>ERZ791908.460-NODE-460-length-44821-cov-54.697248_pt1 | contig 44821 bp, 41 predicted proteins | sample MGYA00510144_ERZ791908 | MGnify/ENA primary metagenome ERZ791908 (study PRJEB30046, sample SAMN00792105) | human gut metagenome | study: EMG produced TPA metagenomics assembly of the A metagenome-wide association study of gut microbiota in type 2...
GGACGGCGTCACCGTCACCAAGCCCGAGGCCGCGTTCTACATCTTCCCGCACCTCTCCGAGGAGAAGTTCCACATCACGGACGACGACCAGTTCGCGCTCGACCTCCTCAAGGACAAGCACGTCCTGGTCACGGCCGGCAAGGGCTTCAACTGGGCAAAGCCCGGCTACTTCCGCATCGTCTACCTGCCGCGCAAGCACACCCTGCACGAGGCCATGGATGCGCTGGAGGACTTCCTCAGCTACTACCGCCAGGACTAGTGGCTGCAGTTCAGGAGGCGTCGGGGCTGCCAGCGGCCCAAAGGCAAGCTAAAGACAGGGGTGAGAAGAACGGGGGATTCGTTCTTCTCGCCCTTTCGTATCCGCGAAAAGGGCGCCGACTGCGGAGGCCTCAGGGCTGGAGCTTGGACGCTCGAATGCCGATGACTAGATTTGGCAGGGGAGAAACCTAGTTTGATTGCCGATTTTGAACGAATTTGACAAAATTGGGGATTATATTAGGTAGCAATAGATTCTGCTGGGAGGTGCCTCATGCTCGTCGACTTCACATTCGAGAACTTCAAGTGCTACAGGGACCAGCAGGCCTTCTCGATGCGCAGGTACAATCGGTCTGGGTACGCCCCGTTTGACGATGTGTCGACCGTCACCGCAATCTATGGGGCGAACGCGTCAGGAAAGTCCTCCCTGCTCGAGGCGATGACCTATGCCGCCAGGTTTGCCGTGAATGGCTATCGTCGCGGGAGCTCTGGAGAGGGGATAGCCAGGCTGCCGTTCCTGCTGGACAGCGAGTACGCTACGCGGCCCTCGACCTTCTACTTCGAATTGATTGCCAGCGATGAGCGCAGGTACAAGTACTGGTTCTCTATCGACGACAAGCAGGTGCTGTCAGAGGATCTTGTGGTGTACAGGTCCTCGAGGCCGAGCACGCTCTTCTCGAGGTGGGTTGGCGACGACGGAAGCTATACCAACGAGCATGGTCAGTCGATCGAGTTTGGTCCGTCGTTCACTGGGCCCAAGAAGCAGCTTTGGAGCATCACACGAGAGAACGCGCTGTTCCTCTCCGCCGCGGCAGCGGGTGGGAGCAAGGTGATCGAGCCGGTCTATCGCGAGCTTGGCAAGGTGTCTATCTACAAGGCCCGTTTTTACGAGCGGGAGATGCCGCGCGTCAAGCGCGAGCTCGAGGGCGGGTCGCAGGATGCCGGCGCACTGAGGAGCCTCATCAAGTTTGCGGATCTTGGCGTAGACGACATCAGACTCGTGAAGCGCGAGGCCGATGCTGGGAATGGCGCTGACGCTTCCATTGCGCAGGGAGATGCAAAGAAGCCGACAGACCTAGTCTTCCTACACGAAGGCAGCGACACGCGGGCGATGTTCCCGTCTGTGTACGAGTCCGACGGAACCGTTGGCGCGCTCTCGTTCTTCTCCGTTGCGCTGCGCTCGCTCCGCAGCGGCGGAATCGCGCTCGTGGACGAGATTGACAGCAGCCTGCACCCGGCGATCGTCAGGGAGCTCGTGCTAGCCTTTGCCGACAGGGAATCGAATCCCAACGCGGCGCAGCTGATATTCACCACGCACGACGTCAGCCTGATAGACGTCAGCGGGTCAGAGGACAGGGTCCTGGACAGGGACCAGATATGGTTCACTAGCAAGTCGGACGGTGCATCGGAGGTGTACCCGGCGACCGAGTTCCACGTGAGGAAGGGCGAGAACGTGGGCAGGAACTACCTGAACGACGTGTATGGCGCGCTTCCCAACCAGAGGCTGCACGACGTTTTCCTCGAGTTCGCTGGCGGGTGCCACGATGGCAAGGAAGACTAAGCCGCCGCGGGCCGGTCGCCCGAAGACATCAAGGAACAGAAAGCGCAGGGTCCTCGTCGCGACGAACGGCAGGGTCACCGAGGCAGCGTACTTCAACCTGCTGAGGTCATGCTTTGGTGACGCTACCTTCCACCTGCAGCATGGGCTGGAGGGGAAGTCTCCTCTCGAGCTGGCGGATGCCGCGTTGAGTGCCCTAAAGGATGACACGGATGAATCGAGACGGCGCAGCTCGGACGCGTACTCGGTTGCGTTTGCGGTTACCGACACCGACCAGTTTACCGACCTTGCCAAGGCGGAGCGCCGTGTCAAAGACGGCAAGGCGCATCTCATCCTCTCGAATCCCTGCTTTGAGGTCTGGCTCATAGACCACGTTAAGCAGTGTCCAAACAGGTCGCTCGATGCGAAGCCATACGAAAAGCTCGCGCATGACCTTGGGATAACCGCCCCTCCGAGTGCGAAGAGGGGTACGTCCAGGTCGAAGGCGATAGTCGAGAAGCGGATAACGCCACTGGACGAAAGCCTTAAAACCGCAATGGAGAATGCCCGGGGCCACTGCACGCAAGAGAAGCTAAAGGTAAGGGAGTCGGATCCGGACAAGACGTCCGACTACGTGAACTGGACGGACATGACGCGCGTTATCGAGTGGCTGGAGGGCCGCCATGCGTGACGAGTACGACTTTTCCAAAGGCAAGCGAAACACCTACACGCGGGACCTCAAGAGGCGAGTGGCGACGGACGCTGACGCGGATAAAGCCGACTGCAAGAGGGAGACAGTTGCGGCTGAGGCAGAAGTGCAGGCAGCAGAAAAGCCGACCCCAGGAGCAAGGGAATTCTAAGCCCAGCGGCCTACCCCCATTCGGGGACCCAGCTGTAATCCACCCAAGTCGGCTTTGCCTTGCAAGGATGCCAATCGATTGTATTAATGATAAGGGCGAGAAGAACGGGGACACGTTCTTCTCGCCCCTTGCCTTGGCTGCGGGTGCTTGCGGGTTGTGCGCTGCTGCTACTGCTCCGACGGGGACCGCGGGATGTCGTCCTGCTCCACGTCGTCCGGGAGGTCGGTAGCGCCGTGGGTGCCGTGGAACAGCTCGAAGAAGTCGTGCACGGCGTCGCGGCTGGTGTCCGACGTGCGGAAGTGGAACTCGGGATTCTTCTTCTTGAGCTGGCGGTAGTCCGCCATCATGTCGCCAAAGATCTGCGCGTTCGAGGGCGGCGTGTAGACGATGGAGTTGGCGCCGGCGTCGATGGTCTGCTTGATGGACTCGTCCGAGCGGCCGCCCGTCGCGATGATGGGCACCTTGGGGAAGCTCTTGCGGATCTCGCGCACGACCTGGGCGGTCTTGCCGCCGGCCGCCACGTTGAAGATCGTGGCGCCCGCGTCGAGGCGTGCCTGGATGTCCTCGCCCTCCGTGGCGACCGTCGCGATGATGGGGATGTCGATCACGCGGCGGATCAGGCGGATGTTGGAGTTGCTCATGGGGGAGTTGACGACCACGCCAAACGCGCCCTGGGCCTCTGCGTCCTGCGCGATCACGACGGAGCGCATGCCGCGCGTGGTGCCGCCGCCCACGCCCACGAAGACGGGGCTGACCGCGGCGGAGATGATGGCCTGCGATATGGCCTGCTGCGGCGTGAAGGGGTAGACCGCAAGGACGGCGTCCGCGTTGCAGTTGCGGATGATGGCGACGTCCGTCGAGAACACGATCGACTTGATGCGGCGCCCCATGATGACCATGCCCTTGGCCTCGTAGATCACGTCCGGAACCTGTATGGAGTGGGCGCGGAGCGTCCCTGTGATGCGGGGTACGTGGTTGTTGTCCTCGGTGGTGGTGACCATGAACCGCTTCCCTTCCCGCGCGCGTGCGCGTAGTCGCTTGCTGGTGCGTTGTTGCCGGCGGCGTGCCGTGCGGCGCCGCCGCGCTTGCCCTGCATGCGATTAGGATATCCACTGAGGCGCCGCCTAAACAAGGATTTTTGGTGAGAAGGTCGGCGGCGCGCGTTGCGGGTTTGTTAGGTCTTCGTGCGGGGTAGGTAATGGCAAGACGGACCCGCCGGCGCCGCTGGCGCGACGGGGACGCAACCGCGATTGAAACCACGATTGGAGGGCCTGATGGCTACCTTTGACGATTTGAAGCTTTATGTTCTGCCCGGCTGCCCCTACTGCGCCAAGGTGGACCGCTTTATGGACGAGCACGACATCAAGGTTGAGCACCTGGACGTGACGCAGGGCACCAACGGCGACGACCTGGTGGCCCTGGGCGGCAAGCGCCAGTGCCCGTGCCTGGTGATCGACGGCAAGCCGATGTACGAGAGCGGCGACATCATCGAGTACCTGGCCGGCCGCATCGGCGCGAAGGCGCCCGCGAGCGACGGTGCGAGCGGGGCGTGCCACTTCACCCCGGGCGGCGGCCACGTCTGCGACTAGGCGCTACTCGAACGTCGAGGCGACCTCCTGCAGGAGGCTGATGATGGGCAGGTGCTGCGGGCAGGCGTCCTCGCACTGGCCGCAGGCGACGCACTCCGAGGCCTTGGGGCCGCCGGGGCGCCAGCCGTAGTCCTCGCGCGAGCGATCGAGGTCGCCGTAGAGCTTGTACTCGTTCATGACCTGGAAGATCTCTGGGATGTGCATGCCGACGGGGCAGCGGGGCGTGCAGTAGTGGCAGCCTGTGCACTGGATGCGGTCGATGGACTCGAACTCGGGGCGTGCGCGGTGGACGGCGTCGCGCTCCGCGGGGGAGAGCGGCTTGAAGTCGCGCATGAACGAGAGGTTGTCCTGCATCTGCTGAGGCGTGGACATGCCGCTGAGCACCATCATCACGTTGGGGAGCGACGCCACGAAGCGGATGGCCCAGCTTGCGGGCGAGGCGGCGGGGTCGGCGGCCTTGAGGATGCTGCCCACGCGGTCGGGAAGCTTGGCGAGCGTGCCGCCCTTGACGGGCTCCATCACGACGACGGGCACGCCGTGGCGCGTGGCTACCTCGTAGTTGGCGTGGGACTGGACGACGGGGCTCTCCCAGTCCGCGTAGTTGATCTGCAGCTGGACGAACTCGACGTCGGGATGGTCCGTGAGCAGCTGGTCGAGGAGCTCCGGCGAGTCGTGGAACGAGAAGCCGTAGTGCTTGACCAGGCCCTGGGCCTTGAGGTTGCGCACGTAGCCCCAGATGTCGTACTTGTCGTAGAGCTCGACGTTGTCCTTGGAAAGGGCGTGCAGCAGGTAGAAGTCGAAGTAGCCCGCGCCCGTGCGCTCGAGGCTCTGGCGGAACTCGTCCTTTGCGGCGGCCTCGTCCTTTGCGGCCCAGGTGCCGGCGTTGAGCTTGGTCGCGAGGTAGTACGAGTCGCGCGGGTGGCGCTCGACCAGCGCCTGGCGCACGGCGTCCTCCGAGCCCTGGTAGACGTAGGCGGTATCGACGTACTTGCCGCCCGCCGCGAGGAAGTCATCCACCATGGTCTTGGTGGTCTCGACGTCGATGGTGCCGTCCTCAAGCTTGGGCAGGCGCATCATGCCAAAGCCGAGCTTCATGCAATCGGAAACCAACGTGCTCATGTTGCCCCTCCTGTGTGCCGGGTCGACCAGCCGCCCCCACGGCTGAGCCGACTGTCTGGTGGCACGATTATCGCGCGCCGAAGGTCAGAAGAAGCGGTGCGACTGCCCCGAGGGGGAAGATAATTCGGCTTGCTTGTGACAGGGGAGGATGCCTTGATGGCTTGCCTATGGCTCGAAAACTAATGTAATTCCATGACAGCAATGAGTGACTACATGTGGAATTACATTAGTCTCAATGTGGGAAATCAACGTTTGAGCAGGTAAATCATGTGTTTATGAGTCTGGAGTAAGTGGGGCTACATCATCCGACAAGAGGATTTCCTGCTGGCCCAGTTGGTGCTATGGCAAGTGAGGTCTGGATCGAGCGAAAGAACTTCCGGCTCTCTTGTAACGCGGAGGGGTTTGTGCACGATTGAGTGCGACCCGACCAGGTTGGCAACCACACACAAACCCTCCGACGTGTCATGTAGGGAGGCTTGTGTGTGGTTCTGGCCACTTCGTCGGCTCATTCGGGGCTCGTCCAGCCTTCTCGTGGCAGTCGGAATCATGCACAAGCCTTCATGAATTACGGACGGGCTTGAAATTCTTGTCCAGGCGACCCCGTCCTTGGCCGGCCAGAGGGAGTTGATTCGCCTCGGCTGCACCAAGCACGGGATTTTGTGTGTTTCGGGAGGCAGCGAAGAGCGCTGGCGAAGGCTTCTCTGGCTCCACAGCCCTCGACCGAGGTTGCGAAACACACAGAATCCTGGCCCAAGTGACGGTGAGGGAGGACTTTGAGTGTTTGCCAGCCATCGGCCGGCCTGCGAAACGCACAAAATCCCCGATGCCGTGCACGGCGAAGAAATCATCTCGCCCCAACGGCCCTTCCATCCCGCATCCAGCCACTCCCGCCAGCGTTCAGCCCGCCAAATCCCGTGACGCAACAGCGGCGGCATGACGCATAATTGGGGATGGCCATTGGGCGTCGATTGGAGAGAGTCGCATGAAGACCAGCCACGTTACCGTTCAGAGCACGGACCTGCTACGAGAGATGGACGTCGTTTCATACGGAGACGCGGGACCGGCCGTCATCGCGTTCCCCGAGGGCAATTCCTCCTTTGCGAGCTGGCAGGACGGCGGCATGGTCGACGCCCTCGCCCCCATGATCGACGCGGGCAAGCTGCGCCTCTTCTGCCCCGACTCCACGGATCTCATGGGCTGGTACTCGCGCTACGCCGTGCCCGAGTACCGCCTTGCCAACATCGAGGGCTTCTTCAAGTTCGTCAAGAACGACCTCATCCCGCTCATCAACAAGGCGTGCGGCGGCGAGCAGCGCCCCTACCTGGTGGGCGCCGGCATGGGCGCGCTCAACGCGTGCCTGCTCATGCTGCGCGAGTCGGAGCTCTTCAGCGGCCTGCTGGCGCTGTCCGGCACCTATGACGCCCGCCGCTTCGTGGTGGGCGATCTGCCCGAGGGCTGGGAGGAGGTCTCGCCCATCGACATCGTCGAGGCGCTCCCGCAGAACGGCAAGGCGCGTCGCGTGCTCAAGGGCCTGCCCATCGCGTTCGTGTGCGGCCAGGACGCGAGCGAGGACGGCATCGACACCCAGCGCGCGCTCGAGCAGGCGTTCAAGGACCGCGACATCGAGGCCACGTTCGAGTACTGGGGCTACGACGTCACCCACTCGTGGGAGTGGTGGCAGCGCGAGGTGACGGAGATGCTGCCCGTCGTCCTCACGCCCGAGGGTCTTGCGGACCGCAAGCTCGGTGCGTCCCTCGCCTACGCCAAGCGCGAGGCGGAGCACGCCCGCACGGAGCTCGTGGACGCGCAGGCCAACCTCTCGGCCGCGCGCGACGCGCTCAAGATCGCCAAGGAGGACCTCGAGGTCACGTCCAAGCGCGTCAAGACCGAGGAGGAGAGCGTCCGCAAGTGCGGCATCGCCGAGGACGAGCTGGTCGAGAAGGCCCGTCAGGCCTGGTCGGAGCGCGACCGCATCGCCAAGCAGCTCCAGGACATAGAGGCCAAGGCGCAGGACGCCCAGAACAAGGCCGACGCCGCGACCAAGGCGCGCAAGGACGCCGAGTGGATCCTGGGCGAGGCCCGTGCCGCGGCTGCCCAGGCCCGCACCAACAACGAGGCCGCCGAGCAGGAGCTCCAGACGCGCGACGCAGCCGCCGTCAAGGCGACCAAGGACGACGCGACCGCCCAGGAGCGCCTGAAGGAGACCGAGGCCGACCTCAAGCGCGAGCACGAGAAGGCCCGCGCCGCGCTCGAGACCGCGATGGAGATCTCGGCCCCCAAGAAGCCTGCCGCCAAGAAGGAGCACAAGCAGGGCGAGAAGAGCGCGGCTCCCAAGGCCGCGGCTAAGCCCGCTGCCAGCAAGTCCGCCAAGAAGCCGGCTGCAGCCAAGCCCAAGACCGCAGCCAAGAAGCCGGCCGCGACCAAGGCGCCCGCAGCCAAGGCAAAGCCCGCAGCCGTAAAGCCCGCCGCAGCTGCGAAGCCCACAGCCGCGCCCAAGCCTGACGCCCCCGCCGGCAAGTAGCCCATCACCCATCCGCACCAGCAAAAAGCCGGGTCGCACCCCACAGTGCGGCCCGGCTTCTCATACCCGCAACTCTCCCGCAGCCCGCCTACACCCACACGGCGTTCGCGATTCCCACCACGGCGGGCACGGTCGCAATCGAAAGCAGCACGGATATCACCACGGTCTCCACCGCGTAGGCGTAGTCCGCGTCGTGCAGCTGCGCGTACACGGCCACGTTGGCGCCCACGGGACAGGCAGCCGCAATCAGCAGAGCCATCCGCATCTGGTAGGAGGGGATGGGCAGCACGCTCAGCAGCGCGAGCGAAGCCAGCGGCGACACCACGATGCGCGCAAGAGACACGCGATAGTTCGCCACCCGCGTGAACATCCGACGCAGATCCGTCTGCGCAAGGTAGACGCCGATCATGAACATCGCAAGCGGCGTGTTGAGCGCGGCCACGTCGTCCAGGCAGGTGCCGACCACGCCCGGCAGCGGCAGCTGCGTCGCGTACAGCACGATCCCGATCAGCGCCGCGATCATGAACGGCGCGGTCACGATGCTGTGCGCCACGTCGCGCGCGGTCGGCGCGGGCTCGCCCTGCTCGCGCGTGATCAGGCTCACACCGTACGTCCACTGGCCAATGTTCATGAGCGCGATAAATGGCACGTTATAGAACACGCTCTTCGCACCCACGGTCGCGACCACCAAAGGTATCCCAAAGAAGCTCGGGTTCGAAAACGTGGCCGCAAAGTTCCCGATCGCGTCGCGCCCGCACACGATCCGCGCCACAACGGCAGCCACCACCAGGAGGAGAAGCGCGACCGCCGTGCCCCACACCAGCGCCTCCGTGTGCGCTGCGGTGCGGCTCACCATCAGGCTCTTCACGATCACCGCGGGAAGCGACAGGTAAATCAGGATGTTCCCGATCACGCGGTTGCCCTCCATGGTGATCTTCCCGGCGCGAAACATCGCATACCCAATCCCCACCAGAAGGAACATCACCAGCACCTGCAGAGCAAGCACGGCGGACATGTTCATAGGGCGACTCCCTCGTTCGGCCGGGCGTCGTCGGGTGGCGCGGGGCGTGCGGTCAAAGCAGTCCCATCATGATAGGCCACCCACCGCCGGCACAAAGCCCGCCCGACTCCGCGGTCCCGTCCCGCCGCACCGGAACGAACATCCCCCGCACGGGAACGGCGATGCACAAATAGGTCGGATTGTCTTCCCAATATTAGTCATTCCAACGTGAGCAAAACCGCCCACCTGCCATTATGCAAAGTCGATTGAATATTACCTGCAAGTTGGGTAATATCACGGGCAAACGCAGTTTTACCTGCGTAGGGGGCGGAAAGCAAACCTCAAGGGAATGGGGAGCAGCCATGCGTAAGACCAAGATGTTCGAGGGCAAGCGCCACGTATACAACACCGAGAAGGCGGAGGAGTGCGGCCACCGCGACTTCGGCGACTTCGGCGACCCCGCGGGTTATGAGGAGACGCTCTATCGCACCAGGGGCGGTCTATACTTCGTGGTGGGCAAGGGCGGGGAGGACTCCCCGTATCCCACCGAGGACATCAGGCCGATTACCGCGGTGGAGGCCAAGCAGTTCTAGGCGGCGCAGGCCGCGGGGAGGATGCGCGATGGCGGAGCAGCGCAGCGACGTGATCTCGTGGGACGAGTTCTTCATGCGGGTGGCGGTTGCCGCCCAGCTCAGGAGCAAGGATCCCAACACGCAGGTCGGCGCCTGCATAGCGGATACCGATCATCGCATACTCTCCGTGGGCTACAACGGCACGCCCCACGCCATAGCGGACGAGGACTTCCCCTGGGGCGACAGCGACGACCCGCTCACGGACAAGCACAGCTACGTGATACACGCGGAGGCCAACGCGATCCTCAACTTCCGCGGCAGCCTCAAGGACATGCAGGGCGCGACGGTCTACGTCACACTCTTCCCCTGCCACGAGTGCGCCAAGCTCCTCGTGCAGGTCGGCGTCGGCGAGGTCGTCTACCTGTCTGACAAGTACGACGGCACGATGGACAACCTCATCAGCAAGCACACGTTCGACACCTGCGGCGTCACGTATCGCAAGGTCAAGCTGCCGCACGGCCTGCAGTAGCGGCCGTCCGTCGCAATCCACTGGGCGAGAAGAACGCGACCCCCCGTGCGCATCCTCATGCTGGGCAACAGCCTCACCACGGCCCATGGTCTGCCAACCCGTCTTGCCTCCGCGCTTGACGCGGAGGTGGTGGTGCACGCCCGTGGCGGCGCGCGCCTGGCCGAGCACCTCAATCCAAAGACAAGAAACGGCGCCCGCACGCTCGCGGCCCTCGCGCCAATCCCCGCCGACGCCGCGCCACAGCCTCCCGCTTGGGACTTCGTCGTCCTGCAGGAGATGTCCCACGCCCCGGCCACCACGCCCGAGGCCTATGCAAGAAGCGCGGCCGCCCTATGCAAACTCGCCCGAGCCGCGGGGGCCACTCCCGTCATCTACGCAACCTGGGCCTACCGCGACGGTAGCGCCAAGCTCCAGCGCCTGGGTCTCACCTACGCCCAGATGCACAACCTTATGCACGCATCGTTTTCCCAGGTAGCAGCCCAAAACCATGCCGTCCTTGCGGATGCCTGCGACGCCTTCTACAACGCGCCTGACCCAGCTGCGCTCTACGCGCCGGACGGCGTCCACCCCTCCGAGCTAGGAACAAGGGTCGCGGCGTCCGTGCTGGCCAAGGCCATGGACGCCGCGACCCCCAAGTCGCACGCTATGTAACCGGCGGCTGCCTGCCAGCGGCAACCCGCCGCGGCCGCCTGCGAGCCCGCGCTACTTCACGTTGTAGAACGCAGCCTTCCCCAGGAAGTCGGCGGAGTCGCCCAGCCGGTCCTCGATCCTCAGCAGCTGGTTGTACTTGGCAACGCGGTCGGTGCGGGCCGGGGCGCCGGTCTTGATCTGGCCGGCGTTGGTCGCCACGGCCAGGTCCGCGATCGTGGTGTCCTCGGTCTCGCCGGAGCGGTGGCTCACCACGGCGGCGTAGCCCGCGCGCTTGGCCATCTCGATGGCCTCCAGCGTCTCGGTCAGGCTGCCAATCTGGTTCACCTTGATCAGGATGGCGTTGGCGGCGCCCAGCTCGATGCCCTTCTTCAGGCGCTCGGTGTTGGTAACAAACAGGTCGTCGCCAACCAGCTGCACCTTGTGGCCCAGGCGCTGGGTCAGCTTCACCCAGCCGTCCCAGTCCTCCTCGGCCAGGCCGTCCTCGATCGATACGATGGGGTACTTCTCGACGAGCTCCTCCCAGTAGTCGATCATCTGGTCGGAGGTGAGGGTGCGGCCCTCGCCCTTCAGCTCGTAGTTGCCGGTCTCCTTGTTATAGAGCTCGCTCGTGGCGGGGTCCATCGCAAACTTGAAGTCGCGGCCCGGCTCAAAGCCCGCCTCGCGCACGGCGCGCATCAGGTACTCAAAGGGCTCGGCGTTGGTCTTGAGGTCGGGGGCAAAGCCGCCCTCGTCGCCCACGCCAGTGGAAAGGCCGGCCTTGCGCAGGACGTCCTTCAGGGTGTGGTACACCTGGCTCGACCAGCGCAGCGCGGTCTTGAAGTCGGGCGCGCCCACCGGCATGATCATGAACTCCTGGAAGTCCACGTTGTTGTCCGCGTGGACGCCGCCGTTGAGGACGTTCATCATCGGGACGGGCAGGGTGTGGCCGTTCGCGCCGCCCAGGTACTCGTACAGCGGCAGGTTCGCGCTGGCTGCGGCCGCGCGCGCCACGGCGAGCGAGGCGCCCAGGATGGCGTTGGCGCCAAAGTTGCCCTTGTTGGGGGTGCCGTCCGCCTCGATCATCGCGCGGTCAACGGCGCGCTGGTCCGTGGCCTCCATGCCAACCAGCAGGTCGCGAATCTCGCCGTTCACGTGGCCGACGGCCTTCAGGACGCCCTTGCCCAGGTAGCGGTCGGCGTTGCCGTCGCGCAGCTCCACTGCCTCAAACTCGCCGGTCGAAGCTCCGGAGGGGACGATGGCCCTGCCAAACGACCCGTCCTCGAGCGTGACCTCCACCTCGACGGTGGGATTGGCGCGGGAGTCCAGCACCTCGCGTGCGTAGACGTTCTTGATCTTGCTCATGTCTGCTCCAAACGTTGAAGTTTCCCATCTCTTACTTGCACGACCTCATAATACCCTCAGCAAGGTAGGAATTACTCACAGTCCCCAAATTGGCTAACGCACTGTTGCCCGAGCAACAGTTGCTTGGTCGCCCAACAAAGATCTGTCTTCCGCCGGGCGAGAAGAACAACTTCCATCGCCGCAGGTCAGACCCCATAAGTAGATTGTCAGAATCTGGCAACTACGCATTCGTTACTTAAAGTTGGCTGTTCGTACCGTCAAACAAGTAAAAGAACTTTGGTAAGTTGGTGTAACATACCGCTCGCAGGCGATTAGCTACCGTTTGCATATTGTGCGACTTGAATTGAGATTGCAGATACTCACGCCTTCTCATGAAGTCGTAAACTTGCTGACAGTTGCTGGAAACGTTTTCAGTTTGGCTTTCAGAGTGGGAACGATCCTAGTGGCATGAATCCGCTGGTCAGTCGAAGAAAAGTCGCAAGGACGTTGTCCCTGTGGCTTGGCTTTTCGGCTCCAACGAACGGCAGCGCTCGCGACTTGCCAGACGATGGCAGGTAACAAAGCGTGACTGAAATGCATAAATTTCGTTTTAAATTGGTTTGAAATTCGTGTTCTAGGGTTTTGACGACGGGTAGGAAGGTTCGGCGCTTGATGAATTGGGATGCATTCAATAACAGAGCGCAGACCAATGGCAAAAGGAGGATGCCGCGCAGGCACCGCCATGCCGTCGAGCTGACCGCCACCTGCGCCTGCGCGCTCCTCGTCACGCTGTCCCTCGTGCTGCCCGCGTTCGCCGCCGGCGCCTCCAACGATGCCCAGACCGAGTCCACGACCGTCGCAGCTACGACGGACAGCTCCTCGTCCTCCTCGAGCAATGAAAATGCGTCGGGGGGGGTACCTCTCAGGACGATAGCGCCTCTGCATCCGTAGAGAAGGACGAGTCATCCTCTGACGAGTCGTCAAGCGCAAGTGATAACGCGTCATCCTCCGCTGCTGCAGCTGCGAAGGCAGCTCCTCTGCTTGCGGCGAGTAACGTGACCACGCTTTCGGGAAACAGCACGCTTCCCTCCAATGGTGCTTCAGGCACCTACCAGCTTACTGATAACGTTACCCAGAGCTACACGTCATTCATTTCTAGTGACGTGACCATCGACCTCAATGGTCACACCCTTAACTACACTGGCAACCAGAGCCTGTTCCACGTGCAGAGCGGCGGCAAACTCACTATTGTCGATTCCTCCAAAACTGCTTCCGACAAAGTTGTGAGCACGAGTACCGTTGACGCCAAGAACGATGCGTCCTCCATCGGGAAGACGGCAAGTATCGAATGGAATGGCAGTGCGCCTTCCAAGCTCACTTACTATGTGACTAAGTCGGACGTCAACACTAACGGACTTGGTACTACCGAGACTTGCGAGAAGCATGAGGTCACTGTCACTCCGGGCGGCGTAATTAACGCCACGAATTCAACTGGTGCCAACTCGGTCATCTACATGGACGGTGGCGAGCTCAACCTCCAGGGTGGCATGATCACGATGGCGCACGCAAGCGAGTATTCCAGCACTGACGGCCACATCATCGACGTCAACGGCGGCACGTTCAACATGACTGGCGGCTACGTCTGCGGCGGCACGTTCCAGACTGGCAGGAATAGCCATGACCATGGTGGCGGCATCCTTGTTCGCAGTGGCTCCATGGAGCTCTCTGGTGGTGTCATTGCTGCCAACAGCAACGGCGAAGGCGGCGGCATCTACAATTCTGCAACCCTAACGGTCAGCGGCGGTGTGATCAGCGGGAATGAGGTCCCAGTCAGCAGCTATGGTGGCGGCATCTCCTCCGTTAACGGCACACTCACTGTGTCTGGCGGCTGCATCACCAACAACGTGATGAGCGCGTATTGTGGCAATGATGGCTGGGGCGACCATGGTGGAGGCGGCATAGCAGCCAGAGGCAACAACGGCTCGCTCAGCATCACGGGTGGTTTCATCACGGGTAACAAGTCCCAGGAGGCTGGTGGCGGCGTCTACGCTGGTGCCAACGGTGCTGGTCTGAATAGCTTCACCATTTCTGGCGGCGCAATAGCCTCGAACGCCTCGGAGAAATCCGAAGGCGGTGGCGTACGTGTATCGCAGGGGACCAAAGCCGTTTTCTCTTCCGAGAATGGAAAGATCTTCATCACCAATAATGCATGCAACTCCACCTTCGACTGGGGTGGAGGCGGAGTATTCGTGCAGGCAGGCGATACCAAGACGCACGTGGCTAACGGCAACCTTGTTGCTGAGAACGCGCTGATAACGGACAACACGGCGGGTGGCTATGGCGGTGGCGTTGCGGCATGCCCTACGGGCGAGACAGTCGTTACGCATACACAGGGCGCTGCCATCTACGGCAACAGCGATGCTGGCGATTCCGATAATGCGCATATGTCTGGTGGTGGACATGGCAAGGACATGGACTACACTGTCGCCTTCCAGTCCGAGACCTTCCGTAAAAATGGACATGCCGATTACTTCTTGGTCCGCAATTCCGGCAACTCTAGCTACATCTCGGTCGTGACCGGCCGTATGCTGGGCGATAAAGCGGCGAACTGGTCGGGCTCTATAGATGGAGTGAAGACCAATATCAATCCTAACTCGGGTGCAGAGGCCAAGTACATGGTGGGCCTCACGGCGAATCCGGACCAGGCCGCTAAGGATGCTGCCATTGGAGCGGCGACGCTGATCATCAGCGGCAACTACTCGCACAATCATGGCGGCGGCATCATGACCAATGGCGGCGTCACTCTCGGTTACGTAAAGAACATAGACATCTATCCGGGGCTCTCGTTCGATGCCAAGAAGTCGCTCACGCAGGATGGTAAAAGTGCCAAGCTGACCAATGGCCAATATACCTTTGTGCTGCTGAGCCCCACCGCTACCAGTACCACTCCTTCTTGGAATGAGAATGGCACGCTAAACGACGGCCGCTGCACGGAGTCTGCACGCACAACGAATGATGCTGATGGCAACATTCATTTCAACGTCAGCAGCAAGTACTCCCAGGCGGGCGAATATCACTACTACGTAGCCGAGAATCCCAACTCTGGCGATACTACGACGAAGACGTATGACAAGACGATCTACCGGATTGACGTGAATATCAACGAAGATGCAGATACAAAGACGCTCTTGGGCATCACGTTCAAGCATTACACCATCTCAAATCTCAGGGTGACGCCCATCAAAAATGGTGCAGATGGCACGCCCTATAAGCCAAGCACTACGACTGCAGGCTCCATTGCGTCATTCACGCTTACGAAGGACGGCGATACCAACAACAAAGCTGCTTTCTCGAATGAGCTGAATCCGTACTCCACTTCCGGCTCGTTCGCGCCCGAGGTCAAGAAGCACGTCGAGGGTGGCGAGGTCAAGGGGTTCCAGTTCGAGCTGTATGATCACGCGCCTTCTTCAGACGGTACGTTCACTGGTGATCCGATCCGGACAAAGACCATCTCGAAGACCGACATCTCGAAGACTGACGGCTCGTATGCCACGGTGAAGTTTGGCGCCATCAACTACACCAACCTCGGCGAAAACAAGAATTTCACTGCCGGCAAGGGGGGCACTCAGACCTACACCTACTACATCCGCGAGAAGTCGGGTAACGACAACGGCTACACCTATGATGACGGCTACTACAAGGTGGTTGTGACGGCCACGGACACCCCGATGCCGGACAAGTACAGCGGCACAATCTCGACCACGGCCACCTACACCTACGTGGACGCCAGCGGTCACGAGTCCTCCACGTCCACTACCGACCCCACCTTCAACAACAAGTACGCGACCAAGCTTCCCAGCGCCGGACAGGCTGGCATCGCGCTCGCCTACGTGGCGGGAGCCGCGGTCCTCGCGTACGGAATCGTGAGGCTCTACAAGACCCGCAGCGATTCCCGCAAGGGAGGTGACCGCTAATGGCAGCCTCGAGGGCGATCCGCAACCTGCCAATCCGCAACGTGGCCCAGCGCAACGTTGCCCGGTGCAACCTGGTCCGCGCCATGGTCCTCGCGGCATACGCGCTCGTGCTGGCACTGGCGGCACCGGCGACGGCGCTCGCGGGCGAGGTCACCGTCACGGGTGACAACGCGACCGACTACCTGGCATACCAGGTCTTCTCCGCGGACGTGGCAGACGGCAGGGCGAGCAACGTCGCATGGGGCTCGGCTGCCGCGCGCGGTGCGGCCTCAAAGGCGGGCGCTCCCACCACCACCGCGCAGGACGCGGCGGACTGGATTGACGCAAACCTCTCGGACGGCAACTCCGTGGCGTATGGGCTCGCGTCCGCGCTCATGGCGTCCGGCGCCACGCCCGTTAAGCTGACGGCAGGCAAGGCCGCGACGCTGCAGAACGGCTACTGGCTCATCGTGGCGGACGAGTCCGCGCTGGGCGAGCGGCAGAGCGGCACCGCGCCGGTCTTCGTGCTGGTGGGCGACGGCAGCAAGAGCGTCAAGCCCAAGTCCGCGGTGCCCACCGTGACCAAGCACGTGCAGGAGAACAGCACCTCCGCCTGGCAGAAGGCGGCCGACGCCACCGTGGGCGACGACGTGCTGTGGCGCCTGGAGGCCACGGTGCCGGCGGGCGTGCAGGGCTACACCAGCTACGACGTGGTGTTTGCGGACACGATGTCCGCCGGGCTCGACCCCGGCAAGGTCGCGTCCTCGGCCCGCGTGTACGCCAGGGCGGGCACGGGCTCCTCGTGGGTCAAGACCACCTCGGACGTCCCCACCACGGGGGAGAAGAGCGCGGCCGGCTGGCAGGACGTGACCGCCCAGTGCACCATATCGGTGGAGGGCCAGGACTTCACCGTCAAGTCGCCCGACCTGGTGGCGACGCTCGGGGCGGATGCGCTCCAGAAGGGCGGCGCGCAGGTGTGCGTGATCTACAACGCGCCCCTCAACCAGAGGTGCAACCACGGCGCGGCCAAGGGCAACCCCAACGAGGTCTACCTCAAGTACCCCAAGTCGCCCTTTAGCTACCAGGAGTACCTGAGCACCCCCAAGGACGACGCCACGGCCTACACCTGGGACGTGCTGCTGACCAAGCGCTCCAGCGCGGGCGACGCCGTGCTGAGCGGCGCGGTGCTGGGCGTGACGGACCCGCAGGGCCGCCACCTGGCGCAGGACGGCAGCTGGCACAAGTCCGGCCAGACCGTGACCACCAACGCCAAGGGCCAGGTGCGCCTGAGCGGCGTGGACTCCGGCACCTATCGCGTGAGCGAGGCCAGGGCGCCCGAGGGCTACCAGCGCTTCGAGGGCACGCGCAAGCTGGTCCTCGCCGTGACGGGCCTCGACGTGAGGCAGGTCGCCTCCGCGCACCCCACGCTCACCATCCAGGCGGAAAGCCCGCTGCGCGCGGACGCCGTCGAAGGCTCCACCAGCCTCGCCCAGGCGAGCATCCTCAACACTCCCACGACCACTGTCCCGCCCACGAGCAAGGGCGGCAACGGGATCGTCAAGACGGGAGACCTGATCAACCTTGCGCCGGTCGCTCTGCTGGCGCTCGCGGGAGCCGGATTGGCGGTGATGGGCCTAAGGGTGCGCAAGAGGGGCGAGAAGAGCGCGCGCTAGGGCCCAGGCCCCCGCGTGGGTTCGGCAAGGCCCGTTGCTCACGGTTTTGGTAATCATGCGGATGCGTCCGCTGACAGGAAGGAATGAGACATGAAGAAGCACAACATCGCAAGGGCTGCAGTCTCCGCTGGGCTCGCCATCGCCATGACCTTTGGCGGCGTCGCGCCCGCGACCATGGCGTTCGCAGACGGCACCGACACGACCGCGGCCGCCTCGAACATCACCATCACCAACGTTCCCGGCAACGTGACCAGCTTCAAGGGCTACGAGATCTTCAAGGCCGACGTCGTGGACAACGGCAATGGTGGCAAGACCGTCTCCAACATCGCTTGGGCGGGAAGCACTAAGGAACAGCAGGATGCAGTGAAGACTGCCGTGGAGACTGCAATCAAGGGCCAGGATAAGACCTATGCCGGCACGACTGCCCAGGATGCCGCCGACTGGATGAACAACAACATCCAGGGCACGGGCGCTACGGCCGCCGTCGATTCCAGCTCTGCTGCCAACGCAATCGCCAAGGCAGTCGAGAAGGAGAAGCTCACCACTACGACGACCGTCACGGGCGGCACGGCGAGCGGCACTCTCGAGTCCGGCTACTGGCTGTTCGTGACCGATCCTGACTCCGTCGACAACAAGGTAGATGGCGTGGAAGGTAAGAAGGACACCGAGACCTACACTGCGCCGATCTTCACCGTCATCGGTGGCGCGACGGTTACGGTGACCGAGAAGTCCAGCATCCCCACGGTCGACAAGTGGGTCAAGAACGACAAGACCGGCTCCGACTGGGGCAAGGTTGCCGACTCCGAGGCTGGCCAGGAGCTCAACTACAAGCTCGTCGGTACTGTTGCTCAGGACGTTGCTACCTATGACACCTACTACTACAAGTTCACGGATACGCTGTCCGCTGGCCTGAATGCGGATGCCAACTCCATCGTCGTTAAGATTCAGAACGGCACCACCGAGACTGAGATCACCTCTGGTTTCACGAAGAGCGTCGTCTCGAACAAAGATGCGACGGACGCCAAGGACCAGACCTCTACGCTTTCGGTCGAGTTCACGGACCTCAAGGCCGCAGCGAAGGCTGCCGGCATCACCCTGGATGCCAACTCCAAGGTCAACGTCTACTACAACGCCAAGCTCGACCCCAACAAGGCCATGAAGGTTGCCTCCGAGGACAACCCCAACGAGGTCAAGCTGACCTACTCCAACAATCCCCACTCCACCAGCCACGGCGAGACCGTTCCTCACAAGGTCACGGACTACACCTACAAGCTGAACATCGTGAAGGAGAGCAGTACCGAGGCCACCAAGAAGCTCTCCGGCGCAAAGTTCACCATCAAGGCCACCACTCCCGATGATTCTGACTCCACGAACAAGTATGTTCAGGCTGATGGCACTCTCGGCGCCACGGCTCATGAGTTCATTACTGACGAGAACGGCGAGATTGCTGTGAGCGGCCTCGACGCTGGTACCTATACCGTGTCCGAGACCACGTCTCCTGCAGGCTTCAACAAGGTTGCCGACTTCACCTTCACCATCACCCCGACGTGGGATAACACGGATGCTACGAAGGCAACCAAGCTTGCCTCTCTTGCTGTTTCGGACAACAGCACGGCTGTCGACTCCGCTGTGAGCAACGGCCAGGTCAACCTCACCGTCAAGGATACCCCGGGCTCTGGCCTGCCCCTCACCGGCCAGGCTGGCGTGACGCTGACCTTCGTCGCCGGCGCGCTCGTGCTCGCCTTCGGCGTGAGCCGCGTCGTCCGCAACCGCAAGGAGCAGGACGCGGAGTAAGCTAGGACTCAGTTCATAGCCGAATGGGCAAGTTCTTCTCGCCCTAAAGATGGGACCCTGCCTTGGCGGGGTCCCATTTGCGGATGGGGGACGGCCCGTTTGGTGTCGTGTTTGGTTTGGGGGTACCTGTGGCCGTGCACTTTGCCAAGGGAAAGAGGGATGCGTCCGGGGCGTCGGGCGCCGGCGTGACGTCCGGCGAGGGCGGATCCGGCGAGAGGGGCGGCAGGCGCAGGGGCCGTCGCAGGCGTCTGCCCAGGTGGGCGGACCGCCTGATAACCGTGCTGATCATCCTGGTTGGCGCGGGGATGCTGGCGTGGCCGTGGGTGATGGACCGCCTGGAGGCGTCGGGCGTGTTCAACCAGATCACGACCGTGAGCAGCAACATCGACGCGATGAGCAAGCAGCAGCGCGCGTACTACCGGCAGCAGGCACAGGCGTACAACGCGGTGCTGGCGGGGGAGACGCCCGCGATTGACCCGAACACGATCCTGCCGTACAAGAAGCAGCTGACGTTTGACCGTGACCCCATGATGAGCTGGATCGAGATCCCCTCCATCAACGTGAGCATGCCAATCTACCACGGGACGAGCGACTCCGCGCTGATGGCGGGCGTGGGTCACCTGGAGGGGACGAGCCTTCCCGTGGGCGGGGCCTCCACGCACTGCGTGCTGACGGCGCACAGCGGCATGAAGAACCTGAGCATGTTCGACGACATCCGCGACCTGAAGCCGGGCGACCTGGTGCTGTTGCACACGCTGGGGAAGACCCTGGCGTACAAGATGGTGAGCTCAGAGGTTGTGTGGCCGGACAATATGAAGAGCCTGGGGATAGAGCAGGGGGCCGACAAGGTGACCCTGGTGACCTGCACGCCCTACGGCATCAACGACCACCGCCTGCTGGTGCACTGCGTGAGGACCAAGTACGACCCCAAGAAGGCCGCGGCGCAGCGGAGCCTTTCCGGCCGACACTGGGGCAGGCGCGAGCTGGCCGTGCTGCTGGTGGCCGTGACGCTGGCGCTGGTGGCGCTGGACGTGGTGGTGCACCGCGTGCGGAAGAAGCGGAAGGCGGCCAAGGCGGCTGCGGTTGCGAGCGCGGTTGGTGCGGCTGCGGGTGCCGTGGAGGCGAGCGCGGGCCGCAAGAGGCGCAGGGGCAAACGCTAGCGGGTGAGGAACCAGCGCCAGGCGGGGACCACGGAGATGGTGCCGTGCTGTGACTCGATCTTTTCGTCCTCACGCAGGGTGACGATGGAGCCCGTTGCGAGACGGGTCCTTTCCATGGCGGCGTCGAGCGACTCGACCTCGCGACGGCGCGTGCGCTCGGACGCGATGGAGGCCGCCACCTGGAGGAGAGCGTAGGGCTGGCAGGGCTGTCCTTCTCCCGCGTATGCCTCGCCCACGAGGAAGTCAATCTTGCGGCCGCGCGTGCCGGGCTCCGTGTACGAGGTGATGGAATCCGTGCGGCTTCCCGCCATGCGCCGCCTGAGCTCGAGGTACACGGCGGTCTCAAGCCGCTTGCCCACGTCCTCCTGGCTCGCGCGCGATACCGCGAGGGCGAGGCCTGGGTCGACGGCGTAGAGCTTTGGCGGGTTCTTGGCGCTGGCAAGCAGCTCGTGGCTGTACTCGTATACCTCGAAGAAGAGGTATGCCTGCTTGAAGAGCTGGACCATCTGGTCCGCGCGCTCCCAGCCGATGCTGTTGCCCGCGCTCCTGAGGTCCTGCGTGATGCCGTTGACGGACACCCTACAAGAGGTGTTGCGGAGGATGAGGAGTGCCATCTGGTTGGCCAGCGGGATAGACGGGCGGGAGATCCTGTCTGCCACGTCGCGTGCGACGACGTCGCGCACGTAGCCCTGCAGGATTTCTATGCGCGTGGCGGCGGTGTCCCGCTGGACGCCGGGGAAGCCGCCGGTGACCAAGTAGCGGTCGAACAGGGACTCGAGGGCCGTGCGCTCCTGCGGAGAGGTTGCCCCGGACTGCACGTGCGCGACGCAGTCCTCGGGACTCGACGGTAGGACGTCCTTGTGGAAGCGCAGGTACTCCCCGTAGGAGAGGGGCAGCATCTCGTGCGTGTGCGAGCGACCGCGGAAGTTGGTCGCGATTTCCTCAGACGACACCTTGGAGGAGGAGCCCGTGATGCAGAGCGTGACGCGCTCGTTTTCCGCCACTCTGCGGCAGGTGCTCTGCCAGCTGGGGCAGTCCTGTACCTCGTCGAGGAAGAGGTAGGCGCCTTCGACCCTGGCCTCGGGCACCTGGCGCCAGTACTCGTCCAGGACGGCGTCGATTGCTCGGAAGCCATCGACCTCCCGGGGCAGGCGGTCGTCCGAGAAGTCGAAGTAGAGCATGTGGCTGCGCTGCACGCCGGACTCCATGAGGCGCCGCATTACCTGGAAGAGGTAGAAGGTCTTGCCGCTGCGGCGCATGCCCGTGATGATCTGCACGCGGTTGAAGCGCTCCGGCGTGGGAAGCTGCTCCATGATTGGGTCACGCTCAATGACGGCAGGGATCTCCAGCTGCATGCGTTCGGCAACCAGTTCCTGCACGATGCCCATGGGCTTCTCCTCTCCGTACAGAAGAGAATATACCCAACTGTTCTTCTGCTGGAAGAGAAGGATGACGTAAAAGTTCTCCTGCAGCAGAAGACGTTTGAGTGCGAAGTTCTTCTGCTGCAGGAGAAGATGCGTTGTATGGGGTGTGAGCTGCGGTTGCGCTATGCCTTGAGGCGGCGGATGCCGAGGACGGCCGCGCCGATGGCTCCGCAGAGCTGCGAGTCCTCGTGCGTGGCGACGGGGGCGTCCAGCACCTCGGACAGGGCCTTGACGACGCCCTGGTTCTGGGCGACGCCGCCGGTCATGAGGTAGGGCGGCTCGCCGCCGACGCGGTGGGCGAGTGCGGCCGTCTTGCGCGCGACGCTCACGTCCAGGCCGTGGATGATGTCCGGCGTGGGGGTGTCGTCCGCGATGAGGGAGACGACCTCAGACTCCGCGAAGACCGTGCACATGCTGGAGATCGTGACGTTGTGCCTCCACTCCAGCCCCTGGCGGGAGAGCTCCTCGATGGGCATCTGCAACGTGCGGGCCATGGCCTCCAGGAAGCGGCCCGTGCCGGCGGCGCACTTGTCGTTCATCACGAAGTTCTGGACCGTGCCGTCCTCGTGCAGGTGGATGACCTTGGAGTCCTGGCCGCCGATGTCGATGACCGTGCGGGCGTGGGGCGTGAGGTAGTGGGCGCCGGCCGCGTGGCAGGTAATCTCCGTTATGGCAACGTCCATGTTGGGGATGGCGTCGCGGCCGTAGCCGGTGGCCACGCTCATGGCGAGGTCGTCGCGGGTGAGGTGGGCCTGGTCGAGCACCTCCTCTATAACGGCGGCGGCACCGCGCGAGGCCTTGGCGCCCGTTGCGCCGATGACGGAGGCGACGATGTTGCCGTCGAGGTCCATCACGACGGCGTCCGTGCTGGTGGAGCCGGAGTCCACGCCGAGGACGTACGTCGTGCCGCTGGTTGCGGGCGTGGGGTCTGTGGTCACGTTCTTCTCCCTTGCGTTATGGGACTGTGCGGGCGCGGTGGCCGGAGCGGGGTGGGGCAGGGTCTCGTCAAAGGCCTCGATGCGCGTGCGGAGCTGGCCCGAGCTCTGGCGGGTGCCGTCGGTCTCCAGCTTGAGGAGGGGCGTCTGGGCCTGGCCCGCGAAGTCCGCGTACTCGAAGCCGTAGTAGTCGCAGAACTTCATGGTGTGGTACACGATGCCCGCGTGGCCGCCGGCCACCAGGCCCGAGCGGCCGCCGACCTCGTCCATGCGCATGCACGGCGTCTGGGTGAGGAGCGCGGCGGCGTACCAGTCGATGAAGGCGTCGAACGTGGAGGCGTTGGCGCCGCTGCCCGCGATATCGGCCACGGCGCAGCGGCCGCAGCCCGCCGACTCCGCGTGGGCGAGCTCCAGCGGGGGCTGCGCGAGGACGCGCTCGCCCGTGCAGGTGTGGTTGACCACGGGGGCGTGGAGCTCGCTATCGAGCTCGTCCAGGAGCGACTGCGGGGCGTGGGCGCCCACGAGGGCGACCGAGCCCGGCTTGGGCGCGGGCGGCATCTTGATGGCGGCCAGCGCGGCGCCCACCTCAAAGCTGTTGCCGCTGAAGTCCGCGTAGGCCTGGGCCAGCTTGCGGAGCTCGTTTGCGAGCAGGCGCTGGGAAGCTGGCGTCACCACGTGCGGGATGTCAAGCAGGTAGAGAAAATCGAGGCAGTGCTGGGCGCGCAGCACGTCGTAACAGCGGCGCATGACATCGCAGCAGGTGGTGAGCACCATCTGGTGCACGTTGGGGCTGAGGCCGCACGCGATGACGGACTTGCCAAAGCCGCACAGGTTGCCGTGGGCCAGGCGCTCGGCCGCCTCGAAGCTATCCGGCTCCACCATGATCTGCTGGGACGTTGCGCCAAAGCCGGCCAGCAGCTCGATGGGGGCGTACTTGCAGCCGTAGCAGACGACTGGGTTTGTCATGATCTTCTCCCCGACTGTAGCATCTCCAGGAACGCCTGCACGCGCGTGGCCGTCTGGCCCTCCGGCATGTTGCGGCGGGCGCAGCCGTCGCCGTCGAGCACCAGCGTGGGGAAGCCGGCCTCCTCCAGGCTGGACTTGATGAGCTGCGATGCGCCCATGGTCTCCTTGCAGCCCCAGTGGCAGAACACGACGGCGCCGTCCGCCTGCGTGGTGCGTGCCAGGTGGAGGAGCCGATTCACGCGGCGCTCCGCGGGGCCGTTGTAGCTGTTGTAGACCAGGCGCTCCGCCATGTGCTCGAAGGGCTCGCCGGCGTCGTGGCGCCAGCCGCCCGGGCGCCACTGGTCAAAGCACATCTCGCTCGCGACGATCTGGGCCAGGGGCGAGTTGTCCACGGCGCGCTGCAGCGGCACGCTAAAGTACGGCATGGTGTGGCTCCACAGCAGGTTGAGGCCCGCGTAGGGGTGCGTCTTGGCCGGGATCTCCTGCTGGACCAGGTCCATCAGGTGGTCCACCTGCGGCGTTCCCAGCATCATGTGCATGGAGCAGGAACGCATCATCTCTATGGTCATGGTGGTGTGCATGGTGCGGCGGGCGCGCTGGGGCAGGGTACGCTCCATCACGTCGAGCGCGCGGATGCTGCGCGCCACGTGCTGACTGAGGACGCGCTGGTCGAGCTTGGTGCTGAAGACGTCCTGCGCCGCGGAGGCGAGCTCGCGAAGCTCGTCCGCCACGTAGTGGACCGCGTCCTCGGACGGGTCGTACGGCACGTCGATGTAGCGGCGCTCGCAGTCAAGGTGGCGCGCGAGCCACTTGAACGTGAGGTTGTTGGCGTCGCAGGCCACGGAGCAGTTTGCGATGAGCTTTGGCGCCGCGATGACGCCGGCCGCCGTGGCCCCCACCAGCACCTTGTGGTAGCTGCAGTAGGACTCCGGCACGGAGCGCTGCTCCGCCGCCGTCACAAAGCCCTGCTCCGCCTGCGCGCCGCTGAAGAAGTCGCCAATGGCCTCCGCGATCACGGGGTACAGGCCCATGGCGTGGAAGATCTCGCTCGGCATGAACATGGACGTGAGGACCATGCGGTCCGGGTGCTCCAGCGCGCCCACCACGCCCTCGAGCGTGAGGCGGTTGTCCAGCTGGCCCGAGGGCAAAAGCTCCCGCCGCGGCAGCAGCTGCGTGCGCAGGCGCTCCGCCTTGAAGCCCGTGAGCAACAGGCGGCGCGCCAGCGCGGGGTTGGTCTCTATCTGGCTATCCACCAGCTGGCCAAAGCGCGCGATCAGGTCCGTGGAGCTCTTCTCCGCATCCGTCGCCATGGGCTAGCCCTCGCTGGTGGGGGAGAAGGACGCGGCGTCCGGGGTTGCGGTGGCGCCTTTGGCCGCAGGCTGCGGGTCCGCAAGCTCGATCACGCGGAAGCTGCGGTTGGTGGCCTCCAGCGCCTGGCGCGGGCCGAAGACCACGACGGTGCCGCGCTGGTCCAGGCCCTGCATGGACGGCGCGAGCGCGCGGAGGTCCTCCGCCGTGGCGTGGAGCTCCTGGTTGCGGATGGTGGTGCGGAAGTCCGCCGGGCGCGCCATGAAGTACTGGTTGTCCTGCCTGCGGGCGCGTGCGCGGCTCTTGACCGGGGCGTCCGTGCCGGCCACCACGCTCACGATGTAGCCGTCGAGCTCGTCAGGGTCGCCCTGCCAGTTGGCCAGCCAGTCCGCGGCGCCAGCGTAGCGACGGAGCGTGCCCTCCACGCCCGGGTCGCGGTACGACCAGTACTGCTGCAGGCCCGTGGCCAGCCGGCGGAAGCCCACGCCGTAGGCGCCGCCCTTGACGCGGACCTCGTTCCACAGGTAGTCCAGCGTGAGCATGCGCGAGGCCACCTGCCAGGTGCCGATGCTGCCGGCATCCGCGGGGGAGGGACCGGTGCCCTCGGCCACGTAGCACACGTTGGAGGGAATGACGTAGAACTCGTCGCGCGGCTGCGGCGCGGGGATGCTCAGCTGCACGCCCGTGGTGGGCGTGGGGGAGAAGGGATCCTCTGCCGAGGGGACGTTCTCCTGGCCCGCGGGGGGCGTGGGCAGGCCCAGCGTGCCGGCCTCCTGCCAGAAGCGCTCGCGGTCGGCCTTGGGGCCCGTGAAGCTCGTTATCACGTTGCGCGTGGTGAAGATCTGTGCGACCAGGCGCTCCAGGTGTGCGCGGAGCTCGTCCTTGCGGGCGTCCCAGTTGGCCAGCAGCTGCCGCAGGAAGAGGTAGTACTCCGCGCCGCCGATGTTGTTGGCCACGAGGTTGACCTTGGAGTACATGCCGGATAGCTGCGCCATCGCGCTGGAGTGGCCGCTGTTGGCAAACTGCTGCGCCATGGCCACGCGCTGCTGCGTGAGGATGGCGAGCATGCGGTCCGAATCCGCAAAGCTGGTGCGGAGCATGACCTCCGTGGGGATGGTCGCGAGCGCGCGGACGTTCTCTTGCAGGGAGCTTGCGCCCACCACGAGCTTGGGGTCCGCAAAGCCCAGGTCGCTGTCGCGGCCGTAGGTCTCCGTAAAGAACGTGAGGCCGCCCAGGTTGGCCTCAATGTAGGTGTCAAGGTCGGACGCGGAATGCTCGCTCGTGTCGAGCTTGCCCAGGAGCTCCGCCAGCACGCCCACGTACGGCAGGTCCCCAAACTGGAGGCCGCTCAGGTCAAAGTAGTGGTACACGTAGTCGATCCTGCGCGTGGGCAGGTCGTGCCACAGGCAGGGGAGAGGTGCCTCGGCCCTTTGCAGCGGCACCTCCTTGGGCGCGGGGCCAATGTCCGCCACGGTCAGGCGCGGCAGCGTTGCCAGGGCCTCCGGGCTGTCCGGGGCCTCCTGCTCGGCGCGCAGCGCGTCGACCTCGTTAGCCACGGCTTGCAGCTGGCTTGCGTCCATGGCGGCCTTGCGGGCGGCAAGCTCGTCCTTCTCCTCCGCGGCGGAACCCTCCTCCGTGGGGACCAGCTCCACCTCGCAGCAGTGGTCGCTCTTGCACACCAGGCCGTCCAGCAGGCGCTCAAAGTAGCCGTCGTCCAGGCCCCGGCGCATGTGGGCCAGCTCCTGCTCGTAGCGCAGGTAGTCCACGGGGCAGTCGTCGTCGTACAGCCAGCTGGACATGGCCTGGATGCTCAGCGCCACGCCGTCGCCGTACGGGCCCCAGTCGCCCTCGCGCATGTTGAATTCGCCCAGCGCCAGGGAGGCGTCCAGCTTGTCGTGGCCGATGCCGTTGGCCGCGAGCTCCGCGCACGTGGACTCCACCACCTCGCGGAAGCGCTGCGCCACGCCGGGCTTTGCGCCCTTGAGCTGGAAGAGCGCCACGGGCTGCAGCTGGCCGTCGACCAGCGTGGCCGTAAAGTCGTCGCCCAGGTCCGCGTCGAGCACCGCACGCTTGAGCGGCGCCTCGTTGGAGCCGGCCAGCGCGTCGAGCAGCACGTCCGTGGCCAGCACGCGCTCGCGATCAGCCGCGCCGCCAATCACGTACGCCAGGCCAACGCTTGCGTTTTCCTGCGCGGTGGCCATCTTTACCTGCGCAAACGGCGCGCGCACGGGGGCTTGCGGCAGCAGCTGGTTGGGCGCGCCGGCGTGGCGGTCCGTCGCGTGACAGAAGCGCTCGTTAAGGAACGCGAGCATGTCGTCGATGTCGAGCGCGCCGTACAGGATGGTGTAGCTGTTGGCCAGGTTGTAGTGGCGCGCGTGCGTGTCCAGGAACTTCTTGTAGGTTAGCTGCGGGATCTGCCGCGGGTCGCCGCCGGACTCAAAGCGGTACGCGTTGTCGGGAAAGAGGCTGCGGTTAATGGCGTCAAACAGCACGTCGTCCGGGTCGCTCAGGGCACCCTTCATCTCGTTAAAGACCACGCCGTTGTACGCCAGGCGGGCGTCTGGGTCGTCCGGCGCGGCGGGGTTGCCGTCCGCATCCTGCAGCTCCAGGTGCCAGCCCTCCTGCTCAAAAATGCGCGGGCGGTTGTAGATCGCCGGGTGCAGCACGGCGTCAATGTAGACGTCCATCAGGTTCTTGAGGTCCGCCGTGTTGGTGGAGGCTTCCGGGTACATGGTCTTGTCCTGGAAGGTCAGCGCGTTCAGGAACGTCTGCATGGACGTCTTGAGCAGGTTGACGAACGGCTCCTTTACGGGGAAGCGGTCGCTGCCGCACAGCACGGAGTGCTCCAGGATGTGGAACACGCCGGTGCTGTCCGCCGGTGGGGTCTTGAATGCGATGGAGAAGGACTTCTCGTCGTCGTCGACGGCGAGCCACATGGCGCGGGCGCCGGTGGCGTCGTGGCGCATCACGTACGCGTGGCCGTCAAACTCCGGCAGGGGGATGACCTTCGTGACCGTGAAGCCCTCGTGGGCGGTGCCCACGGCCAGGGCCGGGTCGGCCGCGGAGTACGGGGGCACGTTCTTCTCAATTGTCTGCATGGCTACTCCTGTTGTGTCAAATATCTAACGAGCTAACTCTACCCCTCTTGCCGCAAACTTTTCCGCGCGGCGGTGTTATGGTGCAAAGCGTGAAACTTGCAGGTACGTTTGAGGTTTGGAGCGCCGTGGCACAGCAGGGCATGGTCCCCTTCGACAAGGTGGATGAGGACGAGAAGAACGGCCTTGGCGCTCGCGTGCGCCGCGTGGGCGGGCGCGTCAAGCGGGCCGGCCGCGCCGCGGTGCGCGGGGAGTCCGCCGTGGCGCGCGGTATCCTGCTCACGCTGTTGGGCGGGACGTTCTGGGGCATCAACGGCACCCTGTCCAAGGTGCTCATGGGCACGTATGGCGTGCAGCCCCTTTGGCTTGCCTGCGTGCGAGAGCTCAGCGCGTGCTGGCTGTTCCTGATCGCGGGGCACCTCACCTCGCCGGAGCGCCTGCGCGGCGTGCTGCACGACGGCCGCTCGCTCCTGAGCATCCTGGGCATCGCCGTGGGGTCGATCCTGTTCTCGCAGGTGGCGTACCTCGAGGCGATCAACTGGACCAACTCCGCCACGGCCACCATCCTGCAGAGCCTCTCCGTGGTGATCGTGATGGTGTACGTGTGCATAGTCAACAGGCGCCGCCCGCGCCGGCGCGAGCTGATCGGCCTGGTGCTGGCTGTGGCTGGCACCTACCTTGTGGCCACGGGAGGCGACCCCACCAAGCTCGCGCTGCCGCCGCAGGGCCTGGCGTGGGGCATGGGCTGCGCCGTGGCCGCCACGATCCTGGCCATCCAGCCGGTGCGCATGATCACGCGCTGGGGCAACTTTGCGGTCAACGGGCTTGCGTTTCTCTTCTCGGGAATCATTCTCACCATCGCGTACCAGCCGTGGGCGCACATGCCCACGCTGGACGCCGCCGGCGTCGCGCTGGTGCTGCTCTCCGTGGTGCTGGGCACGTTTGGCGCCTACGCGCTCTACCTGCAGGGCGTTAAGGAGGTCGGCTCCGTGCGCGGCTCCATGCTCGGCACGTCCGAGCCGGTCATGGCCACCATCAGCTCCGTGGTGTGGCTGGGCGCCGTGTTCACGCCCATGGACCTGCTGGGCTTCTTGATGATCATCGTGATGGTGTTCCTCACGGCGTAGCGGGAGCGAGGACCGAACATGGCTGAGCCCCAACGCAGCACGGCCGGCGCGCCCGAGGTGCCGGAGGGCTTCAATCTTGCGCTTGCCTTGGTGGACGCGGTGCCCGTGGCGCTCTTTGGGGCGTCTGCCCTGGTGGCGGGCGCGCGCATCGGGAGCCCCATGTGGGTCGCCGGGGCGTCGCTGGCGCTTGCGGGTGGCACGGGCAAGGTCGCGTGGAAGCTCGTGATGGCGCTGGCCCACAAGAACGTGCAGATCCTCAGCAGGCAGATGCGCTACGTGATGCCCGCGGGATTCGCTCTCATGATCGCGGGCGCCGCGCTCGACCCCGCGGGAACGCTGGGGCTCTTCCGCGCGCTGGTGCGCATGCCCAGCCTGGCGCTCGTGCTGGCGTGGCTGGCCTGCATGCTGCTCATGGTGAGGTTCGCGCGCAGCCGCAACCAGCTGGACGTGCGCTCTAACTGGATTGAGCAGGGCACCAACGCCCTGGGACAGCTTGCGCTTCTCTGCGCGCTGTTGCTGGCGTAGCGCGCAGCGGCCGCCGGCAGACATCTGGCAGACGGCCGCAACCCGGCCCGTCCCGCCGCGGGGGAGAAGAACGGCCATCCCGGATGTGACTCAGTCCGGGATGGCCGTTCTTCTCGCTTTATTTGCTTTGTCTGCCGCGCTAGATGCTGTTCATGTTGCTGAGGACCGCGGAGTACCAGAACTGCCAGTTGGGCGGGCAGTACTTCTTGGCGGCCGTCACGCTCACGGTGTAGCCGTAGCCGGAGGCCAGGCCCGCCACGTGCGCGCGGATGGCGCTGTCCCAGTCGCTAAAGCCGGAGCTGCCCCAGCCCCAGGCGTTGTACGGCTTGAAGCAGTACAGGCCCTTGCTGGACTCCACGTTGGCGATGGCGGGGGAGTAGCGCGGGTCCACGCCGTTGTCGTAGGCGGCCTCGGCAAAGGTCTTGCCGTGCCCGGCCATGGGCGATCCGGCCAGGTACGCGTTGATGCGGCCGGTCCACTCCTGCACAAACTTGTCGCGGGCGGTCCAGGTCACGGCGTTGGTGTTGGAGGTGTCGCTGGATCCGGAGTTGCTGCTGGAGCCGCTGTTGCTGCTCGAGTTGCTGCTGTTCGAGCTGCTGGAGCTGGACGTGGAGCCGGAGTTGCTCGCGGTCGGCGTGGTCACGGTGGCCGTGTTGCCCGATTCGGTCTTGAACGTGGTCTGACCGTCCTTCTCGGCCTTCTGGGCCTCCTCGACGGCCTTCTGCGCCTCGGCCTGCTGCGCGGCCAGCTTCTTGGCTGCCTCCTCCTGGGCCTCCTTGCGCGCGGCAATCGCGTCGTCCATGGCGGATTTGGCGTCGTCCTTTGCGGTCTCTGCCTCTGCCTTCTGCGCCTCGAGCGTGTCCTGCGTCTCCTGCAGCTTCTCTTGCGCGCTCACGAGCTTGTCCATGGCGTCGTTGTTCTTGCCCGCCACGATGTCCAGGTAGTTCATGGCGCTGACCAGCTCGTTAAAGTTATCTGCGGAAAGCAGCATGTCAATCACGCCGCCGCTCGACTGCGACAGCTTGTACGACGAGTTGATGGACTTGGCCGCGCTCTCGCGAAGCTTGGGCAGCTCCTCGTTGAGCTGGTCGATCTTGGCCTGGTTGTCGTCCATGCTCTTCTGGACCTTGTTCAGGTGGTCGACGGCGTCGTTGTACGACTTGCTGGTCTGCTCCACCTTCGCCTGCAGGTCTGAGTCCTCGCTGGCCCGGGCGGTCGTGGGAACGGTCCCCATCCCAACGCCAAACAGAAGCCCGGCAACCAGCGCGGTCGCCGCGAGTCGCATGGGTGTGCGTGTCATGAATCCCCGCCTTCGGTAATCGTCTGCGGTCCGTTCGGGCGCCTCGGGCAGCGCCTCGTGTCAACGTAACTCCTTCATCTTACCTACAGACGCGCGATCTCACGTCCCCTCCACAACCGCAGCCGTCCGCCGATGCCCCCTTGACATGCCCTTTTGGGCGAGAAACCCGTTCTTCTCGCTCGCGTCTTTACCTTGCCTGCGCGGCCACCGCGCCTGCTTCCGCGCGGCCTACCCCCCGGCGCGCCCCCGTGCGAGAAGAACATCCCGCCCGGGCCGAGGCCCAGGCGGGATGCCGAGTCGTCAAAAGTTGAAGCACCGCCGCGCGTTTGCGCACCGCGGCCGACCGCGTCCGCGCTACTTGATCACCAGCGTGTCGCACTTGGCGTTGCGCGTCAGGAACGTGCTGATGGATCCCAGCAGCGCGTACTTGATGCTCGAAAGCCCGCGTGCGCCGCAGATGATGAGGTCGGGCTCGATCACGTCGATCATGTCGTCCTTCAGCGTCTCGCGGATGCGCCCGGCCTTCACGATGACCTCGACCTTCTTTATCGAGTCGATGGCCTTGGCCTTCTCGACCTGCTCCGCGATGGAGTCGCGAAAGTCCTTCTCGAGGTCCGCCACCAGGTCGACGGGGTAGGTGCCCGCCGTCTCCAGCGCCGTGGAGTCGATCACGTGGCCAATGTAGAGCTCGGAGTTGTTGTTCGCCGCCACGATGATCGCACGGCGCAGGACCTCGTCCTGCTGCTCCGTCCCGTCCAGCGCCACGAGGATCCTGTCATAACCCAGGTCCTGATACTTGGTAACCATTGAGCACCTCCCGTGCCTGATACCTGCAGTGACCATACCCGCGCATACCTGCGGCATGTCTGCCTGTGGCAAGTCTACCCACCGCGAGCCGCGACCCGCCAACCAACCCCGCGAGCGGTCGCCACGGCGCGGCCGCGCGGCGCTGCCTGCCTGGGAGGGCCGTCCTTCTCGCCCGCCGCAGCGCCCGCGACGTCGTGCGCGTCGCCCTCGGGCGAGAAGGACGTGATTCTCTTGTGGTGGGCCGTCCGCGGCCCGCGCAGAACGTATGATATAGGGTCGCAAACGTCATCGGGAGGTCTCCTTGAACGTAATCGAACTACTCAAAGCGGCACTATATGGCCTGGTAGAGGGCATAACGGAGTGGCTGCCCGTCTCCAGCACGGGACACATGCTGCTCCTTAACCAGTTCGTCAAGCTGAGCGTCAGCAAGGACTTTTGGGACATGTTCCTGGTCGTGATCCAGCTCGGCGCGATCCTGGCCGTCTGCGTCATGTTCTTTGGACAGCTCAACCCGTGGTCGCGCAAGAAGTCGACGGCCGAGCGCAAGGGCACCTGGCGCCTGTGGGGCCAGATCATCGTGGCGTGCCTGCCTGCGGCCGTAATCGGCGTGCCGCTGGACGACTGGATGGAGGCCCACCTGGGAAGCCCCTTCGTGATCGCCGCGGCGCTCATCGTCTACGGCATCGCCTTCATCGCGATCGAGACGCATCGCGAGCACAAGGCCGAGCAGATTGCGATCGAGCGCTCGTTCAGCCCGCGTCCGCAGCACTTCAAGCCCAACTCGCAGCCCGTGGCGCAGAGCAAGGCCGCCCTGGCGGACGTGGACGCCCGCGTGCAGAGCATTGGCGAGCTTGGTTGGGGCACGGCCATCGGCATCGGCATCTTCCAGGTGCTTTCCATGGTCCCCGGCACGTCGCGCTCCGGCTCCACCATCATCGGCGGCCTGCTGCTCGGCTGCTCGCGAGCCGTGGCGGCCGAGTTCACGTTCTACCTGGCCATTCCCGTGATGGTGGGCGCCTCCGGCCTGCGCCTGGTCAAGTTCTTCCTCAAGGGCAACGCGTTCACCGGCACGGAGCTCGCGATTCTTGGGGTTGGCTGCCTGGTGGCCTTTGTCGTGTCGATCCTGGTGATTCGCTTCCTCATGGGCTTCATCAAGAAGCACGACTTCAAGCCCTTCGGCTGGTACCGCATCGCCCTCGGCGTTGTGGTGATCGCGTACTTCCTGGTGGCGTACCACATCATCTAGCGGCGGCAGAAAAGCGCGAGACATGGCGGTCGGCTCACGTGGCTGGCCGCCTTTTTATATGCCTAGACTCGTCTGAGCACCACGTATGCGTTGAGGTCGCTGGGCGCATCGAGCGGTAGGGTAGTTCTTCTCTTCCGCAATTGATATAACAAGCGTCACATTTTCGCAGCTAGACACCTGTTTGTTTTGGAAACCTTAGGATGCATAAACTCGAGTGTGCTGGGAAACCCCACCCATAACGTTAAGGTTTGGTAAGCGGGTGAGAAAAACGTCTCACCTTTGATGTTTGATCGCTTGGCCCAATAGTCCGTGTACGACCTGTTACCGCCAAAAATGGCATATCAACTGCCTAGAATCATGCGGTTTATTGAGCTAATCGCGTGCGCTAGAATGTCAGGTTCCTCATATCGTGGCCGCACACTTGACCCCTTTGCCGCCAAAATGTCACTGTGCATATAGCTATTCGATATTCATACCCTCAAAAGTTGCCAAAACGTTTCCAGTCGCGAAACTCTTCGTCATGAGCAACGCTCACGGCGGAACAAACGACCGTTTGGCGGCCCGTTTTCGACCGCTTGCCCATTGGACAGGCCACTCCTCTGAAACACTTTGCCCTTACGCGACGGAAGCCTTGCACCCTTTTCTACCGTACGTTTCCCGGAAATCCCCAACACGGTCTGGAGGGTGAAGGCATGCAAGAGGCATCAGCTGTCAGCATTGCTAAGCAGAAGAAGAAGGAGCTCGACTCCAGCTTCTTCAAGAAGGGCATCATGGTCGCCCTGTTCTCGAGCCTTATGTACGGCTTCTACACGGCGTTCGTGACTGCTGGTCAGAACTCGCAGCTGTGGACCAGCTGGACCAGCGCCATCAACCCCGCCGCCTTCCTCGCGGTCTTCATCATCCCGACCGTCGCCAGTGCCATCAACGACTCCTGCAGTGCCATCTGGGCGCTTGCCATCACCGCAAAGCAGGGCAAGCTTGGCGACTTCGGCCGCACCATCAACACCAAGCCCGGCATCATCCTGATGCTCTCCGCACTCGTCGGTGGCCCAATCGCCACGGTCGCGTACATCATCGCCCTTTCCCAGGCGGGCACCATCGTCGTCCCCATCGCGGCGCTCAACCCCGCCATCGGCTCGATTCTCTCCCGCATCCTCTACAAGCAGGAGCTTGGTCCCCGCAAGATTGCTGGCATCGCTATCTGCGTCGTCGCGGGCCTCATGATCGGCACCGCCAGCCTCACCGGCGACTCCTCCTCCAACATGGCCCTTGGCCTCGCCCTTGCGTTCATCGCCGCGCTTGGCTGGGGTGCTGAGGGCTGCATCGCCGGCTATGCATCCTGCATGATCGACACCCAGATCGGCATCACCATCCGCCAGTGCGTCTCCGGCGTGGTCGAGCTCATCGTCATCCTCCCGGTCCTGTCCCTCATCGGCGGCGTCAACCTTGGCCAGACCTTCGGTTACGTCGGCGCGGCCATCACGGACCTCCCCACGATCCTCTGCTTCATCGTCGCGGGCTTCTCCGCCTACAAATCCTTCGCAAGCTGGTATCGCGGCAACTCCATGTGCGGCACCGCGCTTGGCATGGCCTGCAACGGCACGTACACCTTCGTCGCACCGCTCGTCACGTGGATCATCGTCGGCCTGATCATGGGCGTCCCCGGTTATGCCCTTCCGCCGATCGCATGGGTCGCCGCAGTCGTCATGATCCTTGGCATCCTCGTTATCGCGGTTGACCCCAAGGAGCTCTTCGGAAAGAAGGAGGAGGCATAATGCGCCCGCTCAACTACGCAATGCTCAAGTACTTCACGACGGTCGACGAGGCAAGCGTCGACGACGTGATGAAGGACCTCTCCTCTGACTACTCCGGATACACGGCGTTCAAGCGCGACAAGATGCAAGAGGCCCTCATGACGGCCGAGAAGAACGGGCTCATCAGTGAGAGCCGTGTCGATCTGGACGACAACGGCGACCTTCGGGTGTTCTACAGCGCTGACGCCGAGCAGCGCGACACCATCAATTCCTACATCAAGTAAGGGGGTTCGTAATGCGCTACAGGGGAGAGGAGGCCATCGGCCTCATCGAGACCATCGGCATGGTTCCCGCAATATACGCGGCCGACGCCATGCTGAAGGCCGGCGACACGGAGCTGATCAGCTACGAGAACGTCGGGTCCACCCTCGTCACCATCATCGTCAAGGGCGATGTCGCGGCGTGCGAGGCAGCGGTCAAGGCCGGCAAGGAGGCTGCCTCCAGCATCGGCAAGCTCACCGCTGCAAACGTGATGAAGAGGCCCGTGCCGCCCATCGGCGATGTCGTCTCCGTCCACGACGTCGACTACAACTAGGAGGTTGGCAATGGCAAGTGAGGGCATGGACGCACTTGGTGCCATCGAGACCTTTGGCCTGGTATGGGTCCTTGAGGCTGGAGACGCCATGTGCAAGGCGGGTGACGTCGAGCTCATCGGCTACGAGAACACCGCCTCTGGTTACATCTCCATCCTCGTCAAAGGTGACGTCGCGGCGTGCAAGGCCGCGGTCGAGGCGGGAGTCAAGGCCGTCGAGGCACTGGGAGCCGAGGTCTACAGCTCCGTCGTCATTGCAAGGCCGCATCCCGACCTCAAGAAGATCACTGACAAGTACACCGTCGAAAAGCTGCTTCCCTACTAAGGGGGTGTCGAATGTCTCTCATCGATAACGATCTCCTCTCGATTCAGGAGGCGCGTATCCTCCTGGAGCATGCGGCAGAGTCCGCGGAGGTCCTCGAGGGACTGCCGGCATCGCTTGTCGACGACTTCCTGTCCCACCTGCGCGAGCGCCTCCTTCCCAAGGCCCTCGAGTACGCGGAGTCGTCCTTCTCGGAAAGCGACTACTGCTCTCCCGATGACGAGTCTGAGCTCACCAAGTGGGTCCTGAGCGACCTGCTGGCCGACGTGCGCGCGCAGACCCCGGTCCAGAAGATCATCCGCTCGCGCAACGGGTCCGCCGAGGTGTGCCTCTCCAAGGGCGTAGTCGTGTCGCTGCTCCCGGACTGGCTCGCGGTCCCCACGATGCTCAGCCAGCTCTTCATGGCAGTGCACTCCAAGAGCCCCATCGTCTTCTCGGCCAGCGCGCGCATCCATGGCACGTGCGAGAAGGTCATCGACGACGTGCTCGAGGTCGCGGAGTTCTGCCACTATCCCACGGAGTCGATCGGTTACCTCTCGACGTACTGCCCCGAGGGTGAGGAGTGGGTCTGCTCGCAGCCGTGCGTCCGTGTGGTCATCGACTCGCGCGAGGAGTCGAACGCCCACGACTTCGACGCTGCCGGCAGGGACGTCTACCACGCCACGCTGGGCAACAACCCGGTCTTCGTGGAGTCGACGGCGGACCTCGCGGCGTGCGCGGACGAGGTCGTGCTCGGCAAGTCGTTCTGCTACGGAATGCTTCCGGGCGCCGAGCAGAGCGTTGTCGTGGAGCGCGCCGTGGACGAGCAGTTCCAGGCGGAGCTCCGCCGCCGCGGATGCTACTTCCTTTCGGACGAGCAGGCAGACAGGCTCGTCGGCACACTCTTCATGTCCGACGGCACGCCGTATCGCGAGCTCATCGCGAAGAGCGCCTTCGACCTGGCTCGTCGAGCCGACATCACTGTCCCCGAGAGCACGAAGGTCCTCGTCGTCGTGAAGCCCTACGTCAGCGAGTACAGCTTCTTCTCGAAGGCGAAGTTTGGCCCCGTCCTCTCGTACTACGTGGAGGACAGCTGGCGTACCGCGTGCGAGAAGTGCATCGAGCTGATTCTGAACAGCGGCCACGGCAACGCACTCTCGATCTTCTCGAAGGATCCCGAGGTCATTCGCCAGTTCATCCTCAAGAAGCCGGTGGGCAGGGTCCTCGTGAACGTGAGTACCGGCCTCGGCTGCATCGGGTGTCACAGCGACCTTCCCAAGACGCTCACCGTGACCGGTTGGGACTGCGCCACCACCTCGGAGCTTGGGGTCACCTACGGGGACTTCGTGCGACGGCGGCAGGTTGGAATCGGGGAGGGAGACGACGCCCTCGACCTGCTCGACAAGGCGAGCTCGTGCGACCACACCCCAGTGACGGTGAAGATTCGGATTCCCAGCTCCAAGGGCGGAGAGAAGAGCCGCACGGACGAGCCGAAGAATACAGGCAAGGAGCCGGGAGACTGGTTTTCCGGCGTAGTACAGGCAATTCGTAACGATTACGAAGAGGAGTGAGAATGGACATCAAGGAGTTTGCGAAGGAACTGTCCGAGGCAACCAAGGACATGTCCGACGAGCAGCGCGAGACTGTTCGCAAGATGTTCGAGAAGGTGGCCGACCAGCTCGACGCGCCCGCCGCTCCTGCCCACGCGCACGTGAGCAGCGATGATCCCTACGACGTTCCCGATGGCCCCACCGACCGTCAGGTTCGCCTGAAGGACAACTTCCTCAAGCAGGTCCCCAGCATCACCATGTTCCGCGCTCGCGCGGTCACCGAAATCATGAAGGCCAACCCCGGCATGCCCAAGATCGAGCTGCGCGCCAAGGCCTTCCGCCGCTGTTGCGAGACCGCGCCTCTCGTCATCCAGGATGACGAGCTGGTAGTCGGCGCCCCCTGTGGCGCGCCTCGCGCGGGTGCCTTCTCGCCCGACCTCGCGTGGCGTTGGCTGCGCGACGAGCTCGACACCATCGGCGACCGTCCTCAGGACCCGTTCTACATCTCTGAGGAGGACAAGCAGTACTGCCGCGATGTCCTTTTCCCGTTCTGGGAGGGCAAGTCGCAGGACGAGATCTGCGAGGACCAGTATCGCGAGGCTGGCGTCTGGGAGCTCTCCGGCGAGTCCTTTGTCTCTGACTGTTCTTACCACGCCATGAGCGGCGGCGGCGACTCCAACCCTGGCTACGACGTCATCCTCATGCACAAGGGCATGCTCGACATCCAGCAGGAGGCCAAGGATCACCTGGCCGAGCTTGACTACGCCAACCCCGACGACCTCGATAAGATCTACTTCTACAAGAGCGTCATCGACACCACCGAGGGTGTCATGATCTACTCCAAGCGTATGAGCGACTATGCTAAGGAGCTCGCTGCCAAGTGCGGCGACCCCAAGCGCAAGATGGAGCTCGAGCAGCTTGCTGACATCCTCGCCTACGTGCCCGCCCACAAGCCCCGCACCTTCTGGGAGGCCGTCCAGTCCGTCTTCACCATCGAGAGTCTGCTCCCGGTGGAGGAGAACCAGACCGGCATGTCTCTGGGCCGCGTCGACCAATACATGTACCCGTTCTACAAGGCTGACATCGAGGCCGGCCGCATCACCCCGTACCAGGCCTTCGACATCGCCGGCTGCATGCTCATCAAGATGAGCGAGATGATGTGGGTAACCTCCCGTGGCCAGTCCGAGTTCTTCGCCGGCTACCAGCCGTTCGTGAACATGACCCTCGGCGGCGTCACCCGTCAGGGCCACGATGCGACCAACGACCTCACCTACCTGCTGATGGACGCCGTCCGCCACGTGAAGGTCTACCAGCCCTCCATCGCCTGTCGTATCAACAACAAGTCCCCCGAGAAGTACATGCGCAAGATCGTCGACATCGTGCGCTCGGGCATGGGCTTCCCCGCCTGCCACTTCGACGACACGCACATCAAGATGATGCTCGCCAAGGGTGTCAGCGTCGAGGACGCTCGCGACTACTGCATGATGGGTTGCGTCGAGCCGCAGAAGTCCGGCCGCCTCTACCAGTGGACCTCCACGTCCTACACGCAGTGGCCGATTTGCATCGAGCTCACCCTCAACCACGGCGTGCCCCTGTGGTACGGCAAGCAGGTAACGCCCGACTACGGCGACCCCGCGCAGTACAAGACCTACGAGGAGTTCGACGCCGCGGTCAAGAAGACCATCTACTACGTCACCAAGTGGACCGACGTCGCAACCGTGATCTCGCAGCGCGTCGCCCGTGACGTTGCCCCCAAGCCGCTCATGTCCATCATGTACGAGGGCTGCATGGAGCACGGCAAGGACGTCTCCGCCGGCGGCGCCATGTACAACTACGGCCCCGGCGTCGTGTGGACGGGCCTCGCGACCTATGCCGACTCTATGGCCGCCATCAAGAAGCTCGTGTTCGACGAGCACAAGTACACCCTCAACCAGCTCAACGAGGGCCTCAAGGCGGACTTCGAGGGCTACGAGCAGATGCGCCAGGATTGCCTCAATGCCCCCAAGTACGGCAACGACGATGATTACGCCGACAACATCGCGGCTGACATCATCGACTACACCGAGCACATCCACCTTGACTTCAAGACGCTGTACTCGCACATGTCCACCGGCACCCTCTCCATCTCCAACAACACGCCCTTCGGTGAGATGACGGGCGCCTCCGCCAACGGCCGCAAGGCTTGGACGCCTCTGTCCGACGGCATCAGCCCCACCCAGGGCGCCGACCACAAGGGCCCGACCGCGATCATCAAGTCGGTTTCCAAGCTGTCGAACGACTCCATGAACATCGGCATGGTCCACAACTTCAAGCTCATGAGCGGCCTGCTGGACACCCCCGAGGGCGAGAACGGCCTCATCACGCTGCTGCGCACCGCCTCGATGTTCGGCAACGGCGAGATGCAGTTCAACTACCTGGACAACAAGACGCTCATCGACGCCCAGAAGCACCCCGAGAAGCACCGCGACCTGGTCGTCCGCGTCGCCGGCTACTCCGCGTTCTTCAACGAGCTCTGCAAGGACGTCCAGGACGAGATCATCAGCCGCACCATGCTGACCAAGTTCTAATTTCCGTAACGTCTGAAGGTCAAAGGGAGCCGCACGTCGCGGCATGTCACAGAAGGGAGAGGTTGCAATGAGCCATGAGCAGGGAAGCGTGGAACGCAAGGCACGCATCTTCAACCTTCAGAAGTACAACATGTACGACGGCCCCGGCGTGCGCTCCATGGCCTTCCTCAAGGGCTGCCCGCTCCGCTGCAAGTGGTGCTCCAACCCGGAGAGCCAGCAGCGTGGCCACGAGGTCATGTTCAAGACCGCCAACTGCGTCAGCTGCGGCGCGTGCGCCGCGGTCTGCCCGGTCGGCGTGCACAAGATGGTCGACGGCAAGCACGTGGTCGACCGCAGCGTGCAGTGCATCGGTTGTCGCCAGTGCGAGCAGGCTTGCATGTACAGCGCCCTGCAGGTGATGGGCGAGGATCGTCCCGTTGACGAGATCGTCGAGTTCTTCGACGAGGACAAGGACTTCTACCGCATGTCCGGCGGCGGTATCACGCTGTCCGGCGGCGAGGTCCTCGCCCAGCCCGAGGCTACGCTCGCCATTCTCATGGCGTCAAAGGCACGCGGTTACAACACCGCGATAGAGACCTGCGGGTATGCGCCCACCGAGACGATCATGAAGGTGGCCCAGTACGTGGACCTCTTCCTGTTCGACATCAAGCAGATGGACCCCGTGAAGCACAAGTACTGGACGGGGGTCAACAACGAGCAGATCCTCTCGAACGTTAAGAACCTGCTCGAGAACGGCTACAACGTGCGAGTCCGAATGCCTCTTCTCAAGGGCGTGAACGACTCAAAGGAGGAGATCGATGCGGTCATCGAGTTCTTCAAGCCGTATCGGTACCAGAAGAACTTCGACGGCGTGGACCTTCTCCCGTACCACAAGCTGGGGGTCGGCAAGTACGCCTCCCTCGGCAGGGACTACGAGATCAAGGAAGACCCGTCGCTCTCCGAGGACGATCTCAAACGCGTCGAGGGATGGATCAAGAACGCGGACTTCAAGGTCAACCTCGTGAAGCACTAGACGGCAATCGAGAGGAATGTCCCATCCACGGGGCACGGAGAAACTAGAGAGGAGGAAGGCATGCACTACGTAACCGAGGACGAGCTGCGGGAGGCTTACTCGAAGGAGCCGTTTGGAACCTACGAGCTCCCGAAGGGCGCCCGGCTGACTCCAAGCGCCAGGCAGTTCCTGATTGATTTCAGGGTCGAGTTTGACGGCGGCGAACCGACGCCGGTAGCGGACGCACATGGACAGGCGGCCAAGGGTATGGCAAGTGCCAGACAGCCCCTGGACCTGGGGGCGCTCGTGCACGACGCCAACCTCCTGGGCACGAGGCTTCGCCTGCTCGCCCGCAGGTCCCTGGGCATCGACAATGCGGTGGCCCGTCAGGCCGAGGCAGTAGGACGCAGGTGGCAGGGGGCTACGACCCCGGCGGACCTCGTGGCTGACAAGCCAAAGGCCGAAGGCACCTGCGATCCACCTGGACCGCCTCCGCAGCCGGCCTTCGACGCCGGCGTGCACCCCGTCTTCTTCGAGATGGCATATGTGCACGCGCAGCTAGGCAGGTTTACCCGCGCCTGGGCAAATGCCCAGGCAAAAGCGGGGCCGGAGGACGCCAGGACGATCGGAGCCTGGATCACGGAGGCCGCGAAGGTGTGCGAGGTACTTGAAGCAGCGGTAGAGAGAGCTGGGGAGGAGGTGTAGCGATGGTCGATCTTCAAAGGACAAACGAGAGGCTGGATGATCTGCTCTCCTGCGTTGACCACCCCAAGGCGGTTAAGGAGGGCCAGAAGCTGTATTGCGGCCTCGACTTGGGCACGGCTTTCATCGTGCTCGTGGTCCTCGACGAGGATGGCAACCCGGTCGACTGCAAGTACCAGTTCGCCAGCGTGGTAAGGGACGGCATGGTCGTCGACTATGTGGGCGCCTGCGACATCGCTCGCCACCTCAAGGAACAGATCGAAGGGGAGCTGGGCGTAGAGCTCGAAGAGTGCGCCGTTGCCATCCCTCCCCAGACGGAGTCGCTCGACGGTGGCGTCGTTCGCAACGTCGCCGAGAGCACGGGGATGGAGTGCACCGCAGTCTTCGACGAGCCGACGGCCGCGAACCTCCTCATCGGCACCAAGGACGGTGCCGTCGTGGACATCGGCGGCGGCACGACCGGAATCTCGGTCTTCAAGGATGGCAAGGTCGTCGAGTGCATCGACGAGTCCACGGGAGGCACGCACTTCTCACTTGTCCTCGCTGGTGCCAAGGGCATGAGCTTCGACGACGCAGAGCTTTACAAGCGTCAGCCGGAGCACCACAGCGAGGTTCTTCCGATCGTGGCCCCGACCATCGACAAGGTGACCTCGATCATCAAGAGGGCATGCAGTGGCTACGACGTCCCCGAGGTCATCCTCGTCGGCGGCACGGCGGAGCTCACGGGCATCGAGGACCGGGTCAAGAAGCAGCTTGGCATCGAGGTGCACAAGCCCAACCACCCCATGTTCGTAACCCCAATGGGCATCGCGCTTGGCTGCATGCTCAAAGCTAAGGAGCGCCAGGATGCTTGATATCAGGGTCATCAAGGCTCCGGCGCCGGGGACCATGCAGATCATCCGCCTGAGGAGCGGGGCGCGCTGGAGCGAGGACTTTCGCCCTGCTGCGGTCGGTCTCGTGCAAGGCAAGATGATCGACATGGTGGTCGCAAGCGATATCGCGGAGAAGACCGCGGGCGTGGTCGTGACCGACGTGAGGGGTTCCTGCCCGCAAAACATGGTGATGCTTGCCATCGCGGGCGAGACGGCAGAGGTAATGGAGTGCCTGACCAAGATTCGAGACGGAGGGGACCACACCCATGATTGTGGGTAAGCTCATCGGCTCGATCTGGGCCACGCGCAAGTACGACGAGCTCAACGGCATGAAGCTCATGCGCGTCGAGGTCGTAGCCGGGGATGACGCGGGGAAGCAGCTCATCTGCGTCGACACCATCAGCGCGGGAGTGGGGGACAGAGTCATCGTGACCACCGGCGCTTCCGCCTACCTCTTCATGAGGGATGAGTTCAACAAGAACGCCCCGGTTGACGCTGTGATTGTAGGAATCATCGACGAAGACGTGAGTCTGTAAGGAAAGGAGGACGGGATGAAGAGGCTTATCAGCGCGAAGGACGTCGTCGCGGCGGCAGAGCACCACAAGAACATCGTCGTGGACGACAACACCATCGTCACCGCCCAAGCGCGTGACGTCGCCAAGGAGCGCGGGGTCCTCCTCCAGAGCGAGGCCGAGGCTGCAGCCGAGCAGCACGAGGAGGCTCCCGCTCAGGAGCATCACGAGGAGGTTGCCCCACAGCATCACGTGGTGAAGGAGCACAAGCATGAGGAGAAGGAGCCTGCCCTCTCGGCAGACGAGCTCGAGCACCTCATCGCCGCTGCGTTCGAGAAGGGCATTTGGACCAAGGACGACATCGATACCCTGGTGGGGAAAAAGCCTGCGGCCAGCAACCCCAACATTGTTCCCGTGGGCGTCTCCGGTCGTCACATCCACCTGTCCAAGGAGCACCTGGAGCAGCTGTTCGGCGTTGGCTACGAGCTGACCCCCATCAAGGACCTGAGCCAGCCTGGCCAGTACGCCTCGAAGGAGTGCGTGACCCTCGCTGGACCCAAGGGCGTCATCCAGAAGGTGCGCGTGCTGGGTCCCGTGCGTTCTAAGACTCAGGTCGAGGTGCTCGCGGGCGACACCTTCAAGCTCGGCATCCCGCAGGCTATTCGCTTGTCGGGCCACCTTGAGGGAACTCCCGGCGTCACCGTCATCGGACCGAGGGGCACCGTGGTTCTGAACGAGGGCGTCATCGTTGCCGCTCGTCACATCCACATGAACCCCGCCCAGGCAGCCGAGCGCGGCTTCCACGACGGGCAGATCGTCTCCATCAAGACCGGCGGCGAGCGTGGTGGCGTCCTGGACAACGTCATCATCCGCGTCACGGAGACCGGCAACCTCGATTGCCACATCGACACCGAGGAAGCCAACGCACTTCACATCAAGTGCGGCACCACAGTTGAGGTAGTCAGGTAGCAGGTAGCAAAGGCGTAATAGCGCAGGTAACGGACCCAGGGAGGAAAAATGGCAAGCACGACTGAGGCACTCGGAATGATCGAGACCAAGGGCATGGTCGGAGCCGTCGAGGCCGCCGATTCCATGGTCAAGGCAGCGAACGTGAGGCTCGTGGGCAAGGAGCGCGTGGGCGGCGGCCTGGTCACCGTCTTCGTGCGCGGCGACGTGGGCGCCGTCAAGGCGGCAACCGACGCCGGCGCGGCCGCGGCCCAGCGCGTGGGCGAGCTGCTGAGCGTCCACGTGATCCCGCGCCCGGACGGCATGGTCGAGTCGATCCTGCCCCACGCCGAGGCGTAGTTAGATGGCCGCGCAGAAGTCCGGGCAGGAGGGCGCTCCCAAGCGCACCTCCGCCCGTAGCGGGGCGGGCAAGGTCGCTGCGGCTGGTAAGCCTTCCGCGGACGCTCCAAAGCCCGCCCCGGCGCGGAGGTCATCACGCACGTCCGCGGCACGCAAGGAGGGTGCGGCGGTAGCTGCGAAGGCCCCCCAGGCGGAGAAGCAGGCTCCCGAGGCAAAGGCAGCGCCAGTGGCTGCCCCTGCACCAAAGAACGACAGCGAGGCCGCAAAGGCCCCGCAGGCACCCAAGACAGAGGCACAGCCCATGAAGGCGGAGCCTCAACCCACCAAGGAGGTAACCAGAATGGCCAACGCCGTTGAGGCACTCGGAATGATCGAGACCAAGGGCATGGTCGGAGCCGTCGAGGCCGCC
>ERZ791908.465-NODE-465-length-44468-cov-4.510143_pt1 | contig 44468 bp, 38 predicted proteins | sample MGYA00510144_ERZ791908 | MGnify/ENA primary metagenome ERZ791908 (study PRJEB30046, sample SAMN00792105) | human gut metagenome | study: EMG produced TPA metagenomics assembly of the A metagenome-wide association study of gut microbiota in type 2...
GCGCATGCTCACGCTTCCGACTCCGCCGGCCCTTTCCGGGCCGCCGATCGTCTGGCAGCGAGGCGCTCAGAAGTCCATGCACAGGCTGCGTTACAGACTCACATTCAATCCGCTTAATAGATCTCTTGCTGCTCCACAGCTCCTGACACCATTTTAGCTGACAGATGTCTGCCCAAATTCTGTGATTCATGATAGAATAAAGAATGGTATAAAAATGCAGAAAGGCCAGAGCTGCAGAGTGAAGAAGAACCTCTGCTTCTGGCTTCAGAATATCAAATCTATTCAGGAAGGAACTTAAGTCATGAATCAGAATATAGATTTTCAGAAACTGCGTGAGGATGCAGTTCATATTTTCCATAATGGTTTTGCCTGTTCAGAATCGGTGATTTACGCGATTCAGCAGGATCTGGATCCGGAAATCCCGGATGAATTGATTGCGGCAAGCAGCGGCTTTCCCTGGGGCATGGGCGGGGCAGGATGTTCCTGCGGCGCTCTGGCAGGAGGCGTCATGCTGATCGGCCATTATTTCGGAAGAAAAGAGCCAAAGGGAGCCGAGTACGCGAACTGCCAGAGGCTGACCAGGGAGTATCACGATGCCTTCTGCAGCTGCGCCGGACACGCCTGCTGCGGCGCGATTATCTCCGGCATGGAGAAAAACTCTGATGAAAGAAAAAATAAATGCACGGGAATCGTCGAGTACGCCGTTACGAAAACCGCGCAGATTATTCTGAGGGAGAAGGGTCTTCTGACGGAAGAGAAGAATCAGGAACTTCAGCGGTGGCTGGATAATAAGGCGGCAGACTGCAGAAAGCGGGAGCAGGCATGAAGCGCATCGTAACAGGAATACTGGCTCACGTCGATGCCGGGAAAACCACCCTGTCTGAAGCCATGCTGTATAAGACCGGAGAAATCAGCAGCCCGGGAAGAGTCGACCACGGCACCAGCTTTTTAGACACAGGAAAGCTGGAAAGAAGCCGTGGAATTACGATTTTCTCTAAACAGGCCCAGCTGAGCTGGGACGATGTGCAGATGACCATTCTGGATACTCCTGGACACGTGGATTTTGTCTCGGAGACGGAGAGAACCCTGTCCGTCCTGGATTACGCGATTCTTCTGATCAGCGCGGGCTCCGGCATCCAGAGCCACACGGAAACCCTGTGGAAGCTGCTGAAGAGAAGCAGGATTCCTACATTTATTTTTATGAATAAAATGGACCTGTCCATTCACAAGAAATCTGAGTGGATCGATATCCTGCAGGAGAAGTTCGGAAATAGATTTACGGACTTTTCTGTAACAGGCGGAGAGCGCTTCATTGACAGTCTGACTATGGGATCGGAAGCGCTGATGGAAAAAGTACTGGATGACCAGAAAATTACTGATCTGGACATTGCCCTTGCAGTAAAAAGAAGGGAAGTATTTCCGGTGTTTTTCGGGTCGGCGCTGAAGACGGAAGGCATTTCCGAATTCCTTAAGGGCCTTGCCAGGTTTACTTTGTCAGAAGAGAAAAAAGAAAAGTTCGGCGCCAGGGTCTATAAGATCGCCAGGGATGAGGATGACCGCCGCCTGACCTTTATGAAGATCACCGGGGGCAGCCTCCGGGTGAAGGATAAGATTGAAGGAAAAACGGACGATGGGGAATCCTGGGAGGAGAAGGTCAACCAGATCCGCCTCTATTCCGGCCAGCAGTTTAACGCGGTTCAGGAAGCCGGCCAGGGCATGATCGTGGCGGCAGAAGGGCTTTCGCAGTCTGAGGCGGGTGACGGCTACGGCTTCGAGAAAAACTCGCATCCGGAGATTCTGGAGCCCTTTCTGACCTATACGGTAATTTCAGAGGATGGAACGGATTACCATACCCTGCTTCAGGAGGTCAGGGAGCTTGCGGAGGAGGATCCGAAGCTTCATGTCGGCTGGAAGGCTGCGGCGCAGGAAATTCACATTCAGATGATGGGGCAGGTGCAGCTTGAAGTTCTGGCCCAGACCATGCTGGACCGTTTCGGGAGAAAAGTGTCTTTCGGATCCGGGAAGATTCTGTATAAGGAGACGATTGCATCGTCGGTGGAAGGCGTCGGCCACTTCGAACCGCTTCGACATTACGCCGAGGTGCATCTTCTGATCGAGCCTCAGGAGCGGGGAAGCGGGATATCCTATCAGTCTGTTGCGCCGGTGGACCAGCTGAACCGGAACTGGCAGAGTCAGATCATGACGGCCCTTCAGGAGTATTCCCACACGGGTGTACTGACCGGATCGCTTCTGACGGATGTGAAAATCACCCTGGTCAGCGGAAAGGCCAGCAAGAAACATACGGAAGGCGGAGATTTCCGTCAGGCTGCGCGGAGAGCCGTGAGAAACGGACTGATGAAGGCGGAGAACATTTTGCTGGAGCCCTGGTTTTCCTTTACGATCGAGCTTCCGACAGAAAACGTCGGGCGCGCCATGACGGACATGCAGAAGATCAGCGGGACATTCCAGCCGCCGGAAACGGGCGAGGACCATTCCCTTCTGAAGGGCCGGGGGCCTGCGTCCGGCCTGATGCATTATCAGGAGGAGCTGACGCGGTATACGAGAGGAAATGGAAGAATTTACCTGCAGCTGGACGGCTACGATGCTTGCCACAACACAGAGGAAGTGCTGGAAGAAATCGGCTACGATCCTCTGCGCGACGTGGATAATCCGGCCGATTCCGTCTTCTGTATGCATGGGGAGAGCAATATCATCCCATGGGATCAGGTGGAGGAGTATATGCATCTTCCGAGCATTCTAGAGCAGGACGAAGAGGAAGATGATGTACTGGCCGCCGCGAGGGTGCACGAGTATGAACACCGGATCGCCGACGATAAGGAGCTCATGGCGATTTTTGAGAAGACTTACGGGCAGATCGGCGGGGATAAAACTTCCGGAAATAACGTGCGGATGAATGCCGCAGGTTCCGGCATTTCCGGCGTCCGGATGATTAACGCCGACGGAACGGTAGACTATGGGTATTCGACAAAAAGTTCCCGGCAAGAGGCCGTACCGGAAAGCGCGGCCGCACGGGATCTTGATGCAGAGCAGAAAGCCCAGCAGAAGCATTCCCATCTGGCAGCCAGAAAAAAAGAAATGGAAAATCGCGCCCAGGAATACCTGATTGTGGATGGCTACAACGTTCTGCATAACTGGGATAATCTGGAGGAACTCTGCAGGATGGACTACGGAGCAGCCCGGCAGCAGCTTCTGGAAACCCTCTGCAATTACCAGGGCTTCATGCGCTGTAAGATTGCGGTGATTTTCGATGCCTATAAAGTAAAGGGCGGGGGTTCCGCCAGCAGCGGAAAGTTCCATGACATTGAAGTCATCTACACGAACGAGGATCAGATCGCCGATTCCTATATCGAGCGTATGACAAAGGAATTATCCGGGAAATACCAGGTCCGTGTGGTGACGAGCGACAGCCAGGTGCAGCAGATTTCCCTGGGACACGGTGCCCTGAGGACATCATCCAGAGAATTTGAGGCAGAAGTCCGCTCCGTGGAAGATGCCATCCGCCGCGTGATCAGCAGGGAATCGAGTTGAAGTGACTGTTGAAGTCATGGTATAATAAAATATAAATGGGTACTTGAGGAAAAGAGAACACAGATACTTATTTATTTGAAAGATAATCATAGATAAAGGAGCAGAACTGTATGGAACCAAAATATAACCGAGTGCTTCTGAAGATCAGCGGTGAGGCCCTTTCCGGCGGAAGCGGAAGCGGCATCAATGAGGAGATGACGGCACTGGTCGCCAGAGAGATCAAGCAGCTGCATGATCTGGGTGTAGAGGTTGCGATTGTCGTCGGAGGCGGAAATTTCTGGAGAGGCAGAACCAGCCAGAGTATGAAGAGGGAGACAGCAGACTATATCGGAATGCTGGCTACCGTCATGAATTCCCTGGCCCTGCAGGACGCCTTGCTTGCAGAAGGCGTCAAGGCCAGAGTGCAGACTTCCATCACCATGAATGAAGTCGCAGAGCCGTATATCTGGAGAAGAGCGCTGAAGGAACTGAGCGACAAGGATGTCGTGATTTTCGGAGCTGGCATCGGAGAGCCGCATTTCTCCACGGATACAGCGGCTGCCCTGCGTGCGGTGAACATCGACGCGGATATCATTCTGCTCGCAAAGAATATCGATGCGGTTTATTCCGCAGATCCGAAGATGGATCCGAATGCAGTGAAGTATGACCACCTGACGATGAAAGAAGTTGTCGAGCGTGAGCTGAAGGTCATGGACCTGACTGCAGCAACCATCTGCATGGAAAACAACATGAAGATTCAGGTGTTCGGACTGGCTGAGGAAAACAGCATGGTCAGAGCCGTCTGCGGAGAACAGATCGGAACCTTGATCGAGTGATCATTATATGCTTTAAGAATACAATACATCAGGCAGACAGCCCGGTAGTTATCGCGGGCGGAAGATACAGAAGTTTACCGTAGAAAAAGAGAGTATTTCCTTGCGGAGTAATTTTTGCCATAAGTGCGCAGGGATCTCATGCCGGCTGCGGCCGGATCAACCACAGGAGGACTGAAAATGGCTAAAAATAAGTCTTTAGATGAGAAAATCGAAAGAACCAAGATTGACCTGAAAGAGGCGCTGAACACGGTGCGTGCAGGACGCGCGAACGCAGCGCTGCTGGACCGTGTAACCGTTGATTATTACGGATCACCGACACCGCTGAAGAGCCTGGCGAACATTTCCACTCCGGATCCGAGAACGCTGATGATCACGCCGTTCGATCCGAAGTCCGTGGGAGACATTGAGAAGGCAATTGAGGTTGCCAACCTGGGCATCACACCGACCAACGATGGAAAGGTCATCCGCCTCGTCATTCCGCCGCTGACCGAGGAGCGCCGTAAGGAACTGAAGAAGACCACCAAGAAGATGGGTGAGGATGCCAAGGTTGCAGTCAGAAACCTGAGAAGAAAGGTTAATGATGACATCAAGAAGCGCGAGAAGGATGGAGAAATTTCTGAGGACGACCGTAATGAGGAGCTGGAAGAAACGCAGAAGACCATTGATAAGGCGATCAAGGATATCGACCAGATTATCGCACAGAAAGATAAGGAGATTATGGAAGTATAATTCCGAAAACTTTATAGGGCGGCTGCTGTTGGATGCAGCCGTCTTTTTCACGTTATGGAAGATGCCGCATTATATGCGCGCTGTGTGCATCGATGCGGAAAAATCAGACGAAAGGAACAGAATCAATTATGCTGGATAAAGACAGAATGCCGCGTCACGTCGCGATCATTATGGATGGAAACGGCAGATGGGCAAAGAAACATGGCGTTCCGCGCCTTGCCGGACATAACGCGGGCATGGAATCCATGAAGGAAATCGTGCGCTGCGCATCGAATCTCGGCATTCAGTATCTGACGGTTTATGCGTTTTCCACAGAAAACTGGAAACGCTCACAGGAAGAGGTCGGCGGAATTTTCAAGCTGCTGACCAAGTTCGTAGACCTGGATCTGGATGAACTGAACGAGCAGAATGTAAGAGTAAAGTGCTTCGGCGACTATTCCATCATCCCGCCCAAGGCAAAGAAAAGCATGGATGAGACGCTGGAAGAAACTGAGGATAACACGGGCATGCAGTTTAACATCGCCCTGAACTACGGCGGACGCGCGGACATCCTGCGCGGCGTGAACAAGATCGCTGGTCAGATCCGAAGCGGGGAGATCAAAGGAGAGATCACAGAAGACATGCTCAGCCGTTCACTCTGGTCCGGAGATGAGAACGGAAACGTTCCGGATCCGGATGTGATCATCCGTACCAGCGGTGAAGAGCGTCTTTCCAACTTCCTTCTCTGGCAGTGCGCCTACAGCGAGTTCGTATTCACCGATGTGCTCTGGCCGGATTTCACCCCGGAAGTATTCAAACAGCTTCTGGAGGAGTATCAGGGGAGAGACAGAAGGTTCGGCGGAAGAAAGTAATCGGGTCATTCAGGCGTCATGCACCATCCCGGAATCTGAAGTTTCATGCCCGGGACAGCGTGAATTCCGCATAATCGGGATCTCCGCCTGCAGTTGTTTTAGAAAGTGTGAGAATATGAAAACAAGAATTATTTCCGGCGCATGCATGGTGCCGCTTCTGATTTTCGTCTGGCTGGGCGGTTACTGGCTGACCGCACTGGCCATCCTGATCGGTGCCATGGGTGTCCACGAGTTTTACCGTGGATTCCGCGAGATCGGCGTCCACGCAAACGAACCGATGGCATACATATTCATGTTCATCCTGTACCTGTTAAACGGTTTCTGGCCGGACGATTACAAACTGATCGCCGCCTGGCTGGTGGCCGTCATTATGGCAGGCTCTGTATACATGTTCAACGTGCAGAAGAGAACCCCGGACGATGCGATGGTTACCATCATCGGAATCATCTACATCATCTTCTTCTCCTTCCACGTCACCATGATCGATGAGACGGGCGCATTCAGCATCTTTAAGTGGCTGATCCTGCTGACCGCCTTCGGAACCGATATTTTTGCCTATTTCACAGGCGTATTCCTAGGAAAGCATAAGATGGCGCCGCATCTGAGTCCTAAGAAGACCTGGGAAGGTGCGATCGGAGGCATCATCGGATGCACCCTGGTCTGCTGGGGATTTGGTATGATTTTCTGCAGAGAATTCGTCGGAACCTGCGTCATCATGGGACTGATCGGCGCACCGATTTCCATGTTCGGCGACCTGACCGCATCCGCATATAAGAGGAAAATGGGCATCAAGGACTACGGAAACCTCATCCCGGGCCACGGCGGCATCATGGACCGTTTTGACAGCATCCTGTTTACGGCTCCGTTTATTTACTATTACACCGCGATCATCCTGATGCATTTCCACATCATTTTCTAGAGAGGACAAAAATCACATGGCAAGGAAAAAAATTACAATTCTCGGAAGCACCGGTTCCATCGGAACCCAGACCCTGGACGTGATCGGCCGTCATCCGGAAGCCTTTCAGGTGACCGCGCTGACCTGCGGAAAAAATATCGATCTGCTGAGAAAACAGATCAGACAGTTCCGTCCGGAAATGGTCTGCACGGCAGAAGAGGAAGACGCAGCCGCACTAAAAAAAGAATTTCCGCGCCTTGAAGTGGTTTACGGAAAAGGCGGCTTGATCGATGCGGCAGAAAAAGAAAGTGATCTCCTGGTCAACTCTCTGATGGGTATGCGCGGCATGGTGCCGACTTATCACGCGATCCAGAGCGGAAAAGACATCGCCCTGGCGAATAAAGAGACTCTGGTTACGGGCGGACATCTGATTATGGATGCCGTAAAAAAGAATAAGGTGAAAATGCTTCCGGTCGACAGCGAGCATTCTGCAATTTTCCAGTGTCTGCAGGGAAATAAAGGAAAGAAGATCAGAAGAATCCTGCTTACCGCATCCGGCGGGCCCTTCCGCGGCTGGAACTACAGTCAGCTGAAGACCGTAACACCGGAGATGGCCCTGAAACATCCGAACTGGAATATGGGCAGAAAAATCACTATCGATTCCGCGACGATGATGAACAAGGGACTGGAAATGATCGAAGCCAAGTGGCTCTTCCATGTGGATATCGATGATATTCAGGTTCTGGTGCATCCGCAGAGCATTGTACATTCCGCCGTCGAATTCGATGATACGACGGTCATCGCGCAGATGGGAAAGGCGGATATGAGAATTCCGATCAGTGTGGCCCTGGGATATCCGGAAAGACTTCACTGGGAGGGAGAAGGACTGGACTTTTTCCATTCTCCTGCGAACCAGCTGACTTTTGAAGAGCCGGATACAGCAGCATTCCGCTGCCTTCCTCTGGCGGTTTCCGCATCGAAAGAGGGCGGAAGCTGTCCGGCGGTCATGAATGCGGCCAATGAAGTTCTGGTGCAGGCTTTTCTGGATCATAAAATCGGTTTTACCGACATTCCGGAAAGCATCGAGAAAATCATGCAGCAGCATCATAAAGTAGAAAATCCGGATCTCACGCAGATTCTGGAAATCGATGAGCAGACGCGTGAGAAGACATACAGAGATTTCGTCGAAAAGTAAAGGATAGATTATGCATACACTGATTCTTGCCGTTCTCTTGTTTGTGGTGATGATTTTTCCCCATGAACTCGGACATTTTCTGGCCGCGAGAGCGGTGGGCGTTCAGGTCAATGAGTTTTCCTTTGGAATGGGACCTGCTCTCTGGAAAAAAGAAAAAAACGGAACCCTCTACGCAGTGAGACTCCTTCCGATCGGTGGTTACTGCGCCATGGAGGGAGAAAATGAAAACAGTGGTCATGAGGGATCATTCAGCAGTAAAACAGCGGGACAGAAATTTCTGGTTCTTGTGGCAGGCGCAGTCATGAATCTGATCATTTGTATTATGCTTTTTATGCTGGTCTTCTGCATCAACGGTATGACTACGACGACTGTTTCTAAAACCGAAGCGGGAAAGCCCGCCTTCACTGCAGGCATTCGGGCCGGCGACAGGATTACAGAAATCAACCAGAAAAAGGTCAGCTCCTGGGATGGAGTCGGAACAATCGTGCAGGCCCAGAAGGGGAAAACCGTGTCTGTAACGGTTAACCGCACAGGATCGGAAAAGACATTTTCCATTACCCCGGTGAAAAGCCAGGGAAGATATCTGATCGGAATCGAACCGGTTCTTTCCCATAACCCGGCCAGAGCCTTCGTCCGCAGTGTCCGGGCCACAGGCTATGCGGGAGCCTTTATGTATAAAACGCTGGGACAGCTGATTACCGGAAAGGCCGGTATGAAGGACGTCAGCGGACCGGTGGGCATCGTGACGGCGGTGCATAAGACTGTAAAATACGGATTTACCTATTTCCTGACCTTTACGGCCTTCATCAGCCTGAACCTTGCTATAGTCAATCTGCTTCCGCTTCCGGCACTGGATGGAGGAAGAATCCTTTTCCTTCTGATCCGGAAGATCGGAAAAAATCACATTACCGATTCCATGGAAGGAAGCGTTCATCTGATCGGTTTTGCCCTTCTGATGGCGCTGACCATTGTGGTTACCTGGCATGATATCACCCGCCTTTTCTGATGGACAGAAAACGGGTTCTGTGATAAGGTAGTCAGACACAGAAAAGAGGATTACGATGAGCAGCAGAAAACAGGTTATGGTGCGCAATGTCCCGCTTGGAGGCGGCGCACCGGTGGTTATACAGTCCATGTGCAATGTGGATTCCAGAGATGAAGAGGGAATCCTGAAACAGATCAGAGAGCTTCAGGAGGCGGGATGTCAGATTGTCCGTCTGGCCGTCCCGAACCAGGAGGCCCTGCAGGTCTTCTCCCGCGTCCGGCCGAAAACGGACATGCCTCTTGTTGCCGACATTCATTTTGACTGGAGAATGGCGGTTGGAGCAATTGAGGCCGGAGCAGATAAGATCCGCATCAACCCGGGAAACATCGGTTCCCGGGAGAATGTACAGCGGATTGTGGATGCCGCAAAAGAGCATCGGGTTCCGATCCGCGTCGGCGTAAACTCAGGATCCGTGGAAAAGGATCTGCTGCAGAAATACGGCCACGTGACGGCAGAAGCCCTTGCGGAGAGTGCCGTAAAGAACGTCCGCATGATCGAGGACATGGGTTATGATGATCTGGTTGTTTCCATTAAATCCAGCGATGTGCAGATGAATTTTGATGCGCATAAGATTGCGGCGAAGAAGATCGATCATCCCTTCCATATCGGCATCACAGAAGCCGGAACGGTCAAAATGGGAAAGATCAAGAGTGCAGCCGGGATTGGCGCCCTGCTTCTGTCCGGAATCGGAGACACACTCCGTGTCTCCCTGACTGCTGACCCGGTAGAAGAGGTTCTTTTTGCCAGAAATCTGCTGGAAAGCATCGGCCTGAGAAAACCGAAGTTCGAGCTGGTGAGCTGCCCGACCTGCGGCAGGACCAGAATTCCGCTGCAGAAACTTGCAGAGTCGGTGGAAAAACGCCTGACGGAAGAGAAAGACCTTCCGGAAGGACTGAAAATCGCAGTGATGGGATGTGTGGTCAACGGGCCGGGAGAGGCGGCAGAAGCGGATTACGGCATCTGCGGAGGTGACGGAAAAGGCATTATCTTCGCTAAAGGAAAAGTACTGAAAACCGTGAAAGAAGACGAACTTGAGGACGGTCTGATCGCGGCGATTCGTGAAGGAGCGGGAAAGATTGAATAAACTGATTCAGGATTTTGTCAGCTGGAACAGATTACCGGAAGAGAAGAAAGAACAGATGGAGTGCGTCATTGAGGACGCGCAGATCAGAAAAGAAACAGGCGTACTGTCGATGGACATGCGCCTGAATTTTATCGTGCCTGCAGAAGATGACCGGAAGCTGAAAGAGGCAGTGGTACGCCAGCTGCAGGGACTTTCGGGTGTAGAGCTCCACTATCACTATGACCGGGACCAGATGGTGCTTTCTGAAGAGGAAATTCTGGAGCTTTATCTGCCGCGCCTGATCAGAGAGTCCGGATCCATCGGAAAAGTCGCCTTTGATCCGTCCAGAGTGAAGATTGAGGGACGTACAGCCGTTCTCGGATCTTTCGGACGGATGGCGACGGAGAAGATGAATGAAGAGCTTTCCTCTGAACTTGCTCAGAAAGTAAGAGAGACTTTCGGATTTACCTGCAGCGTTCGTTTTGAGAATGATGAAGAGCGTTATAAAGAGGTAGGTGAAAAAAGAAAGCGGGAGCTTTCACAGGATGAGATATTTTCTTCTCCGGGTTCTGATCCGTATTATGATGCGGCAGCAGATACCGGATTTGACGCTTACGACCAGAGCATGAGAGATGCCCAGGGAACGGACGCAGACCAGCTTCTGGCGGCTTACGGAGGAGGCATGTCTTCTACCGATGCAGGCGCAGGAGAAATTCCGCCCTGGGAAGATGGTTCGCAGGCGCAGCCTGCTGCAGCGGCACCGTCCGGCCTGTCCCGGTCCAGAAAAGAAGGATCCGGCACCGGCCATGCCAGAAAAGCACGCCCGTCTGCAGGCCGTTCCTCAGGCGGCATGAAAAGAGGCACCGAAGTTGTATTGGGACGGGGAATCCATGGAGAATCCACACCGCTGATGCAGCTGACACCGGAGAGCGGCAAAGTCGTTATCGAAGGAATTGTTTTCCATAAGGAGAACAGGCCGATCAAAAACAACAAGCAGATTGTCACCCTGCTCATTACCGATAAAAAGTCATCCACTTGCGTTAAAGCCTTTGTCAAAAATGAAAAGTGGGATGACATCGACAAGCGGATCAATGAAGGCGACTACATCATCTGCCAGGGAGAAACGGAATGGAGTAAGTACGACAACGCGCTGAATGTCATCGTCCGCGATATTTCTAAGGGAGAGGGAATCCCGGAAAGAAAGGATAGCTGGGAGCATGGCCGCCGCGTGGAGCTTCACTGCCATACCAAGATGAGCGCCATGGACGCTCTGAATGACCCGGAACGCATCGTGCAGCTGGCTTCCGACTGGGGCCAGCCGGCCGTTGCCATTACTGACCACGGCGTCGTCCAGTCCTTCCCGGATGCAGCGGCCATCGCCGGAAAGCTGGCAAAAAAAGGAAAGCCGATCAAGGTCATTTACGGCATGGAGGGCTATCTCTATGACGATGAAGGCTGCATCGACGCTGACGGAAATATCGATTATAAGAAGAAAAAGGGAACGAACCACATCATCTTGCTCTGCCGCACCCAGCACGGCCTGAGGAACCTGTATAAGCTCGTTTCCATCTCTCATGTAAAATACTTCTACAAGAAGCCGAGAATCCCGAGAACCGTTCTGGATAAATACAGGGACGGTCTGATTGTCGGCTCCGCCTGCGAAGCGGGAGAAGTCTATCGTGCGCTGGAACAGGGAAAGTCCGATGAAGAGGTCGCGGAAATCGCGAAATACTACGATTATCTGGAAATCCAGCCCCTGATCAATAACCGCTTTATGCTGGACTCTGATAAATTCCCGGACGTCAACAGCTGGGACGACCTGAAAGAGTATAATAAGAGGATCGTCCATATCGCAGATATGCTGGACAAGCCGGTCTGCGCGACGACAGATGCCCACTACGACGAGCCGGATTCTGCCATCTACAGAAACATCCTGCTCTACGGCATGGGATTTAAGGACGCGGAAAACGGCCAGGGCCTGTATTTAAGAACTACGGACGAGATGATTAAGGAATTCTCCTACCTGGGAGAAGACATGGCCCAGAAAGTTGTCGTCGATAACACCAATAAGATTGCAGACTGGGTTGAAGAAGGGATCAAGCCGGTTCCGGATGAGAAATGTCCGCCGAAAATCGACGGCGCGGAAGAAGAACTGTATAATAAGTGTTTCGAGAGAGCCCACCGGATTTACGGTGATCCGCTTCCGGAAAAGATCCAGAAGCGCCTGGATACAGAGCTGAACGCGATCATCAGCAACGGTTACGCGGTCATGTACGTTTCTGCAGAACGTCTGGTAAACAAGTCCCTGCAGGATGGCTATCTGGTCGGATCCAGAGGATCCGTCGGTTCGTCCTTTGCAGCTACCATGGCGGGAATCACCGAGGTCAATCCCCTTGACCCGCATTATATTTGTCCTAACTGCAAGCACCTGGAGTGGGGCGACATGACCAAGTACGATAATGGTCTGGATATGCCGCCGAAGAAGTGCCCGGAGTGCGGCGCGGAGATGAAGCGTGACGGTTTCACGATTCCGTTCGCGACTTTCCTGGGATTTAAGGGAAATAAAGAGCCGGATATTGACTTGAATTTCGCGGGCGAGTACCAGGCGAGGGCGCATAAATACGTCGGCGTGATTTTCGGAGAGAAGAATGTATTCAAGGCTGGAACTGTAGGCACCATCGCCGAGAAGACCGCTTACGGATACGTACGCCGCTTTTTCGAGGAGACCGGGCGTCCGGTCAATAAGTTCGAGATCGACCGTCTGACGGAAGGCTGCACGGGCGTAAAGCGCACCACGGGCCAGCATCCGGGCGGAATCATCATCGTGCCGAGAGACCACGATATTTTCGAGTTCTGCCCGATCCAGCATCCGGCGAACGACACGAAGACGGACATTATCACCACGCATTTCGATTACCATAAGATCGATAAGAACCTGCTGAAGCTGGATATTCTGGGACACACTGTCCCGTCCATGATCCGTCAGCTGCAGGACATGACCGGAGTGGATCCGCTTCATGTCGACCTGACCGACCAGAAGGTACTGAGCATTTTCAACGGGACAGAGGCTCTGGACATCAAGGACCCGAACTACCGCTTCCGTCACGGGACCTTTGCGATTCCGGAGTTCGGCACGGGATTCACTCGTCAGATGCTGGACGACGTAAAGCCGAAGCGTTTTGAGGACCTGGTCAGAATGTCCGGATTCTCTCACGGAACCGATGTATGGCTGAACAACGCTCAGGAATATATCCGGAACGGCACGGCCACCATGCGTGAAGTCATTTCCACCCGAGACGATATTATGAACTTCTGCATCGCCCACGGCATTGAGAACGAGACCTCCTTCCGCATCATGGAGGAGACTCGTAAGAAGAACCTGATTCTGACCGAGGAACATAAGCAGGTCATGCGCGACCACGGCATCCCGCAGTGGTACATCGATTCCTGCTCCAAGATCAAGTACATGTTCCCGCGGGCCCACGCGGTGGCCTACGTCATGATGTCCTTCCGTATGGCCTGGTATAAGGTGTATTATCCGGTTCCCTTCTACGCGACTTACTTCACCAGCGTGCTGGCCGACTTTGACGCCGAGACTGCGCTGAAGGGAAAAGAAGCTGTCTTGAGGAAGATGGACGAGATCAATATGAAGGGAAACAATGCCACGGCCAAGGAGAAAGACAGCGAGACCGTTCTGGAAGTCATTTACGAGATGTTCGCCAGGGGCTATGAGTTCCTTCCGGCGGAGCTGGGTTCCTCCTATGCGGAGCGCTTTTGGGAGAAGGACGGCAAGGTTCTGCTTCCCTTCGCGGCCTATGAGGGTGTCGGCGCTGCTGCGGCCAATCAGCTGGTGGATGCCTATAAGGAGAAGCCGTTTGATACCGTGGAAGACTGCCAGACGAGAGCGCATCTGGGAAAGAGTGTCATAGAAACCCTGCGGAGTCATGGGATTTTTGAGGGACTTCCGGAAACCGATCAGATCTGCTGGGCAATTTAATGACTGACTGACGCCGGTGAATGTTTCGATTATTCACCGGTTCGTTTTATGACAAAATGAAACTGGCAGAGGAGCACGCGCCGGGCGTGATTTTCCATAAAAATACATTACTTATTTTTGAATAATTATGCATGGTTTTCCCTTGGCAGGGTGAGGGCTTTGCCCTTGTAAAAAAAGCACTTGTCATGTATACCGGATGATTTGTAAAAAGTACTTTAAAAAGACGGTCGTTGGGTATAAGATAGATATGTTGCAGGAACACAACATATTGTGTAGATGCGGAAAACAAATGAACTAGATGTTGTGTCGCAGATGAAACAGGGCACAAGATTGTGATAAACTGAAGTTACGGGACCGCAGAACGGTGCAGCTGTCTGGCTGCAGCGGTGAAAGCACAGACTGTGGAAAAGCGCGGCCCCGCAGTTTTCTGCGCCCATATGTATACATTAATTATGCACATGGCTGTGGAAAAATGAGAATGTATGTAAGGTAAAGGAGAGCGGCAATGGGCAGAGAAATTGTTTGCAACGTCATTAAAAGAAGCGGTCAGGAAGTGCCGTTTGACCAGACGAAGATCGTCAATGCGGTCAGCAAGGCCAATAAAGAAGTGGACCGCATCCATCAGATGAGCCAGTACCAGATCGAAGCCGTTGCGGAAAATGTTACGCAGCAGGTGGAGAAGATGCAGCGCGCGATTAATGTGGAAGAAATCCAGGACATGGTCGAGAAAGGCATCATGGAAATGCGCGCCTTCGAGGTTGCACAGAAATATGTCCGCTACCGCTACCGCCGTTCCCTGGCGCGCAAGGCCAACACGACAGACGATGAAATTCTATCCCTGATCGAGCAGGCCAACGAAGAAGTCAAGCAGGAGAATTCCAATAAGAACCCGGTGATCAACTCCACGCAGAGAGATTACATGGCCGGTGAAGTCAGCAAGGACCTTTCCCGCCGGGTTCTGCTGCCGGAGGAGATCGTCAGAGCGCATAATGAGGGAATCATTCACTTCCATGATATGGATTACTATGCGCAGAAGGAGCACAACTGCGATCTGATCAATCTGGAGGACATGCTGCAGAACGGAACGGTCATCAGCGAGACCATGATCGAGAAGCCGCACAGCTTCTACACAGCCTGTAACATCACCACACAGATTATCGCTCAGGTTGCCTCCAACCAGTACGGCGGACAGTCCTTTACTCTGTCCCATCTGGCACCTTTTGTGGATGTCAGCAGAAAGAAACTGCGCAGACTCGTCGTTCAGGAGTTTGAAGACACCGGCGTTAATGTTGATGATAAGGTCATCGATGACATTACAGAGATGCGTCTGAAGAAGGAAATTAAAGACGGAATCCAGACCATTCAGTACCAGCTGATCACCCTGATGACCTGTAACGGACAGGCACCGTTCGTTACCATGTTCATGTATCTGGATGAGGTTCCGGAAGGACGCACCAGAGACGACCTGGCCATGATGATTGAAGAAGTTCTGCGTCAGCGCATGCAGGGCGTAAAGAACGAGAAGGGCGTATGGATCACTCCGGCATTCCCGAAGCTGATCTACGTTCTGGATGAGGATAACATCCACGAGGATTCCAAGTACTTCTATCTGACAAAACTCGCCGCAGAGTGCACCGCCAAGAGAATGGTTCCGGATTATATCTCCGCCAAGATCATGAAGCAGCTGAAGGACGGTAACGTCTATACCTGCATGGGATGCCGCTCCTTCCTGACGGTTGAGGATTCTCAGCGCAATCCGGACGGCAGCCATAAATTCTACGGCCGCTTCAACCAGGGCGTTGTTACCATCAATCTGGTCGACGCAGCATGTTCCTCTGAGGGAGATATGGATAAGTTCTGGAAGATCCTGGACGAGCGTCTGGAACTCTGCCACCGCGCACTGCGCTGCCGCCACGAGAGACTGAAGGGAACCGTTTCCGACGTTGCCCCGATCCTCTGGCAGAACGGAGCCCTGGCACGCCTGAAGAAGGGCGAGACCATCGACAAGCTCCTGTACGACGGATATTCCACAATCTCTCTGGGATACGCGGGACTCTGCGAGATGTGCTGGAGAATGATCGGAAAGAGTAATACCTCTGAAGAAGGACGCGAGTTCTGCCTGAAAGTCATGCAGAAACTGAACGATAAGTGTAAAGAGTGGAGAGATGCGGAGAACATCGCCTACTCCGTTTACGGAACACCGATGGAATCCACAACCTACAAGTTCGCAAAGTGCCTGCAGAGAAGATTCGGCATCATCCCGCATGTCACCGATAAGAACTACATCACCAACAGCTACCACGTACACGTTACGGAGTCGATCGACGCTTTCCACAAGCTGAAGTTTGAATCCGAATTCCAGAAGCTGTCCCCGGGCGGAGCCATCAGCTACGTTGAAGTTCCGAACCTGCAGGACAATATTCCGGCGGTCATCACCGTTATGCAGTACATCTACGATAATATCATGTACGCTGAGCTGAACACCAAGAGCGATTACTGCGAAGAGTGCGGCTACGATGGCGAAATCAAGATCGTCGAGGATGAGAGCGGCAAGCTCGTCTGGGAGTGCCCGAACTGCGGAAACCGCGACCAGAATAAGATGTCCGTTGCCCGCCGCACATGCGGATACATCGGAACCCAGTTCTGGAACCAAGGAAGGACCCAGGAGATCAAGGATCGTGTAATGCATCTGTAAAGCAGAATGCAAAATGGTCTGCAAACATAAAAAGCGAAAAAGAGGTCATGGGCCGCTGTGTGAATGGGAATATTCATGCAGCGGCTCTTTTTATATATTCTTTTTAAAATAGAACTTGCTGCAGTAAATTAGCGCGTCACAGCGTAGTAATAGAACAAATGATATGATCACGGATTACGGAACGGGATACGGAGTTCTGTAATCCGTTTCTATGTGAACTATATCTTCATCCGGGCTGCTGTATTCTGAAAATATAGCGTGTCTGTTTCGACAAAATGTAACTGTGCAAGATCTTAGTTGACAATATCGATGTTCGATATTAAGATGAAGGTAGAAAGAATATCGATATTCGATAACGTTTACAGGAGAGAGGTTGATGCGGCATGGCAAGGTCAAAGTTTCAGACGCTGACGGAGCAGATGTTCTACATTCTCCTCTGCTTTCAGGAAGAGTGCTTCGGAACGGAAGTCATGAAGAGTGTCAGGGAGATGACGGGCGGCAGGGTGAATGTCGGTCCGGGGACGCTGTATAATCTTCTGGAGCAGTTTACGAACGCCGGCATGATTGAACAGACCCGGACAGAGGGCCGGAGGCGCTGCTACCGCTTGACAGAAACAGGAAGGGAAGCACTCCGGGAGGAGTACGAACGGCTGAAATGCCAGATTCACGATTATGAGCTGTACATCAAGAGCTAATTTTCGGCCTGCTTTTTCCTGAAAGTCCTGAATAACGGGATATAAGGCAGGCTGACTGGATGGATCTGTCGTATCATGACGCAAGTAAACGACTGCCGGCGGACAAATAACAATTTTCAAGAAAGCGGTCCCCCTGGCCGGTAATGTTTTGTCCGCGGAGAAAATTAAGAGAAAGAAGGCATATTGATGAAAGTACTGTTATTAAATGGAAGTCCGCATACGCAGGGATGCACGGCACGCGCGCTTCAGGAAGTGGAGAAGACGCTGAATGAGCAGGGCCTGGAGACGGAAGTGATTCAGGTCGGAAATAAGGATATACGCGGATGCATTGCCTGTGGAAAATGCGAAACTCTGGGGAAATGCATTTTCGATGACTTGGTGAATGAAACTGCAGAGAAATTGAGGGATGCGGACGGCCTGGTTGTCGGAAGTCCGGTTTACTATGCCTCTCCGAACGGCACGATTCTGTCCTTCCTGGACCGGCTGTTCTACAGTGCGGATTTTTCCATGCATATGAAGGTTGGTGCGGCAGTGGTCAGCTGCAGACGCGGGGGAGCAACGGCTTCTTTCGATGTGCTGAATAAGTATTTCTCTATCGCAGGAATGCCAATCGCCACCAGCACCTACTGGAATCAGGTTCATGGATTTACTGCAGAGGACGTCGAAAAGGACCTGGAAGGCCTGCAGACCATGCGGAATTTAGGAAGAAATATGGCGCATCTGATCCGTCTTATTCATATGGAGAAAGAGCAGGGGGGATGTCCGGCTGAGGAAACGGAGTATTTCACAAGCTTTGCGGATGGAAAATAACGGATGAATCGTTACTGACTGGGCCGCCCGGTCTGGCGTAAGGAGAGGTGTCCAATGAAACAGTTTATCGAGTTGATGGCGTTTCCGTTTTATGATCACAGCAGCATGGAAACACATTTTACCGCTAAAGCAGAATCCGGCTGGCGCGTTGATGGAATTGGGCTGACGATCCATTATCACCGTGCAGAGCCTGCCAGGGTGAAATATGCGATTACTTATGTAGATGACAGCAGGCAGTGGTCGCCTCCAACCGGAAGTGAACTACGCTTTCAGGAATTTTGTGAAGAGGCAGGATGGGAGTTAGTCGCAGAAAATAAAAAGATAAAGGTTTTCTGTAATGAGGACCCAGATGCTGTTCCGCTGGAAACCGATCCGCTGGTGCAGGTAAATAACATTTCCATCTGTGCTGTCGGGTATAAAATGGGATGGATGATTTCGTTTTTCGTATGTATGGTTTTGGGTTTGATAAACGTAAAGCAGCTGATGGCCAGCAAATCACTGCTCAAACGTTCGGATACGCTGGCCTTATGTGCTATATGGCTGTTTGCTGCAGCAATCAATGCAGATACATTGCTTACCTATATACGCTGGGAACGCCAGGCGAGGAGGAATGCGGAAAATCAGATCTTTACGCCGACGTGGTCGCATTATAAATTACAGTTATGGGGATTGTCGCTGTTCTGGTGCGCTGTGCAGGTCTATCTGTTTTTTAGAAGCGGCGGAGGATTCTATGGGGCTGCCTGGGTTTTGATCGGTCTTCTCTGCTTTGGACCTGTTTTTTCACAAACGACAGCTAATTTCAAGCTGAGGAGGAAGGGTGTTTCCGGACCGGTCAACTGGTTCCTGAGTTATGGATGGTTTGCAGCAGTATTGATTGCACTGATTGTGATCTTTACAATCATGGATGCCAGAATAGCATAATTTTATTCGTTCCTGGAAGGAAAAGAAGGATGTCATATAAACATAAGCGTATACGTTCAATTATTGGCCTCTGCATTCTCGCAGCCCTTGCGGCAGCTCTGATTGTCAACATGTTCGTGTCCTCGGGAAAGAATTCCCGGGATCAGGCAGATAGAAGCAGAAGCGCAAGTGCAGCATCCATGAAGAGCTGGGTCATCTGCCAGAAACAGGGAATGGACCTGCGGGAAAAGCTGGGCTATGAGAGTGCGTATACGTATATGTATACATACGCGCAGGAGCAGGAAAAACTCTTCGGAAAGGGTCATAAAACCGCCTGGGCGAAAGCACAGACAACGATGCTCAGCCAGAGAGCCCTGCTTTCTTATGCGAAGTCACAGGGAATCCGCTGGACAAAAAGCGACATCAACGCCTATATCAAAAGGCAGATCGCTTCCGGCCGGAAGGCGAAAAGTTATAACAAAATCAATAAAGCCTGCAGGACGGCGGGGATCAAATTTTCTGATAGCTACTGGAAATGCCGGGAAAGCTATACCTTCGACTATGTGACAGACAAGCTGTATAAACAGGAACAGAAAGGGTTCCAGAAGAAAAAGAAGGGCGGAAACTGGAATAAGCAGTGGAAAAAGATTCAGGATACGGCCCTTCAGGAGTATAAGGCCCGCTCAGAGTATGCGCAGGAGGCAAAGCTGTATCAGGAAGGAAAGAAGATTTATCTGAGTAAAGACAGGCGGAATGTTGCGGTGATAAAGGAACGGATCGGCAGATTTTCAGGGGACAGGTTAGACGGAGAAACAGGGTGCGCACATAAATAAACAATGAATAATGAATAATATGTGTATTACTGCCGCACCATCTAGTGTATAATAATAGAAACGAAGGGAGGTGGTCCTGATGACCAGAAAATCCAACCATTACCTTCCGATCACGGGTGCGCTCTGTGTCCTGTCTCTGGCCATGCTGTTCAGTCTGCGTCAGCCTCTGAATCAGAGCATCGCAAATTTCCAGCCAGATAAACTGCTGGTGCTGCTGTATGGATTCCTTGCAAAACCACTTTTTGTCTTCTGCCTGAGTTCAGTAATAGCTGTGGCACTGCTAAAAAGGCGGAATTATCAGATAAAAATGGGCGTTTCAAGTGGAATCCGCATCCTCCTTTATGCTGCACTCGCCGCATACCTTTTGCTGGTATTCAGCTGGCTTGGCGGGCTGTTTGCGGGAACGACAGTTTACATCACTCCATTCAAAGTGATTGATTCCGGACTTCCATTTATTGCAGCGGGAGTATTATCAGCGGTTTTGGCAGCTACAGGAAAGAGAACAGAGTAGAAAACCCGAAACAATCATGGGGAGCCGGTTCAGGCTCCCTGAATTTATATCCTTATCGAGAACATATGTTCTTTACACGGGCGAAGTTCTATGTTATAATGATGATTCAAGAAGCATGGAACTGGAATTATCAGCAGGGGGAATATATGAACATTCAGCGCGCGATTCTGCATATCATCGACTTTGTTTCCGGCGTTTATCTGCCGTCCCAGCATGAGCTGGACACAAGCAGCGAGGTGGTCCGCACTTATGTGGAAACGCATATTGAGCGGAGTCAGTCGGAGTCCCGCGCGAATCTGGCGGCTTTTTCCGAGGACAGCAGTTTCAGAAAGCTCATGCAGGATTATCTGGACGGAACGAAAAATTTCATTGATTTCACGCAGGAAATCGCGGAGAATCTGAAAGCAGCTCTGGAAGTGTCTGATGCGGAAACGTCCTATGACCTGCTGGCCGCAGAGTTTACTGATGATGACGGCCCTCAGCTGGCCCTGCTTCTGCTGGATCACCGGACCGCGTACACGCATCTGGTGGAGCATAATGAAGAGGGAACCACGGCGACCATTATCCGCAACCACGCCATTCTCCCGGGAGACAAGCAGAAGGCCGCCGCTGCGGCGCTGATAAATAAGTCCACGATGCGCATCCGTTACAGGGACAAGGCCGTAGAAATCAACGGACAGAAGGTCAATCTCCTGCAGGATGAGATACTTCAGTGCGAGAAGGAACTGGCCAACCACAACCTTCTGGTTGCCGTCGAGAAGATCACCCGCGACGTAGCAGAGGAGTTCGGACAAAACGCACCGCTTGCGCTCGCAAGGGCGAAAACGTATATTTCGGAGAATGCGGAGTCTACGGACCGGCTGTCGCCGGATGATGTGGGTCGGGAAGTTTTTGCCGGCTCTCCACATATGCTGGCGTCTTACGATGAGAAAATCCAGGATGCTCAGCTTCCTTCTGAAGCGGTTGTCGATCAGGAAGTTGCCGTGAAGAAGGGACGCAGCCAGAAAATCAAGACGGATACCGGAATTGAAATTACCTTCCCGGCGGAATACGCGGGAAATGACGATTTCATCGAGTTCATCAACCAGCCGGATGGGACGATTTCCATCGCGGTGAAGAATATCGGAAAGATTATCAGCAGGCTGTAAACAAAGTCTTTTCAGGGATGAAACAGTCTGCTTCTGCAGATCGTATGGATAGGAATAAAAAGCAGGGGAAAACAACAGATCTGCTTTCTTGGCAGGTCAGCTTTTGTCGTGCGATACAGGGAAGGAGCAGGAAATGAGTATGGATTGTATTTCCGTTGAAAACATGAGAGAAAGTGATCAGACCACGATCCGTGAGAAAGTGCCGAGTCTGAAGCTGATGAAAAGGGCCGCGGCGGGAATCTGGATGGCCGGTGATTTCAGCACAGATCCGGTGGTGATCTGTGTGGGGTCCGGAAATAACGGCGGAGACGGGTTCGCGCTGGCGGAGATTCTGAGAAATGAAGGGATGGAATGCCAGATTTTAACGGTCAGTGATCACTGGTCGAAGGACAGCATGTACTATAAACAGCGGGCGGAACTTCTGGGTGCAGAGGTCCTTCCGTATGAGCCGGAAACCGGACAGTTGGAGGGCGCGGCAATTGTTGTCGACTGTCTTCTGGGAACAGGTTTTCAGGGTGAAGTCCGCGGAAAGTATAAACAGATGATTGAAGAGATTAATCAGACAGGAGCTTTCGTTGTCAGCTGTGACATAAACAGCGGCATGAACGGAGACAGTGGACAGGGAAGTCTGATTGTTCATTCCGATCAGACGGTTACCATCGGATATGTGAAGACGGGCCTCATTACGGAAAATGCTGGAAAGTATATGGATTTGCTGACTGTCGCGGACATTGGAATTGATTTGGATCATCCGGAAGATGAGGTTCTGAGTGAAAAGGTCTGGAAACAGCTGACCTTGCAGAAAATTTCTGATATTAAAGAACTGGATGATGGGACGCAGTACCTGGATAGAGGCGGACACCGCGCATTCAGATGCCCGGACTGGCTGGACACAGTCCCGGTAGTAAGCCGTTAATCAAACAGCAGAAAAATTATAGGTTAAGGATCAGGCGCGTGGCGGAAAAAGCTGCGCTAGGAAAGTTATTATTGTGATGGAAAAAGAGAGTATGTATTTTCTTGAGAGAAACTGCAGAACAGCAGTAAAGGTGCTGCTCGTGTTTGTGGCAGTTATTTCTGCTGTCATGCTTGCATCGGCATTGTCGGGTTATGTGTATGCGGATGATGCCTCATCTGTGCAGCCGGCTGAAGTGATCCGTGTGGCACACAGCCAGGGGCAGAGAGGCATACAGAAAGCGCTGGACCGCGCCAGGGACAATGCTTCAGCTGATCATCCGTATGAGGTTGTCGTAGAGGCCGGGACATACAGGCTGAATGGAGCACTGCATATTTATTCCAATACAAAGCTGACCAGTGAGCCAGATGTGCTCTTTAAAGAAAAGAAAAGAGATAATCTTCTGAAAGTCGGGACTCCGGGAATTGATTCTCAGGCTCACGGATTTTATTACCAGAATATCACGATCAACGGAGGAAGCTGGGATCGCTGCAGGCTGCACAATTCCACAGGAATCAAGATTGCACACGCAAAGAATGTCACGCTGGAGAACGCAGAGCTGTGCAATGCGGAAAACAGCCATCTGGTGGAAACAGCCGGTGTAGACGGGCTGACGATCCGGAACTGCCGCTTTCATGACTCCGACAGGACGGTATCCGGAAACGCGGGGTTTGAGTGTGTCCAAATCGATGTTCTGGCAAAACAGCATTTCAGTGGTTATGAAGCGCTGGATTCGGAAATCGATTACGTTTCGAAGAATATAACTATTGAAAACTGCAGTTTTGATCATATTGTGCGTACGGTCGGTTCCCATACGGCAGTTCTCGGAAGGCCCTTTCAGAATGTCGTGTTTAAGAATAACACAGTGACGAACTGCGACGATGCCGGTTTTTACATGCGCAATGTGCAGGGTCTGCAGGTCAGCGGGAATCATATTCGGTGTAAGGATAACGGTATAGCGATATTCAATATGGTTTACACGCTCAATGGATATTTTCTGCCGAGAAGAGGGTCCCGTGCTTATTCTGCCTATGCGGAAGAGGTGAACGGCGTGATCGAGAATAACACGATCGAGTCATCTAAGGGAAATGGGATTTATCTGCTTGGACGCAGAATTACCCGGGTATCGAAGGGAGATTCCGGTGAGGCCGTGCCAAAGGGTAATTATTACATTGGAAACATCAAGGTGAAAAATAATACGATTAAGACCCGGACAGACAGAATGACGCCGATTCTGGTGACCGACGGGCGGAATATTTCTATTTCCTCGAACAAGATAACCGGACTCGGGAAAAATTCATCTGCTATCTATATTACAGATGGAAGCAGCGGCATCCGCGTGGATAAGAATCGGCTTGCTGCCCGCTGCTATGCAGGCATCTGCACGAGAAACCGGATCAAGACATCTGCGAATATCGTCACATCCGTGAAAGGAAATTACCTGGATGTAAAAGGCGGGAAGTTCGGTATCCGGGTTTCGAGTGGAAAAGTCAGCGGGTGCAGTGGAAACACGATTCTTCACGCAAAGAAAAAATTCGGTGTGGATAAAGGATCAACGTTAAAGGCCTAGCGAATTATAGTCAGAAAGAGCAGTTTATCAGAGGTGGGATATGATTCAGGACATTTATCCGGAAGTGATGCATAATGAGTTTCAGAGCGGAACAGAAGCCGCACCGGAAGCAGGCAGCATCGTATTTATCTTTCGCGGGCAGAACATGTACTGCAGGAAAAAAACAAACGGAGAGCTGAAATTTCCAACGGTCCAGCTGATTATGGATGAATGCATGCATGATGCAGAAAAACGGGGAGAGGATGCGGATGAGAAGAAAGTATATGACGCACTGTTTTCCCGCCTGACTTATCTTTTCCGGATTGACCGGCAGAAGTTCTTTTTAATGCATGCAGAAGATGGCGTCGATTTTTCTGTAATCGGATTTGGCTGGGAATCCTTCCGGCTGCTCAGAAGTGTAAATCCAAAAGATCTGTGTTTTGCCGGGATGACGGCCTGGCATCTTCATGTCTGGTACAGGGACAACCGTTTCTGCGGCCGCTGCGGAAAGCCGCTTTATCACAAAGCCTGTGAGCGTGCACTGGTCTGCCGGGAATGCGGAAATACAGTTTATCCTAAAATTGCTCCGGCGGTCATTGTCGGGGTAATGAACCGCAGCCATGATAAGATGCTGGTTACCCGATATGCAAACCGGCCATACAGGGGAGACGCGCTGATTGCCGGATTCTGTGAGATCGGAGAGACGGCGGAGGGAACGGTGAAGCGGGAGGTCATGGAAGAAGCCGGAATCCATGTGGATCATATTCGGTATTATAAAAGTCAGCCCTGGGGCTTTGATTCGAACCTCCTGATCGGTTTCTATGCGGAAGCGGATGACAGCGAACCGATCCGGATGGATGAAACAGAGCTGGCACAGGCGGTCTGGGCGGACAAAAAGGAATTGGACAGAGATGTCAATCTGTCTTTGACGGCAGAAATGATGATGAATTTTAAAGAGAATATGTAGGCGCAGTTTAGGCCTGTGCACAAAATCGTTTGGTCGTGCGGCTCGGTGCGCATTGTTTCCGTTGAAGACTAAATACTTCTTAAAAATTCTGAAATAAATTGAAAGCGCAAATCAAGAATGATATATTGAAATCAGAAACAGTCCAGTGAAAAAGTAAAGAATGATGCAAATAAGGGGAGGATGGTGGAATATGGTTAAACTGATCATTTGGCTGATTATTCTCGTGTTAGTTGTTTTACTTGTAGTGTCGAATGTTAGAATAGTACCGCAATCGCACGCATATGTTACAGAATTCTTCGGGAAGTTCAAGGCGGTGTGGGAGGCGGGCCTGCATGTAAAGATTCCGTTCTTTGAGCGTGTGGTTAAGAAGATTTCCCTAAAGGAGCAGGTGCTGGATTTCCCGCCGCAGCCGGTGATCACAAGGGATAATGTTACGATGATGATTGATTCCGTCGTCTTTATGAAGGTGTTCGATCCGAAGCTGTACACATATGGTGTGGAAAACCCGATTTCCGGACTGCAGAATCTGTCTGCCACGACGCTAAGAAACATTATTGGAGACATGGAACTGGACCAGACGCTGACGAGCCGGGATGAGATCAACCGGAGGATGGAGCAGATCCTCGATGAGGCGACAGACCCGTGGGGAATCAAGGTTTCCCGAGTAGAAATTAAAAACATCCAGCCGCCGAAAGAAATTGAAGAGGTCATGACCAAGCAGATGCGTGCAGAGCGTGAACGCCGTCAGACTGTTCTGGAGGCGCAGGCGCATCAGGAAGCGGTTGTCAGCCGCGCCGAGGGAGACAAAAAGGCGAAAATCCTAAGTGCAGAGGCAGAAAGGGATGCGCAGATTGCACTCGCAGAAGGCCGTTCCCGTTCGATTAAAATGGTTTATCAGGCAGAAGCAGAAGGTCTGGAAGCCCTGAAAAATGCTAATGTCAGTGAGACAGTCCTTCGTCTGAAAGGCCTGGAGGCTCTGAAAGATGTCTCCGACGGACGCGCAACCAAGATCTTTATGCCTTCAGATATTACAGAATTGGTCTCTACACTGGGAACAGCTGCAGAGGCAATGGGGATCGGCGATTCTATTCCGGTTGATCACATGCCGAAGAAGAAGCCGCAGGTTCCAAAAGATCCCTGTATAACGCCGGAAACAGGGAAAGGAGGAGTAGAAGCATCTGAGACTTCAAGGAAAATCATCGCCGATGTCGAGGACAATGAGCAGAGCCTTGACGGAGATGAATAATCATAAACATTACGGCGAAATTCTGGAGTTTTCGGATCCGGGGTGCAGAGTCAGTGAACGCAGGCATCTGTAAACAGCAATGTTTTATGAACAGCATCCGGAAAGATATTGGAATGTGCGAAGTTCGTTTAGCATAACTTCACCAATTGTTCATCTTAATTCGTGGATTCACCACAGTAATTTGCTATAGTAATAACTGTCAAAGGGAAGTGCCGATCCCGGAGACAGTGATAAATAAATCATAAACTCTCTTTTTCATGAAACATTGCAGGGAAAAGGCCAGCCGCGAGGCTGGCCTTTTCCTTTGCTGAATCAAATGAGTAAAATTGAAATGCATAATGAATCATTGTTATACAGTATACAAGACGGCGTTAGACGCATTGTTGTAACTTGGGTAGTGAGCTGAATCCCGACAGATTTATAGAAAAATTTCCCTGCCCATCCGGAGCAGGGAAATTACATGTCACATATTAAGCTTCAAGATCAGACTGTAATCTGTTTATTCATTAAAACTCTGTTACGAGGTCCAGTGTGTACTCTTCGTTCTGCTTCTTGCAGACTTCGATGAACTTATCCAGCGGAACGTTCTGAACCTGCTTGTTGGAGCCTCTGAGATTGATGGAAACGGTGTTTTCTGCTGCTTCCTTGTCTCCGACAACCAGGATGTATGGATCCTTGTAGTTCTTATAGTTCTTGATCTTCTCACGCATGTTCTTATCGGTGTAGTCTGCCTCTACGCGGATACCGGCATCAGTCAGGGCAGAAACGACTTTCTTTGCGTATTCGTTGTGCTCCTGGCGGATTGGAACTACGGCCACCTGATACGGGTTCAGCCAGAATGGGAATGCGCCCTTGAAGTTCTCGGTCAGGATTCCGATGAAACGCTCAACGGATCCGAAGATTGCGCGGTGCAGCATGACCGGCATCTTCTGAACGCCGTCCTCATCTGTGTATTTACAGTCGAAGTTCAGCGGCAGCTGGAAGTCGAGCTGGATGGTACCCATCTGCCACTCTCTTCCCAGAGCATCGGTCATCTTCAGGTCGATCTTAGGACCGTAGAATGCACCGTCGCCCTCGTTAATCTCGTAGTTTCCTTCTCCGTAAACTTTGTCGAGGATGGCTTTCAGGTCTGCTTCTGCGCGGTTCCATGTCTCGATATCTCCCATGAAGTCGTCCGGACGTGTGGACAGCTCAGCCTTATAGGTCAGGCCGAATGTGCCGTAGATCTTCTCGGCGATGCTCATGATGTCGGCGATTTCGTCACCGATCTGGTCTTCTTTCAGCAGGATATGAGCGTCGTCCTGACGGAACATCTGTACACGGAAGAGTCCGTTCAGTTCTCCGGACTTCTCTCTTCTGTGAATAACGTCTGTCTGGCTGATTCTGAACGGCAGATCCTTATAGCTTCTGACATCTCTCTTATAAACCAGAATGGCGTTCGGGCAGTTCATCGGCTTGCAGGCGAATACGCGGTCTCCCTCGTTTCCTGCCGGGATGATGAACATGTTCTGTACGTAGTGACCCCAGTGTCCGGATGTCTCCCAGATCTCTTTTCCGCTGATAACCGGTCCGGAAATCTCCATGTAGTCATGCGCATCATGGATCTTTCTCCAGAATGCCATCAGTGCGTTGAAAAGCTTCCAGCCTCTTGGCAGCCAGAACGGCATTCCCGGTGCACTTGGATCAAACATGAACAGGTCGAGCTGTTTGCCGAGCTTCTTATGATCGCGCTCCATAGCTTCCTTAATGAGCTTCTTATGCTCTTTCAGCTCCTGCTTGCTTGGGAATGCGTAAACGTAAATTCTCTGCAGCTGCTCTCTGTTCTCGTCGCCTCTCCAGTAAGAACCGGAAGAAGACTTGATTTCGAAAGCAACGTTCAGCAGTTCCGCGGAGTTGTCAACGTGAGGACCTGTGCACAGGTCGACGTAATCGTCTCCGGTATAGTAAATGGTGATCTTCTCATCTTCTGGAAGATCCTCGATGAGTTCTGTCTTGAATTTCTGGTCCTTGAAGATGTCCAGAGCTTCTGCTCTGCTGACCTCCTTGCGGGTCCAGTCTTCCTTTCTCTTCAGAATCTCATGCATTTTATCTTCGATGGTTTTGAAATCGTCATTCGTGATCGTTCGCGGAAGCACGAAATCGTAATAGAAACCGTCCGCAATCTGCGGTCCGATCGCGTACTGTACGTTCTCTTTGCCAAAAATCTCAATAACGGCCTTTGCAAGAATGTGTGCCATTGAATGGCGATAAACCTGTAAGAATTGTTCCTTTTCCATAAGTTAACCCCTAACATTTTGTAGATTTTGTTTCTATAGCTAATTATTATACGTTAGAGACCTTGAAATGTAAAGGGATTGGCAGAATCTTTATCGGTTCATGATAATTTTTGGCAAACTCAGAGCCCAGTATATACAGATACAGAGCTGTTTTCTGCGGAGCAGGCAGGCATTTTCACCCTGGATCTTGCAATTTGCCGCTGGGGCAGGTATGATGAAAGATACGCTGCAGGCCGACAAAAATCTTCCTTGCAAGGAGGAATTTTGTCTGAAACAGCAAAACAGGAAATGTAAACTGTGTCTGTTATATATAATTGTAGGAAAAAGAGGGAACTGAATTGTATTACGGAAATATAAAAAATTATGATGTGGCAAACGGACTCGGTGTCAGGGTTTCGCTGTTCGTGTCGGGATGCCGGAATCACTGCGAGGGATGTTTTCAGCCGGAGACCTGGGACTTTAAATATGGAAAGCCGTTTACGAAGCAGACGGAGCAGGAGCTGCTGGACATGCTGAAGCCGGACTATATCGCAGGATTTACCTGCCTTGGCGGCGAGCCGTTTGAGCCGGAGAATCAGGAGGTGCTGGCGGGGCTGTTCAGAACGATTAAGGAGACATATCCGAAGAAGACGATCTGGTGCTACACGGGTTACCGCTGGGGTGAAGACCTGGCCGAAGGCGGAAGCAAGTACACGCCTTACACGGACAGCATGCTGAATGACATCGATGTGCTGGTGGACGGCAGATTCGTTATGGAGCAGAAAGATATCACGCTGCATTTCAGAGGCAGCAGAAACCAGAGAATCCTGAATCCAAAGACAGGAGAAATTCTGGACGTATAGTTCCCAGGATTTAGATGCTGATTCAGAAATGTATGGTTCTGTTTGACAAGTATTTTCAAACGTGCTATTATTGCAGTGCAAGTAATTATGAGTTATCGTAAAGAGTGGGCTTCGGTCCGCTCTTTCAGTTTTGTTAGGGGTAATTTTATGGCCGGCAGTGGAAAAATCGTAAAACTGACGGAAGATCTCCTGCAGGATTTTCTCAGAGAAAATGGCTTGAGCCTTTATCATACAGAGTTCAAGCGTGAGGGAAAAGACTGGTATCTGAATGTCTTTATTGACAAGATGCCGGATGAAAACGGGCAGGAGCAGTATGTCAGCAGCAATGACTGTGAGCAGGTAAGCCGTTATCTGAGCGAGCGTCTGGATGAGAAGGATCCGATTTCGCAGAACTATTATCTGCAGGTGAGCTCGCCGGGGCTGGACCGCCAGCTGTATGAGCAGAAAGATTATGACCGGTACGCGGGACGGCTTGTCGATGTCAGGCTCTACGCGGCTGTGAATGGAAGTAAGGAACACCAGGGTACACTGGTCGGATGCAAGGACGGAAAAGTGGTCATCCGGGATGAAGATGGAAATGAAATCGCGTTTCCGCAGGATCAGGTTGTGAAGACTTGTCTGGCGGTCGTTTTCTAAGGAGGAATAAGGGAAGATGAACAAGGAATTTATAGCGGCCTTGAATGATCTCGAGAAGGAAAAGAATATTTCCAAGGATAAACTTCTGGAGACGATTGAGCTTGCTCTGCTTTCTGCGTATAAGAAAAATTACGGAACAGCTCAGAATGTCCGTGTGGTAATCGATCGTGAAACAGGAGACATTCAGGTTCTCATGAGAAAGGATGTCGTCGATGAGGATGATTACTATGACGACATGCTGGAGATTCCGATCTCTGCTGCGCATGAAATTGATCCGCGTTATGAAATCGGAGACAGCATTGAATTCAGTGTTATGCCGAAGGATTTCGGACGTATTGCCGCACAGACAGCCAAACAGGTTGTCGTACAGCAGATCAGAGAGATCGAGCGTGACATGGTCTATGATGAGTTCAGCACCCGTCAGGGTGAAATTCTCACCGGTACGGTTCAGCGCCGCAGCGGAAACACGCTGTATGTCAGCCTGGGCTCTACAGAAGGGATTCTGCCTGGAAAAGAGCAGGTGCCGAATGAACACTTTGATATCAGAGACCGCCTGAAGGTCTATATCATGGACGTCAAGAAGGCGAACAAAGGACCGCAGGTATTCTTAAGCCGTTCTCATCCGGGCCTGGTCAAGGGACTTTTTGAGATGGAAGTTCCGGAGATTCAGGACGGAATCGTCGAGATCAGGGGAACAGCCAGAGAAGCGGGATCCCGTACCAAGATGGCCGTCTTCAGCAATGATCCTGAGGTCGATCCGGTGGGTGCATGTGTCGGAACCAGAGGAAGCCGTGTTCAGACAGTTGTCGACGAGCTTTCCGGAGAGAAGATCGACATTATCAACTGGAGCGACGATCCGCAGCAGCTGATTAAGAATGTCCTGAGTCCGGCGGATGTGGAGCAGGTCGTTATTGAAGATTCGGAGACGAAGTCCGCAACGGCGGTTGTTCCGGATGATCAGCTGTCTCTGGCAATCGGAAAGCAGGGACAGAACGTCCGTCTTGCCGCAAAGGTAAGCGGATGGAAAATCGATATCCAGAGCCATAATCAGTTCCTTGACCGCCTGCAGAGGGAGGCCGAGGAGGCACAGATGGCTCAGGAAGAGCCAGATGAGGCAGATGAGCTTCAGGCAGCGGCGGAAACAGCGGACGAGAATGCTGCAGCACCGGAAGAAGAGGCTCAGATCCCGGCTGATGCAGAAGAAACTGAGGCTCCGGCTTCTGAAGAGGGGGCTACACCGGAGCTTTCCGAAGAGGAAACTGCCGCTGATCCGGAAGATGCTGAGGCAGAAACTGCTCCGGCAGATATCCCGGATGAAGAGGCTTAATTCAATCATTCAGATAATCAGTTTCCGGAAACATACCGGAGATCAGGCACGGCAGGGTGTTTCCTTGCGGGTGCCCGGTGGAAGGAGGGTGTGTTTTGTCCAGCAGACGTCAGAACCATGAAGAGCCGATGAGAAGATGCATCGGCTGCATGACCTCTAAACCGCAGAAAGAACTGATCCGGATCGCTTATCGTGACGGTGCGCTCACGGTGGATAAGACCGGGAAGGCGCCGGGCAGGGGCGTGTATCTCTGCAGGCAGGAATCATGCATTGCGATGGCGGAAAAGAGAAACGGACTTCAGCGTGCGCTGAAGACAGGCTTCACGAAAGAGCAGACCGCGAAGGTCTATGAAGAAGTGCGCAGCCTGATCAGCGCTGACGGGGAAGGCATGGAGAAAAATGAATAAACAAGGCAGACTGTCGGCCTATCTGGGCTTCTGCGCCAGAGCAAGGAAGCTCCAGAAAGGCTATAACACATGTTTGTCGCTGATTCAAAAGGGTAAGGTCAGACTACTGATTGTTGCAGAAGATTCCTCTGAAAACACGATCGGCAAGATGACGCAGAAATGCAGGTCCACAGGGACTGCATACAGAGTATTTGGGACACGCGATGACCTTTCACATATGACCGGAAGCAGCGGCAATGGAATATTTGCGGTGACAGATGGTCATTTTGCGAAAATCATTTGTGAGGAAATCGACCGCATACAATCGGAAGGAGAGATGTTGAATGACAAAAAAGGTATTTGAACTCGCCAGGGAATTGGGAGTATCGAGCAAAGAACTGCTGTCTAAGGCAGGCGAGCTCGGGATCAAGGTGAAGACGCATGCCAGTCTGCTGTCCGATGCAGAGGTCGGAAGACTGACAGAGAAGTTCTCCGGGTCCGGCACAAAATCGAAGCATAAAACAGCATCTGTCGGCCGCCCGATTGTTGACGAGGAATACCTTGCCAGCAAACATAAACCGCCGATGGGAAAGCCGGTTATCGATGAGAGCGTGTTCGACCGCAAGAAGAAAAATGATAAGCCGGAAGAGGCTGAGAAGAAGGCTCCGGAGGAGACAAAATCCAAACCGGCAAGTGCGGAAGCTGAGAAGAAGCCTTCGGCTGAACCGGAGAAGAAAGCTGCAGAAAAGGCAGATGAAAAGAAGCCTGCTGCAGAAGAAAAAAAGAAAAAGAACGAGCATGCTGAGCACAGCAATTCCGAAAAGAAACCGGAAAAGGAATCTGCGGAAAAGAAGAAAGACGCTGAGCAGTCAGGAGAAAACGTGACCAGGAAAACAGAAAAACCGGTAAAGAAGCCAAAGAAAGAGCATAAGATCAGAATTGCAGATTCCGAGAAAATCAGCATGCCTGGCATCAAGATTGTCAAGAGTGCTGAGGAAGTAAAGAAGGAAGAAAAGAAACTGAAAGAGAAGCGAGCTTCCGAACGCAAGAAGAGAGAAGAAGAGCGCAAGAAGAAGAATGAAAAGCGCAGAAGCGAGAAAAAGAACGAGCGCGGTGAAGGTTTTGTAGCGCGCGGCGGTTCCAACAGAAGCTTCAGAACAGAAAACAGCGCCGGATCTTCGGAAGGAGGAAAATCCGGAAACCGTGCTCACAGAAGACACGGAAAGGATAATGCTTCTCATAATAAGTTTGATAAATTCGAGAGAAAGTCTCTGGAAAAGAAGCAGCGCAAGAAGTACCAGAAGACGCAGAAGGAGCCGGAGGTCGAGGAAGAAGAGGAAGTACTTCCGGAAGGAACCTTCAAGCTGGATGTTCCGATCACCGTTGCTGGTTTTGCCGAGCAGACGGAAGTTTCTACGTCCAAGGTTATCATGACGCTGATGAAGATGGGCGTTATGGCCAATATCAACCAGACACTGGACGAGGATACCGTTCAGCTGCTTGCTGACGAACTGGGAATCAGCGTCGTCATCGGTGAGGTTGAGAAGGAAGAAGTCGAAGAGGGCATCGAGGACTTCAAGGACGATGAAAAAGACCTCCGTCCGCGTCCGCCAGTCATCACTGTTATGGGACACGTTGACCATGGTAAAACTTCCCTGCTGGATGCCATCAGAAAGACCAACGTTACGTCCAGAGAGTCCGGCGGAATCACTCAGCATATCGGAGCTTCCGAGGTCAAGATCAACGGAAAGAAGATCGTATTCCTGGACACACCGGGACATGAAGCCTTCACGGCAATGCGTGCAAGAGGTGCGCAGATCACGGATATCGCCGTACTGGTTGTAGCCGCAGATGATGGTGTCATGCCGCAGACCATCGAGTCCATCAGCCATGCCAAGGCCGCTGATGTTCCGATCATCGTTGCGATTAATAAGATGGATAAGCCGGGTGCCAATCCGGACCGTGTAAAGAAGGAACTTGCTGACCACGGCGTTCTGGTAGAAGACTGGGGCGGCGACGTCATCAGTGTTCCGGTTTCCGCAAAGACCGGAGAAGGCATTAAGGACCTTCTGGAAATGATTCTGCTGCAGGCAGACATGATGGAGCTGAAGGCCAACCCGAACCGTCTGGCACTGGGATCCGTCATCGAAGCACGTCTGGACCGTGCAAGAGGTCCGGTCGCTACACTGCTGGTAGAAAATGGTACGCTGAAGAGCGGCCAGAGCATCGTAGCTGGAACCTGCTCCGGAAGAATCCGTCTGATGACCGATTACCGCGGAAAGAAGATCCGCAAGGCCGGACCGGCAACCGCTGTTGAGGTCCTGGGACTGACCGACGTACCGCAGGCAGGAGATGTCTTCAACGCCGTTCGTGACGATAAGACAGCAAGAGAGATCGCCGAGCATCGTCAGGAGAAACTGAGAGAAGAGACCCTGGCTAAGAATTCCAGCATGTCCCTGGAGAAACTCTTCAGCCAGATCAAGGAAGGTGAGACCAAGGAACTGAATCTGATCATCAAGGCAGACGTTCAGGGATCCGTCGGAGCACTGGTTTCCTCCCTTGAGAAACTGAACAATGATAGTGTCAAGATCAACGTCATCCACTCCGGCGTAGGAACCGTAAACGAGTCCGATGTCATGCTGGCTGAGACTTCTGACGCGATCATTATCGGATTCAACGTCCGTCCAAGCAGTGCCGTTACTGCCATGGCCGATCAGAAGGGCGTGGAAGTCCGTCTCTACACTGTCATCTACGACGCCATCAACGATGTAGACGCCGCAATGAAGGGCCTGCTCGAGCCGGACACCAAGGAAGAGGCACTGGGCAAGGCCGAGATCAGAAGCACCTTCAAGGTTCCGAATGTCGGCATCATCGGAGGCGCCTATGTTACCGAGGGCAAGGTTGCCAGAAACGCTCAGATCCGTCTGGTAAGAGACGGCATCGTTGTTCACGAGGGCACGATTTCCTCACTGAAACGTTACAAGGACGACGCGAAGGAAGTCAACCAGGGCTACGAGTGCGGAATCGGAATCGAGGACTACAACGATATCAAGGAAGGCGATATTATCGAGTGCTACCACATCGTCGAGGTCAAGCACGACGAGCAGTAGCCGTTCAGAACCTATCTTTGCGGGAAGCAGCTTGAATGAGCTGCTTTCTGCATAAACACAGATGTTTTTCGACAAAAATCACCTGGGAAAGGAGAAAACGCATGATTTTCTACTTCAGCGGAACAGGAAATTCCAGACACGCGGCCCTAGAGCTGCAGGAACATTACAATCTGGACATGATCAATATGGCAGACGCAGTGATGCAGAAGCAGTATTCGTATCCGGCTGCTGAGGGTGAACGCGTTTTCTTTGTATTCCCTGTCTATTTCGGCGGACTTCCAGGCATCGTGGACCAGTTTATTTCCAATCTGGATCTTACGGTTCAGCGTTCAGAAGTAATAGAAGAGCGGCCGGTACAGAAAGACGCTCCTGCAGAAGCTTCCGTGAAGAAACGCCGTTTCGGAAGGAAAAATAAAGATCCGGAGGAGAAGCAGGAACCGGCAGTTTCCGGGCCGGAAATTATCGGTATCGCCACATTCGGAGGGACTCCGTCGGGCTGCGGAAGACAGCTTCAGAAGGCCTTGAAAAAGAAGGGGCTTCCGCTCCGCGCCTTTTACAGTGTCAAAGCGCCGGAAAACTGCATTTTTTATTTGAATCCGCCGATCAGAGAGGCCGCTCTGGTCCAGCTGAAGCACATGGAAGACCGGATGAAGGATGTCATGGATTCCATCGATTTTCATCACCGGATGCCGGATCAGTTAACCGCTTCGTCCGGCATGGAATCCGGTTTCATGCACCATTTCTATAAGGGAAGCTGCAAGACTGCAAAATTCTGTTCCACGGATGCATGCATCGGATGCGGACTCTGTGAGAAAGTCTGCCCGGTTAAGGCTATTCGGATGGAAAACGGCCGCCCGTCCTGGGTGAAGAGCAGCTGCGAACACTGCACTGCCTGCATCAACCGCTGTCCGAAAGACGCGATAGAATACGGCAGGATGACAAAAGGACGCAACCGCTACGCACACCCGGACTTTGGAAAGAAATACCGCGTTGAAAAACAAAAATAAATCAGCATTCATCAAGCAGCGCTGGAGAATGAAGCAAAGAGGGCCTTTCGGAAAACACGCAGGTTACCGGGCCGGAAACCGGGACTCCCTTCCGGTTGCTCTGACTCCGGCGCTATTTTCATAAGGAGGAAAGGAATGAGCAGAGGATACAGACAGGACCGCCTCGCAGAGGAAATCCGCCGCATTATCAGCGAAATGCTGCTCAAAGAACTGAAGGATCCGAGACTTTCCGGATTTATCAGCATCACAGAAGTGGAAGTCACCAGAGATAACAGCTACGCGACCTGCTACATTACCGTTCTGGAAACCCAGAAAGATGCGGAAGCAAAAGCAAAGAAAGAGCAGGACGTTCTGGACGGTCTCCGCAGTGCCAGCGGAAAGATGCGCGGAAAGATCGGAAAGGAACTGAAACTGCGCAGAGCGCCGGAGCTGATTTTCAAGTTCGACCGCTCAGAGGAATATGGCCGGCACATTGATGAAGTCATCAGAGGCATTGAAAATGGCAATTATTAACAATACATGGGAAGAAATCGCAGAAGTCTTAAAGAAGGCAGAGAAGGTTCTGGTGTTCACCCATCAGAAAATGGACGGCGATGCCGTCGGTTCATCCTGCGCCCTCGTCAGAGTCCTCAGACAGATGGGAAAAGAGGCTTATGTTCTGATTGAAGACGATGAGCTCGCAGACAATCTGAAATTCCTGAACGATGGATACTGCACGACCGATGAGCACATCATAGAGAACCCGGATCTCTGCGTCTGTGCAGATGCCAGTGAACTTTCTCGTTTTCCAAAAAGAAGCAGCAAGTTTAAGACTGGAAAGACCACGATGTGCATCGACCACCACCTGGCAAAAGAGCCCTTCTGTGATTATCACTACGTCGATTCCCAGGCAGCTGCAGCCAGCGTTCTGGTGCATCACGCAATCCGGGCTATGGGGGCGGAAATCGATAAGGAAACGGCTTCTCTTCTCTTTGCCGGAATCACGACGGATACGGGAAACTTCCAGTACAGCAACACCAATGAAGACGCCTTCCTGACCGCGGCAGAACTCGCGAAGGCGGGGGCAGACATTAATCACATCAGTGTTCAGCTGTATGAGAATGTCAGCCCGCAGAAAATGCGGCTGAAGGCCATGGCCATGGAGAATATGGAGCTCCTGGCCGGCGGAAAGCTGGCCATGACTGCAGTAACCCAGCAGATGCTGAAAGACTGCAGTGCCCGTATGATCGACGCAGAGGGCATCGTTTCTGAGCTCAGAAGCATTCAGGGTGCGGAAATTGCCATCCTGCTGAAGGAAGATACGGATAAGATCTTCGTCAGTCTGAGAGCAAAGGGGGACGCGGATGTTCAGAAAATCGCCGCAAAATTCGGCGGAGGCGGACACGTCAAGGCCAGCGGATGCACGCTGAACCATGTTGCTCTTAAAGAAGCCCATGACGGACTGGCAGAGGCCGCTGAAGAAGCTCTGGAGGCGATGAACGAATCTCCGGAAGAGTAATCAGCCGGAGCCAAACAGACCTGCAGACAGGCGGAAAGAATGACTGGATATACCGGCAGAATCGCCGGGAAAGCAGATCGCAATTCAGGAAAAAGAGTGATATGACAGAAGGAATTATCAATATTAATAAAGAGCAGAAGATGACCTCCCACGATGTCGTCGGACGCGTGAGAAGAATTTTTCAGATGCGGCGTGTCGGTCACACCGGAACGCTGGATCCTATGGCAACCGGGGTTCTTCCGGTCTGTCTGGGCCGGGCGGCGAGAATTATGGAGTATATCGAGCCGGATCTGAAAACCTATCGCTGCGTCATGAGTCTGGGAAAAGAATACGATACCCAGGACATCTGGGGGACGCTGATGAAGGAATCAACGGAAGAAGAGGTTAACCAGGTCACAGAAGATCAGGTGGAACGCGTTCTGAAATCCTTTGAGGGCGTGCAGGACCAGACCCCTCCGATGTATTCAGCGGTTAAAGTCGACGGGAAGCGCCTCTATGAATATGCCCGCGAGGGGAAGGAAGTTAAGGTAAAAAGCCGCCAGGTTTATATTGGTGATGTAAACCTGGAAGAGGTGCAGCTGAATCGGGGCTTTGACAGCCGGATCCAGTTTACCATGACCTGCAGCAAGGGAACCTTCGTCCGGACGGTCTGCCAGGAAACGGGAAGAAAACTTGGTGTCGGCGCGGCCATGTCCGAACTGACCCGTCTTCAGTCTGGAATCTTTACGATTGAAAACGCCGTGACCCTTTCCGAACTTCAGGATATGGATGAAGTAGAGCGTGAGCAGAAGCTCGTCTCAATTGATCGGCCTCTTGCGCCGCACTTTGGGCGGTTGGTTTTGTCCCCGCAGGATGGGATGAAGCTGATGCATGGCCTGAGAATTCCGGTGAAACGGGTGGAAATCGAGAAGGAACCGCCGTACGCGAAGGAGGCATTCCTGCTTCCCCTGCCGGAGAAATATTCCATTGGCTACCTTGCCTATTCGGATTTGTCCGGGGTAAAGGAAGAAGCACAGCCGGGTCTGTCCTTCCTGGGAGTTGTCTATTATATGGATGAGGATGAAACGTTCAAGCCGGGAAAGATATTCTACCCGCAGCCGCAGTAGGAGGTGCAGCATGAGCATGATTGTATATAGAAGTCTGGATGAGATTACAGAAATCGAGCCGACCGCGGTCGCCGTCGGAAACTTCGATGGTGTGCATCTGGGGCATCAGAAGCTGATCGGAGAAACCGTTGCCTACGCGAAGGAAAAGGGCCTGAAATCCGCGGTGTTTACCTTCTCCAACCATCCGCGCAACCTGATCAAGAGCGCATCGCCGGTGAAAAACATCCTTTACCAGCATGAAAAGGCGCAGATCATTGAGTCCCTGGGTGTGGATTACATGATCGACATTCCCTTCACGAAGGAAATTATGGAGATGGATCCGGTGGCCTTCGTGCAGAAACTGCTGCTTGAGAAAGCTAATATGAAGGCCGTATTCTGCGGATTTAACTACACCTTCGGCTATAAAGCAGAGGGAAACACCGACATTCTGAAAAACATCGGCGTCGATAAGGACTTCCAGGTTTACGTGATGCCGCCCTTTCTCATCGATGAGAACGTCGTCAGTTCCACACTGATCCGGACTCTGATCGCCTCAGGCCAGGTGGAACGGTGCAAGCGTTACATGGGTAGAAACTACGAGATCGCCGGCGAAGTCGTGGTGGGCAACCGCCTGGGCAGAAAGCTCGGATTTCCGACCTCCAACCTCGTGATCGACCGCTCCATGGTCACCCCGCCGAACGGCGTCTATGTGACCCTCTGCGACTACAACGGCGTGAAATACCCGAGCGTCACCAACGTAGGCGTAAAACCGACCATCGGCAAGTATAATAAAAATGTCGAGACTCACATTTTCGACTTCAACAAGGAGCTCTACGGCAAGCAGATCGTCGTGGAATTCCTGAAGAAAACCAGAGATGAAGTGAAGTTCGACAGTGTACAGGACCTGTCCGAGCAGATCGTCCGTGACTGCCGTGAAGTCAAGCGTTTCCACGAACTGATGAAAGAGTGCGATGAGGACGATCCGAGCATGGTGCACTTCTCCGTTTCCGAGAAATATCTGAAGAAAGTCAGCGAGCAGAGCAGCCCGGAAGAGAAGTAAATCCGGGCGGGACAAAATCCACGCGCGCCAAGAGGCCGAAGCTCTGAAAGCGGTTGATCCTGCTTCGCAGAACCGGGCATGATTCTCCCGGCAGAGTGCAGAAATACTGCGGGATTCGGCTTATAGGTGGAAAAGAATACGCCTGCAGTATGCTCTGGAGCGGTGATAAGGGAAAACATGCGGAGGCCGGCTGAAAATGTCGGATCTCAGGAAATATTTCTTGTAATTCCAGCTTCTGCATGTTAGAATAACAACGTTGTTTAAAAGAAATTACCCCTGCTTAGTCCCCCGTTTCTCCGGCGGCAACTCAGCACGGGTGAATGGCTTGAAAGGAGAAAACCAATGATTACAAAGGAAAAGAAGGAAGCAATCATCAAAGAGTATGCAACTAAGGAAGGCGACACAGGTTCCCCGGAAGTTCAGGTAGCCATCCTGACAGCACGTATCAACGAGTTGAACGAGCACCTCGCTTCCCACCAGAAAGACCATCATTCCAGAAGAGGTCTGCTGAAGATGGTAGGTAAGAGAAGAAACCTGCTGAACTACCTGAAGAGCAAGGACATCGAGAGATACAGAAGCCTGATCTCCCGCCTCGGACTGAGAAAGTAGTTCGGAAAAAATCGGAAACTATGTTGAAAGGCCGCTGCCTTGATCGATGATATATCGATTGAGACAGCGGCCTTTTTTGATGTATGGAAGGCGTGGAAAATAGTTGTCAAATGGTTCCATTAGAAATACTGTACATATCAGTGATAATAAAATTATATATTTGGCTACTAGTATATAGATGTTATGGATAGCAATGAAAGGTAAATAACTGTGATTAGAAAAAAGCGGGTTCTATAGCAGTAAATCGCATGTTATTATATATAAAATCTATTTAGATATATCTTATAATCTAAAAATAAAATAATAGACAAAATCAATATGGAATAAATAAAATATCGGAATTTCAATGTTGAAAACAAATACTTCTAAAGTGCTATAATCAGAACTGCTCGCATGTTCTACTAGTCATTTATGTGGATGGATAGTAAATTCTGTCGACCCTGTCAGCTAGACCAGGTCTAGTAGAAACGTAATCTTTTTAATCACCTGTTCGGAGGTAAGTGATGTGGACAATCCATATATCAGTATTCAGCATTTAAGTAAATCCTTTCATACAGAACACGGACGTGTAAACGTGTTAAACGATATCAATCTGGATATTGCCAAGGGTGAAATTTTTGGAATCATGGGTTTCAGCGGGGCAGGGAAGTCAACTTTGGTAAGATGTATTAACCGTCTGGAAGAACCTGACGGCGGCAAGATCCTTATTAATAACCAAAATATCCTGGAACTCAATCATGCAGAATTAAACAAACGACGTGAAAAGATCGGAATGATTTTTCAAACTTTCAATTTATTTGACTCGAAAACTGTTTATAAGAACATTGAAATGCCTTTAAAGAGCACAGTTCGAGATAAGAATGACCGGCGCAACCGCGTTGAGGAACTGGCAGAATTAGTAGGACTAAAAGATAAATTATATCAGTATCCATCACAGCTCTCCGGAGGACAGAAGCAGCGTGTTGGCATTGCCCGGGCGCTGGCAAATCACCCGGATGTTTTGCTCAGCGATGAAGCAACATCGGCCTTAGATCCTCAGACAACCATTAATGTATTGGATCTGTTAAAAGATATTAATGAACGTTTAGGTGTAACAATGATCTTGATTACTCATGAAACAGAAGTAATCAAATATGCCTGCGATGAAGCAGCGATCATTGAATCAGGGAGAATACAGGAATCAGGCAATGTCATTGACTTGTTCAGATCTCCAGAAAGCGATACGGGAAAGATTTTTGCACGTGTTGAGAATGATATGTCAAAAGCATGGGAGGAGCGGTTTAAATCATGACATTTGCTACTAATTCATTGGGACAAATACTTAAAAGCGCTTTTGGTGCAGAAACCTGGAATATGCTGCTTCCATCACTTTGGTCAACTATTTATATGGTGTTTGTGGCTGTAATTATCATGCTGATTTTTGGCACATTAATTGGCATTGTTCTGGTGCTTACCGATAAAGATGGTCTGCATCCGATGCGCACACTCAATAATGTTTTGGGAGCGGTTATCAATGCTCTGCGTTCGCTTCCTTCGATGATCATGATCATTATCACACTTCCTCTCGCGAGATTAATTACCGGACAGGGGTATGGACCGAATGCATGCATAATTGCACTTGCAATCAGCTGTATTCCGATGTATGCGAGACTGGTTGAAAATAATCTGTTTGAAGTAGATAAGGGGAAGATCGAAGCTGCAAAAGCAATGGGGATAAGTAATGGAAAGATCTTATTGACTATAATCGTACCAGAAGCCGTACCAGCAATAATTCGAAGTTTTACCGTGGCAATCATTTCGGTATTATCGATGACTGCTCTTGCAGGAGCATTTGGTGCGGGCGGAATTGGTAATATTGCAATTCAGTATGGTTTTAACCGGTTCAGGTATGACATCTTGATTGCCACTGTGTTTATTCTGATTGTATTTGCAGAACTAGTTCAATTGGCAGGGGATTTTTGTGCCAAGTTAGTTCTGAAGAAGAGACATATGCTTTAATATCAATCACATCGTGTTGATATAGATCGTTTTGTAAGAATTGAAAAGGAGAATGAAGATGAAGAAGAAACTGATTTCAGTGTTATTGATCTCAGCTTTGGCAGTGGGAATTCTAACTGGCTGCGGAAACAGTAAGTCAAGTGATAAAACGTCTGGAAAGACTGTCACATTGACATGTCTGGCGGATACAACTCCGCATGCAGAAATCCTTAAACATGCTGAACCACAGCTGAAAAAGGAAGGTATTAAGTTAGATATTAAATCTGAAACCTGGGATAAAACATGGAATGAACAGGTTGAAAACGGCGATGTCGATTTCCATTATGATGCGTATATTCCATATTTGGATGAGTGGAACAAAGCAAATAAAGGACATTTAGTCAGCGCTGGAAAAGTGCATTATGAGCCGCTGGTCATGATGTCGGACAAGTATAAAAAGCTCAGCCAGCTTCCTGATAATGCTAAAATCGCGATAAAAGAGGATGTCACCAATCAGTATCGCTGCTTAAAACTTCTGGAGCAGGCTGGACTGATCGAGTGTTCTAAAAAGATGACCATGTCCAATGCTGACACAAGCATGATTACTAAATACAAGAAGCCGATTAAGGTAGTTGCTATGGATGCAGATGTCATCATGAGAGACCGTCAGGATTTTGACGCCTATATTACAAACACAAACCGGCTGTTAGATGCAAAGATTGATCCGACGAAATATCTGGTTCGTGAAAACGAGAAAAATGCTTCTGTCTTTGGAAATGTAATCTGTGTAAATAAGAAGAATGTAAACAATAAAAACATCAAAAAATTAGTAAAGGTTCTGCAGTCTAAAGAGATGAGAGAGTGGATCAAAAAACACTATAAAGGAGCTATCTTACCTTGCTCAAAATAAAGGCATTTGAGGCAAATGCCGGGGAGGAACACAAAAGAAGAAAATGGAATATTCAACACTAGCCATTCATGGCGGAAGAAAAGATGATAAACAATATGTTGGAGTAAACTATCCAGTATACCTGTCCTCAACATTTATGCAGGATTCATTAAATGAGTTTTCAGAGTTTATGTATACCCGTTCTAAGAATCCGACACGTGATAATGCAGAACAGCTGGCGGCTCAGCTGGAAGGGGCAAAATATGGATTGGCGATGGCCAGCGGAATGGCTGCAAATTCATTGGCTTTTTCACTGATTAAACCTGGAGAGAAAGTATTGCTCAACAGCAATGTGTATGGCGGAACCTGGAACTTTGTGTCACATATTTTTGAAGACCGAAACATCGATTTTGAAATTGTAACTGACTTTAACAATTATGATTTCGATACCATTGACGAGAATGTCAGTACGGTATTTATCGAAACTCCATCGAATCCGCTTTTGGAGATTACAGATCTTGCAAAGGTGTCAGAAAGAGCTAAAAAGAAGGGACTTCGCGTTATCGTAGATAATACGTTTATGACGTCATATCTTCAGAAACCATTAGAATTAGGTGCAGATATTGTCACGTACTCAGCTACTAAATATTACTCCGGGCATTCAGATATTATTGCCGGGCTGGTATTAGTGAATGATGATGCGCTTTATGAAAAACTGAAGTTTAACCAAAAAACTTTAGGGGCAATTTTGGATCCGATGGCTTCGTTCCTGCTGGTTCGCGGAATGAAAACACTTCCTCTGCGTATGGATCGTCATGAGCAGAATGCGATGAAGGTTGCCGAGTTTTTAAAAGACTGTGGTGCATGTGAACATGTATACTATCCTGGGTTGAAAGATCATCCGGGATATGACATTCAGCGCGGGCAGGCAAAGGGTAATGGAGCTGTTGTCAGTGCGGTATTTAAACCTGAATACGACTGCAATAAATTCTGCACATCCACAGAGTATTTTGATCTCGCCGTAAGTCTTGGTGGGATAGAATCGTTGGTGTGTCACCCTGCAACAATGACTCATGAAGAATATTCAGAGGAGCTTCAGAACGAAATTGGAATTACAAGTAATCTGCTTCGATTCTCTGTAGGCATTGAGGATATTAATGATTTGTTGGGAGATATCAAACAGGCATTAGAGAAATCCAGAAGAAAGTAATTATTTTAACAGAAGAGAGAGACGGCTGTTGCGTGATGACAGTCGTCTTTTTCATTGTCTGCCCGTTAGACGACAACAAGGTTCCCGGGCACCCACCCGACGCTTTGA
>ERZ791908.466-NODE-466-length-44259-cov-33.996991_pt1 | contig 44259 bp, 42 predicted proteins | sample MGYA00510144_ERZ791908 | MGnify/ENA primary metagenome ERZ791908 (study PRJEB30046, sample SAMN00792105) | human gut metagenome | study: EMG produced TPA metagenomics assembly of the A metagenome-wide association study of gut microbiota in type 2...
ATCGGCAGAGCCTCCCAGTCCTTAGGGTTCGGGTCATACTGTCTAACAGAGAGTTCTCGATACGAAGAACCAGCAGCTCTATCAGGTGCTCGTGGACTCCTATCCCGACACCTACCGCTGTGTCGAGCATATCTGCGCCTATCTCAGGTGCGTGCGCGGACGAAGGCTTCCGGACGAGGAGAGGATGTATCTGATTCTTCATGTGAACAGGCTCTGTGCGAGAGGGGAGACGCCAAACAGCCCGGCATCAAAGTAATGCCACACAACCGATACCTGAAGGCTTGTTACCGCGCAAGCGGGCTTTGCCTCTCTGATTCTCCGGATGCCGTCCGGAGCAGGGAGGCATATTTCTTGAAAGGGGACGGCGATGGGAAAGAGCCAGAAATTCGAGGAGCTTGCAGAGCAGGTGATGCCGCTTCTGGGAGGCAGGGACAACATCACTTGGTTTTCGCACTGTGTGACGCGTCTGCGCTTCACCGTGAAGGACCATGGCCTGGTGGACAAGGACGGCATCGACGCCCTGAAAGGCGCGATCGGCTCCCAGTGGGCAGGGGACCAGTACCAGATCATCGTCGGCCCCGATGTGGAGGAGGCCTACTCTGCCATCCTTGCCAGAGGAGAGATATCGGGCGATATGGCGCCTGCGGCAGGAGATGCTGCAAAGCCCCGCAAGCGTACGGTGGGCTCTGTGGCCAGTGCCATCATCGATGCGATCTCAGGCTGCATCACGCCGATCCTTCCCATGCTGGTCGGTACCGGCATGCTCCGTGTCGTGCTTGTCCTTCTGGTCCAGCTCGGCCTCATCACGAGCGACAATCCGACCTATGTGACCCTTGCTTTTGCGGCCGATGCCGGACTCTACTTCCTGCCAATCGCTATCGGCGTGACCGGATCCAGGAAGTTCGGCGTCAAGCTTGGCATCGGCATCATGCTCGGTGGCATCCTGCTCGATCCTACTTTCGTCCAGCTTGTGAAGGATGGGACTCCCGGGTCTGTCTTCGGCATCCCCATCACCTCCTTCAGCTATGGGAGCACGGTCTTCCCCATGGTCATGACAATGTTCGTGGCAGGATATGTGGAGCGCTTCTTTGCGAAGATCTCCCCGAAGCCCGTCAAGAGCATCCTCGAGCCGACCCTTACCCTTCTGGTGATGATTCCGCTCGAGCTCTGCCTGATAGGCCCTCTCAGGGCCCTTCTCGGCACGTATCTCATGGCCGGCATCATGTGGGTCTATGACACGATCGGCTTTGTCGGCGTCGCAATCGTCTGCTGCCTCTATCCCATCCTGGTAATGACCGGCATGCATACGACGCTTCTGCCGTTCTTGACCCAGTCCTTTGCGACGCTTGGCTACGATCCCTTTGTCGGTGCCGCACAGCTTGTCTCGAACATGACACAGGGCGTGGCGGCGCTTGCCGTGGCAATCAAGACGAAAGGCGACGAAGACCTCAAGGCAGAAGCCTCGACCTGTGCCTTCGCGGCACTGGTGGGCGGCGTCACCGAGCCGGCCCTTTACGGCATCAACCTCAAGTTCAAGACGCCGCTTGCGGCGGCGATGATCGGAAACCTGGCAGGCGGCCTCTGGGTAGGCATCGCCCAGGTCTTCAGCTATTCGCTCGGCGGAACCAATCTCTGGGGCATCGCGGTCTTTGTCGGCAAGGAAGGAAACGTCGTGAACATGCTGATCGGGGTCGCAATCGGTGTGGCAGTTGCCTTCGTTGCTGCCATGGTTCTCTACCGTCCGGAAAAGGAGAAGCCTGGCGCGGCCTCGGAGAAGGCAGCTGCCTGAGTCGGGCAGTGCATCTCTCGGGAAGCCCCGCTGCATGTTGCGGGCAGCAGGATTGCCGCGCCGTGCTCGCGAGTTCCAGAAAATGCAGCATGCAGGCAGAGACTGACGCCAGCAGGATGGTTTCCTGCCGGCATGGCCCAAGGTGCCCGGGGACTGCCAGACCAGGGTGCAGACAGGCTGTCCGACCGAGGCATCTGCGTCGAGAGTTCAGGGAAGACGGCTGTAGATCTGTCAAAGGACGGACTGGCAATCGAGCCTGATGGAGTCATCGTCACGGCTGCTGATAGCGACGGCGAGAGGCGTCTGCCAGATGGCACAAGACGTCCCATGCGCAAGGAGACCTTCCGCGCCTGATACGGGAGGCCTCCTTCTGTCTGCCTGCGTGTCTCTCGGGGAGGAGCTACCCGTCCTTCATATGCTTCGGTGCAAGCTCGGCAGCAGCGGTCTTGTCCAGGGCGTCTTTCCCGAGCAGCCAGCCCTGCTTCTTCGCGATATGGAGGATCATGAAGAAGACAATGAGGTCGAGCGCTATCGAGAGGGCCATATCGAGGATAGTGGCCTCTGCTGCCATCGCATTGGCGCCGACAGCTGCCGAGACGAGGAAGGCACAGATATTGTTCATGGCATGGAAGACGATCGAAGTCTCCAGGCCGCCTGTCTTGAGTGTCAGGATGCCTGCGATGAGGCCGAAGGCCAGGATGGAGATGAGTCCCCATACGTTATAGGTGTGTGATCCCATGAAGATGAGTGCCTGGAGGAGGAGCGGTATGGCCGTCACAGGGATCCAGCTGCCGAAGGACTGCATGAGAAAGCCGCGGTAGGCATATTCCTCTGCTGCAGACTGGAAGGGCACGAGGATGAGGATAGCGAGGATATAGGAAAGGCTCGGAAGCGAGAAGGCGGGCATCTCGCCCGAGAGGATCGAAGCTATTGCAAGCTCTGCCAAGTTGCCCACCGCAAAGATGAGGAAGGCAGGAACGATGAGGCGTCCGATTCTCTTCCAGCGCAGATGTCCTTCGACAGAGCTCAGCGTCTTGAGGCCGCCGAGCCGCGTGGCATTCATGGCAATCCAGATGGCAGGGAGGAGAAGGATGACAGAGCCGAGAAGAAGAGAGATGCCAAGTCCGCTCTCCGCAAGGGACTCCAGGCCTTGCTGCATGAGCTCGTCTGCCGTGAGGGTCTCCGACTGTTCGAGAAGGGCTCCGATGGGGGAGGGAGCTCCCGAGAAGCCGATGGCAAAGAACGCGATGCCCGTGAAGAGGACAAAGAGGAGGCAAGCCAGAAGGAAAGCCACAATCGGTTTCCACCAGCGGTAGCGTTCCTGTTCCTTCATGCGGACGAGGTAGGTCTTGGGCAGCAGCATGGGCCATTCCCTTCTCCGGAAACATATAGTGGGATTCTTCCTCATGCCAGCCTACTTGATGCTGTTTTTCAGGCACATATCGGCGAAAGTGCCGAATCGTGGCCGGTAACTTACAGCGGACAAGGCAGAGACCTGGGTCGTATGCCCGAAGATGCAGCGATGACGTTGTTTCTGCTGTTCAGGCTGCAGGCACTGCGGAGGGCGCCTGTCGCAGATGCCCCCCTGATGAGGAAGCGCTGCTTCAGGCATTCTCTTCCGGCTGGCCAGGATGTCCCGGCGGATGGAAAGCGCGCCTTGCCGGCGTGCCCAATGGGCCGTGGGTCCTTGCCTTCTGTCTCTGCGCATATGCATGAAGAGGGCAAGCGGGACTCTTTCGGTATCGAAGGATGGGCTTTCTGGCCAGTCCCGCTTCAGGCAGAGACGACGAGACGCTTTCTGAGTGCAGCGATAGCGGCATCCGAGACGCCGCAGGCATGGAAGTAGCCTTCTGCCGAGCCATAGCGCTGCATCACGAAATCGTAGGTCACGGCTATCGTATCGGGGTCCGACCCCATGAGCTTCTGGCGGGATCCTGCCTGCGCAAAGTCATGGGCATAGTAGGGCTTGCGCAGGATGTTCTCGCGCGTTATCTCGTAGTTCGCGATGCAGTCGTTGCGATCGACGCCGGCAAGCGAGAGCAGAAGCATTGCCAGGATGCCGGTCCGGTCCTTGCCTTCCGTGCAGTGGAAGAGGACGCAGGCATCTTCCGGCGTCTCGAGGATGGCATGGACGACCTTCCGGAATCCCTCCGTATTCTCGAGGATCGTGCCATAGAAATCGAGTGCCTGGGGCTCACGGTCCGATTTCATGAGCTCGTCGAGCCTGGAGTCGGCGATATTGAGGTCGAGGAGCGTGATGTGGCGGTAGGCCACATCGTCTGAGATGGGGATATCGGGATGCTCTGCTATCTCCTGACTGCCGCGCAGGTCGATGACGGTACGGACGCCGTAGCCGTAGAGGAACTCCCTCTCATCGTCGTCGAGGAAAGACAGGCGGTCCGATCTCACAAAGCGGTGCCAGGCAGTCTGGCTTCCGTCGGCTGTGGGATAGCCGCCCAGCTCGCGGGCATTGGCACAGGTATGGAGCGGCAGGCGCTGCCACATCATCTCGTAGCTTTTCATCATGTCTCCTGTTTGTCGCATCATCCCTTCAAGTATGCCTTATCAGGGCGGTGCGACGGGATGAGGGCATGCGTTTAGTTGAGAGATGAAGAGAGATGGATGTCTCCGATCTGAAGCATGCGGATATCCATCAGAGATTGCGCCTCCTTATGAAAAGAGGCCCGCATGCTTTGGGACATACGGGCCTGATCGTTCTCGTGGGAGGGAGACTCTTACGCCTTTGCGGCGTTCTCCTTCTCTTCCTCCTTCTCCTTCTCGGACATCGGAAGGATGAGGTTCATGATGATGCCGACAAGGGTCGATGTTGCCATGCCCGGCAGGGCATAGTCGCCGATAGGGATGGAGATGCCGGAGGTCTCCATGCCGACACCCAGGATCACGACGACCGAGGCGATCATGAGGTTGCGGTTGAGGCCGAAGTCGACCTTGTTCGTCACGTACATACGAAGGCCGTTCGAGGCGATGAGGCCGAAGAGCAGAAGGCTCACGCCGCCCATGACAGGCGAGGGGATGGAGCGGATGACGGCGGCAAGCTTCGGGCAGAGGCCGCCGATGATGAGAGCAAAGCCTGCCGCATACCAGAAGACCTGGGTCGAGTAGACGCGGGTCACGGACATGACGCCGATGTTCTCGGCATAGGTCGTGGTCGGAGGACCGCCGAGGAAGCCGGAGATCACGGTCGAGATGCCGTCACCGGCAAGGGAGCGCGGAAGCATCGGACGGTAGTCCTTGCCGACAATCTCGCCGACAGCAAGAAGGTGACCGATGTGCTCGATTACGACGACGAGGGCAACAGGGCCGATGAGGGCGACAGCGCCCCAGTCCCAGACGGGATGATGCAAGGTCGGAAGGCCCACCCAGGCAGCTTCCAGGACAGGCTGGAAATCGACCATGCCGAGCATGAGGGCAATGACATAGCCGACGATGATAGCGAGAAGGACGGGAATCGTGCCGATGAGGCCGCCCATGCTCGAGAAGATGACGGCTGCGAAGAGCGTGATGGCGGCGACGATGGCACCTTCCTGATAGAAGATTGTAGAGCCGTCGGCGGCAGTCGTCTGGAATGCCATCTTCGCTGCTGTCGCAGAGAGGCCGACGCCGATGACGACCATGACAGAGGCAACGAGGACAGGAGGGAGCAGACGGTCAAGCCAGCCGGTGCCGACAAGCTTGATGATGCCTGCGACGAGCAGGAAGACGCAGCCTGCAACGACTACGCCGGAAAGCGCTGCATCGAGGCCCTTGCTTGCACCGATGATCACGATCGGGCTGATGAAGGCAAAGGAGCTGCCGAGGTAGCTCGGAATCTTGTTGCGGGTCACGAGCAGGTAGCAGATCGTGCCGATGCCGGAGCACATGATTGCGAGGTTCGGATCCAGGCCGGTGAGCAGCGGAACGAGCACCGTGGAGCCGAACATGCTCATCATGTGCTGGATGCCGAGGGGGATTGCACGGCTGACGGACACGCGGTCGTCTACGCCGATGATCTCCCTTTCATGGTGTGCCATGAGTCTCCTTTCGAGGGGAGGGAATACGGTCCCTACCACTATAGGGAGCAAGAAGACAGAATGCAGGCAAAGTGTCGCGCTTTTTACCAAGGAAGGACAATGAAGGACATGCCGCTTGCCGAAGGCGAATGGAAATTCCGGTGATGTTCCCAGAAGTAGAGCAATTCCTGTCAGATGCCGTATCAGCGCTTATTGCGTGGCTTGTCTGATTGCTGCAAGTTCTTCGCTTATCGATGCAAGGCTCTGATCTGCTGCTAGATGGCCTTCCGTGGTAGCTTGCAAAATGCATCAGCAGTGTCCGGATGCGGGTGGCGCTTCAAGAGATTGGAGCAAAGCCTATGGACCTAGTCCTTGAAATCCTGCAAGCCCTCGCGCTCTCTGCGGGGATCCTCAAGACCGTCCTCGAGATCGTGGAGGAGGTGGAGAGGATCAGAAGGGAACATAAAGCATCATAAGGATGACGTACGGAGATGAATAGAGCCCGGAAGGCGACCGGGCTCCATAAGTCGTAACACCTGCGCCGCCCGCGACCATCAACCCAATCGGGCATTGCTGGTGCACCTGTATTGTACCCGCTTGCGCCATCTAACAGCAACGGTGTTGGCATTGCTGCAAGGAATCTTTCGATGTGGTCGCAGGAAACCCGAAACAAGCCTTCAGGAGAACGGGGGAAGCTTGTTCTGTGAGCAGATATGAATGAAGCCCGTAGGCTACCGGGCTTCATTCATATCTGCGCCGTCCACGCCTGCAAACGTGGCTGCGCTGAGATTGGAGTCCAACCAGTGTATCAGCTGGGATAGCTAGCCGCAATGAAGCCTTCTGGGTTCTGCGAATACATGGGGTGAAGGCAGCAGAAGAAAATGCCTGGATGCAGCGTGTACTGTATCCAGGCATCTGTATGGTTCTGGAGCGTTCCTACAGGGCGTGGCGTGCGCTTCTGATGGCGCCCTTCACGACGCCGTGTGCCATGCGGTAGGTCAGTGCCAAGTATCCGCCATAGACGAGCGCGAAGATTGCGATGCCGAGGCCGACATTCTCGATGATGCTTGACTGACCGAACATGAGGAGGAGCTTGTTCACAGCGGCAGTGGCACAGATGCTGTGGGCGATACCGACAATGAGAGGCAGCGCGAAGGCAAAGATGACCTGGGTCCTGAGGGAGGAGAAGATCGTCTTCTCCGGGCAGCCGAGCTCAGAGAGCGTGCGGTAGCCCATGGCAGAGTCGGAGGCGTTCGAGAGCTGCTGGATTGCAAGGATGGCAGCACAGGCAATGACAAGGACAAAGCCGATGTAGATTGCCATGTAGGAGATTAGGCCCGTTGTCGTGGTGCCTTCAAGGGCTGCATTGGTCTTGGTCTCTGAGCCGACGTAGAGCTCGTCGTTCGAGGCAGCAATCGTATCAGCGAGGTCCTTCACGGCCAGGTCGCCGTTTTCGGTGGAGACGCGGTAGTTGATGTCGAGTGCCCAGCGGTAGTTCGGGAGCTCTTCAGCGATGTCGTCTGCGACGACGTAGATGCCGGGGGTCTTGCCGATGGCATCGTTCTGGAGGATGCAGGAGTCATCGTCGATCACGGAGCTGCGGGCAGGGGTGAGCGTTTGTCCTGCTGCGGTGATCGTGAAGCCCTGCTCGAGTGCCGTGTTCACGAAGCTCTCGAGCGTATTCATGTTGCAGAGATAGAGGTACTGGTCCTCATCGAGCGAGACCGGGTCGAGTCCCTTGAAGGTGCGCAGTGCATTGTAGTCGGAAAGGGAGATGGCTTCCCAGGCAACGGCCTTCTCGTATCCCTGCGGGATGCTCTTGCCGGTGAAGGCAGACATCTCATTCAGAGAATCGATAGTGAGGTATCCCTCGCCGTTTATCATGTATCCGACGCGGAAGGAGACGGTATCGCCGACAGCATCGAGGTCGACTCCAGCCTGCTTTGCATAAGCTTTCCAGTCGAGCGTCTTCTCCTCAAGGGAGCTTCCGACGACGCCGATCGATGCATCGAAGGGGACGCCTGCCTCATAGGACTTGTTGAGCGTCGCGCAGATGCTCATGCCTGATGTCATTGCCGTCATCGCGAAGAAGAGGATGAGAGCGATAAGTCCCATGGATGCAGCTGCCGTATTGATGCGGGAGGCGATCTGGCGGGTCGTGAACATGTGGAGGCCTGACCAGTAGTGCTTCTTCATGCGCTGGAGGATGAGCGTGATGCCGCCTGCAAAGCCATAGAAGAAGATGAACGTGCCAGCAACGACAAGTGCGGTCGTGACAAGGAAGTCATTGGTCGTCGTCTGTCCCGGCTCGGGGTTGGAGCCGCCGAGAGGGAAGCCCTGGGTCGTGAGGCGCCAGTAGGCGTATCCCATGAGCACAAGGCCAAGTGCGGTGAGGACGAAGGAGAGCGGCAGATGCCTTACGAACTGCTTCTCGTTCTTCCTGCCTGCGCTCATGAGGTCGATGAGATGCACGCGGGAGAGCGTGATGGAGTTCATGACCATCATGACGAGGAAGGTGATGGCAAAGCAGAAGAACGTGAGTGCCAGCGCATCGGGGGAGAAGAAGAAACGGAAGTTGTCGACCTTCGTCGCGAACATGTCTGCCGTGACGAAGAGGAGGAGCTGGGAGATGAGGGCACCGAGTGCGATGCCGACAATGAAGGAGATGAGGGCGACCATAAGGGTCTCGAGCGTGAGGATGGCGTTTACCTGTCCGGCACGCATGCCGAGGACCTGGTAGAGGCCGAGCTCCTTCTTCCTTCTGCGCATCAGGAAGTTGTTTGCATAGACCATGAGGAAGCCCATGATGACAGCGAGGAAGACCGTGAGGCCGTGCATGATCTCGCCTACCTGCTTCAGGACATCGGAGAGCGAGTTCGACAGAAAGTCTGCCTGCACGGAGATCGTGTTGAATGCATAGAAGACGGCGACGCCCATGACGAGCGTCAGGAAGTATACGGCATAGTCATGCATGAGCTTGCGCATGTTGCCGAAGGCAAGCTTAGCGAGCATCGTCGACCCCTCCCTGGACTGCTACGACCTGCATGATCTTCTCGAAGAACTCGCGGCGGGTATCTGCTCCGCGCACGAGCTCGCAGAAGACCTTGCCGTCACGGATGAAGAGGACCCTCCTGCAGAACGAGGCTGCCGTCTCGTCGTGTGTCACCATGAGCACTGTTGCCTTCTGGGCGCGGTTGATGGCGTCGAGGCTCTCGAGCAGGAGCTTCGCGTTCTTGGAATCGAGGGCTCCTGTCGGCTCGTCTGCAAGCACGAGCTGGGGGCGTGTCACAAGCGCACGGGCGCAGGCGATGCGCTGGCGCTGGCCGCCGGACATCTGGTAGGGATACTTGTCGAGGACCTCGGCAACACCCAAGGACTTTGCAATGGCCTCGACGGATTTCAGGATCTGGTCTGCCGGTACATGCCCGATCGTGAGCGGCAGCGCGATGTTCTCGCGGGCTGTGAGCGTGTCGAGCAGGTTCGAGTCCTGGAAGATGAAGCCGAGCTGGGTGCGGCGGAAGTCGGCAAGACCTGAGCGGGAGATGCGTGCCGTATCGGTGCCTGCGATGCGGATTGTGCCCGAGGTCGGCGTATCGATCGTGGCAATGCAGTTCAGAAGCGTCGACTTGCCGGAACCGGACGGGCCCATGATTGCGACGAGGTCGCCGCGCTGCACCGTGAGGCTGACGCCGTTCAGAGCCTTCGTCGAGGCATTCTTGCCGCCGTAGACCTTCGTGAGGGCAGAGATCTCGAGGACAGGCGATGTGCTGTCGGGGACAAAGGCGGATCTGGCTCCCTGGAGATGGCGAGGCATGGTGGGCTCCTTCTTTCGTGTTGCTTTCTGTCGCAATCATATTCGCCGAAAGGAGCTTGGGCTGCCATCGAAGCCACTTACACTGCCTTACAGTTCTGTAAGCTTGGTTCCTTCCTCGAAACGGGAGCGCTCCTGCGGGAAGACAATCTCGAAGGCCGTACCCTTTCCTTCCCTCGAGCGCACAGAGACGGAAAGGCCCATCTTTTGGCAGAGAGTTCTGACGAGGTAGAGCCCCATGCCGGTCGCCTTGCCGTGGCTGCGTCCGTTCTCGCCGGTAAATCCCCGCTCGAAGATGCGGGGAAGATCTGCCTCGGATATGCCGCAGCCATTGTCGGCCACCTTGAGCACCGCATGCTCGTTCGCCGTTCCTGCCTCCTCGATGCGTGCAGAGAACGAGATCTGGGGATTCTTTGCCTGCCGGTACTTCACAGCGTTGTCGATGAGCTGGCCCAGGATGAAGTCCATCCACTTCGGGTCGCAGATGAGGACAGGGGAGGTGCCGTCTTGAACGGTGAGACCTGACATATCCACAGCCATATGGGCCTCGATGAGCGTGCGGGCACGGGAGCGTACGGTCTCCTTCACGAGGCTGTCTGCCGGTACGCTCCTGACGAGATAGTCCTTCTCGACAGACGTGCTCCTCGCATAGTAGAGTGCCTGCTCGACATAGGAATCGATCCGGGCGATCTCGCGGGATACGGCTGCGGTATCGGGGGCGTCGGCATTGGCAAGCATGAGGCGCACTGCTGCAAGCGGCGTCTTGATTTCGTGCACCCAGGTCTCGACGTACTGGCGGTATTCCTCGACCGCAGCCTCTGCCTCATGGCTATCTGCCTGGGCAGCTCTGGCCAGGCTCTGCATGGCCTGCCAGGAGAGCTCGCCTTCAGGATATGAGGGCTCCTCGATGCTTCTGGCATAGGCAAGGGTATCGGGGCCTTCGTCTGCAAGCACTTCGAGATCGTGCATATACCGGCGGCTTCGCGCGTAGCCCCAGAGGAAAGGCACGGCTTCGAGGATGACGGCAATGATGAGGATGAGGATCGTGCCATCGGTGCTGACGCCGAGAGGCAGAAGCAGAGCTCCCAGAGCAGCGAGCAGGATGAGGCTTGCAGCAAGGCGCAGGGCATGGCTTCTCATGTAGGCAGCAAAGTTCATGCCTGCTCCAGCCTGAGCGCGTAGCCCTGGCCACGGAATGTGACAACGGCAGACTTGAGCCCCAGGCGCGAGAGCGTCTGGCGGAGCCTGTTCACGTTCACGGTCAGCGTGTTGTCGTCGACGAAGGCATCGCTTGTCCAGAGGGCTTCCATGAGGTCCTCGCGGGAGCAGATGCCGCCCTTCTTCCTCATGAGCTGTTCCAGAATCCTGAGCTCGTTCCGCGAGAGCTCGACGGTCTTGCCAGCGTAGCTTGCCTCGGAGCGTACGGTGTCGAGTGCAAGTCCTCCCTCCGAGAGCACAGCAGACGGCGCCTGGCTCTTGCCACGGCGAAGAAGCGCATCAAGGTGTGCGAGGATGAGCTGCGGATTGGCAGACTTCTGGACGAAGTCGTCTGCTCCCATCGTGAGCGCCATGAGCTCGTCGAGCTCTGAAGCGCGGCTTGTGAGCACCATGAGGGGAACCTGACTCTGCTGGCGGAGCGCCCTTGCCACATACTGGCCATCGGTGCCCGGAAGGCCGAGGTCCAGGACCACGGCATCAGGCTCTGCGGCGAGGATGTCTCCCGACAGGTGGTCGAAGCACTCGAGCGCCGTGACCTCATGTCCTGCGTGCTCGAGCAGGAGCGCGAGCTGGGCGCGTACGGCAGGGTCGTCCTCGACCAGGCAGATCTTTGCCATCTCTCCTCCTAGGCGTCGTCTCTTTCTCCATACCTTAGCGCAAGAGGGCAGATATGGTGAGCCAGCAGAAGGCAGGTGCTGTTCTCTTCGTTCTGCCACGTATCAAACAGCTGTTTTTGGGAAAAACGACACTAGGTGAAATTGCGACAGGTGCTACCCCTCATGTCTTAAGGCTGCCCTGTCGCCATATGCGGTCTGGAAGGAGAGCCAGATGGCTGATGTGCCGGAAGAGGAAACGCCCAAAGAGACGGCTGAAGCAAAACCGAAGCGTCAGGTGAAGAGGAGCCCTGAGGGCAGCAACAGGAACTCTCTGCGCTCCCTCCATCTTCTCGAGCAGAGCTACCTCTCTCTCATCATGAAGAAGCCGTCTGACAAGATCACGGTCGCAGACATCACGCGCGAGGCAGGCCTCAACAGAGGCACGTTCTACGCCCACTTCAGCTCGGTCTCAGAGCTCGAAGCCTATGTCCTCCAGGAGCTCGTGGACCGCTTCATGAGCATCGGCACAAGCTGGTTCGATATCTCCTTCGTGCAGGATCCCGAGCCCCTCTTGAAGAAGGTCGGCGCCTTCGTCGAGGAGCACCGCGAGCTCATCCAGACGATCCGCCAGAACTCGGCCACGAACCCCTTCACTGTGGCGCTCGAGCAGAACCTGAAGCGCCGCATCCGCGATGAGATCGTGCATGCCTATGCAGATGACAAGGAAGCGCTGACGCTTGCCCTCATCTCGACCGACTATGTGATGCACGGAATACTCAGCGTCTATGACTCCTGGCTCTTCGGCTCCTATACTGACCAGACGCTCGACGAGGTGAACGAGATGCTCGAGCGCCTCATCAAGGGCACCGGCGTCATGATCCAGCAGCGTGCTCAGATGGACACCCAGGACGCAGGACGCAGATGCTAGCTGACTGAGAGCGTTCCAGCGAAATCGGCAATCGCAGAAGCTGCAAAGTCGAGCTGCTCTGCGTTCGCAATCTCAGGCGTGCCGTCTCCCTCCTGCAGGCCATAGCTTCCGAAGTAGGAGTGGATGCCACCAGGAATGATGAGCTCGGTATAGCCTGAAGGCAGGTTCTCAAGGCATTCATCGTATTTCGTCCTGTTGAGGACACCATCATGCTCTCCGTACATGAGGAGCACGGAAAGACTGCTGCTGTTTATGTCTGAAGTCTCGTAGGCGCCCAGGAGCACGAGCCCCCGATAGCTCTCCTCATGCCCTGCAACATAGGAGCCTGCCATGGCGCCACCAAGCGAATGGCCGCCGATGAGCCAAGGGAGTGCCGAGGAATCCTCTCCTGCGTCCGAGAGCGCCTCTTCGAGCTCGGGCCTGGCGTGGTCTGCGGCATTGGGTGCGAGCACGGCAAGGTTTTCCGGCATCTTCACGAGCACGCAGGCAACGCCTCGATCGGCAAGACGTGCGAGGAGCGGTGCATAGGCGGTCGCCTCGACCTTGCCGCCTGGGTAGAAGACGAAGGCAGCATCTGCGTTCTTGGGCACGAAGAGCACGTCGCCGCTGTCGAGCGTCGTCACCGTGACATCTGTGGTGGAGGCAAGTGCCTCCTGTGCCTCGGGTTCCGCATGATAGTAGCCCGAGGCATAGATATGGATGCCGAGGGCTAAAGCCACAGCGACAGCTGCAAGGACAATGAGGATGGTCCTGAGTATATGGCGGCGAGGCTTCTTCGATGCCTTCTTCTCTGCCTTGCCCTTTCCAGACCTCTTCATCGTGCATCCTTCCTCATAGCCTCCGAGAGGCCTTCCTCGATCTTCGGTGTCCACCACTTGAGATAGCCTGCCTGGGTGGGATGTATGGCATCGGCCATATAGAGCTTCCGCTCTTCCGGCGTGATGACATTGAATCCCTCATCGTCCCAGAGATCGATGATGGAGATGTCCCACTTGCTTGCTATCTCTTTGAGGAGCGTGACCATCTCTCCGTAGGCAGCGCTCTCATAGCGCGGATTCGTATAGAACACGATAGGGCAGCCCCATCTGTTCCTGGCATAGGCAATGATATGCTCGATGGCGCCCGCTACGGTTGCTGTATCGAAGCCTTCTCTCTGGCTGGGTGGCGTGACCTGCCCCAGCGGCTTTCCCTGCGTCGCGTCGTTCGTGGAGAGCTGGCAGACAAAGAGGCCGGCGTGGTCTGCATCGAGGCGCTCAAGACGCCTGATATAGGAGCTCTTCCCCGTATCTGCGAGCGTTGTCCCGCTCACAGCTTCCTTGATGGCAGTGCAGCCATCCCTCTTCGCGATATAGTCCACGAAGGATATGCCCTTCGATGCTGCTCCATAGGTGACGGAGGAGCCAAGGAAGATGATGGTTGTGCCCTTGAGTGCACTTCCGGCAAGCGGCTCCACCCGCTCGATGCTATACGCAGCTGCATTGCCGGGAAGGCGTTCGGCATCGAGTGGGTGGAGCTTGGCGAAAGGTCCCCAACCCCATGTATAGCCGCAGAATGCAATCCAGAGGAGGGCCAGGAGCAGAAGGACGAGAACGATGGCGGGCATCTTATACCTGTTTCGGGATAGGGACGGGACAGTGCTGCTCAGCTCTCCAGTTCAAGGCGATGCCGTGCGCTTGTCAAGCAGGAGCAGGCTATGAGAGATGTGGCTGGATTGTGCCGGAAACCATCTTCTCCTCCAGGCGCTTTTCCGCCATCATCTGATGCATATGCATGAAGCTGTGCCAGATTTCCTCCAGAAAGGATGCCCCTTTGCTCTACGAGTTCTGTGCCGAGAACTTCACGCTCGTGCCGAAGGCAATAGCCGCTGGCGCAGGCAGGATCGAGCTCTGCGACAACCTGGCAGCTGGCGGCACGACACCTTCTCTCGGCGTGCTTGACCACACGCTTGCCTATGCGCATGAGCACGGTGCCAGGGTCATGTGCATGGTGCGGCCTCGGGGAGGAAACTTCGTCTACACCTCAGACGAGCTTTCCATCATGGAAGAGGATGCTCGCATTGCGGCTGAGCACGGAGCGGATGGCATCGTCCTTGGCTGCCTGGCAGGTTCACCGGGAAGCTATTGCATCGATCTTGCTGTAACAGAGCGCATCATTGAAGCAGCCAGAAAGACAGCAGGCGGACGCAGGCTCGATGTCACGTTTCACATGGCATTCGATGAGCTCGATGTACATGAGCAGCTCGACGCGCCGTCAGAGCTCGCGGCAATGGGAGTCACGCGTGTGCTTACGCATGGTGGGATAGCAGGTACTGCTATCCTCGGCAATGTTGCGCATCTGAAGGCTCTCATCGAAGCGGCAGGAGATGGGCTCATAATCCTTCCGGGCGGCGGCATCACCTGGAAGAACAGGGATGAAGTGGCAGCAGCCGCGGGAGCCTCGGAGCTCCATGGAACGAAGATCGTGGATCTGGAGAGCATGGCCTAGAGACAAGAAGAGCGCCTGTCCTTCCGGGCAGGCGCTCTGAGGCATATGGGTTGATGCCAGGCAATCAGTCGCTTGTGTCGCTGTCAAGCGTGATCACGATATCGTATGCCGGATATTCTGCACGGATCTTCTTGAGGACATCGGCGCGCACGGCTTCGCGGTCGGGAGCATCGAAGTCCACGACGATATCGAATGTCATGAGCTGCCGCTCCTCGTCAAGATGGAAGCCATGGACCTGCTTCACATGGTCTTCTGCCAGAGCGATGCCGTAGGCCTTCTTCTGGATGCAGGCAGCCTTGTGGTTGAGGCTCTTCGAGTAGATGCCGACCGTGGCCAAGATGACCTTGCCATCCGTATCCCGGAAGACCTGCTGCTGGATTCTTCTTGTCATCTCGTCGATCTTGCCGGCGTTCATATTGCCAGGCACTTCCACATGAATATCGCCGACGAGATGCTCGGGACCATAGGAATGGAGCAGAAGGTCGTAGGCGCCGAGGACCTCGGGATCCTTTCTGACCGATTCCTTTACCGTATGGGCAAGGTCTGCATCGATGCGTTCGCCCAAAATCTCTGAGAGAGCATCGCGCATCATATCGATGCCGGCCTTCACGATCACGACGGAGATGATGGCGCCGACCCAGGCCTCGATCGAGATATGGCAGAGGATGTAGACAAGCGCTGCCGCCAGGGTCGAGGCAGAAAGGATCGCGTCGAAGAGGGCATCAGAGCCTGATGCCACAAGGGCGTCGGAGTTGTGCTTCTCGCCCTGCTTCTTCACGTACCTGCCGAGGATGAGCTTCACGACGACAGCTGCACCCACAAGGATGAGCGTTATGGCAGAGTAGTCTGCGACCTCGGGGGAGACGATCTTCTCCACGGACTCTATGAGGGACGTGATGCCGGCATAGAGCACGATCATTGCGATGATCGTGGCAGTCAGATACTCGATGCGGCCGTATCCCAGAGGGTGCTTCTTGTCTGGCTGCTTGTGGGCAAGCTTCGTGCCTGCAATCGTGATGATCGAGGACAGGGCATCCGAGAGGTTGTTCACCGCATCGAGCACGATTGCAATGGAGTTCGAGGCAAGGCCTATGGCTGCCTTCATGGCAGCGAGCGCCACGTTGGCAGCGATGCCGACGACGCTCGTGCGGACAATGGCTGCCTCTCTCTGATCGGCGGCCAGTGCTGTGTCATTCATCAATCAACGCTTCCTTCCAGAAGCTTCGCAAGTATCCGCTTCAGCTCCTGTGCATCCTCTTTGGTGAGGGAAGGGAACGTGCAGGCAAGGCGGAACGGTATGGCGAGGGCACGCTGCTTCAGGGCAGCGCCTTCAGGCGTCAGGGAAATCATGACCTGACGGGAGTCATCATTCGAGCGCTCGCGCTTCACGTAGCCCTTCTGTTCGAGCTTCACCAGGACGGGCGTGAGCGTGCCTGAGTCGAGGAACAGCCTCTCGCCGATCTCTCCTACCGTCGAGGTGCCCTGTTCCCAGAGCACGAGCATGGAGATGTATTGGGTGTACGTGAGGCCCAGAGGATCGAGGAGCGGCTTGTATCTCCTCACAACCTCTTTCGAGGCAGCATAGAGCGGAAAGCAGAGCTGGTTCTCGAGCTTCAGCTGTCCCTCGTCTGCGGGCGTGCCCTCTGCGTGGCAGGATGTGCCAGCCATTAGAGGAGGTCCTTCACGGCCTGCTCGACTTCGGCCATGTCTGCCGTCGGCTCGAAGCGGGCGACGAGCGCGCCATTGCGGTCGATCAGGAACTTCGTGAAGTTCCACATGATGTAGGCCTCATCGCCGAACTTCTTTGCATTGGCCTTTGCGAACTTTTCAAGCGCCTTGGCCTTGAGGCCGCTTCCAAAGCCCTTGAACGGTGCCTCGGTCGCAAGGTCGCGGAAGAGCGGGTCTGCACCTTCGCCGTTCACCTCGAGCTTCTTGAAGCGCGGAAAGGCGGTGTTGAACTTGAGGGAGCAGAAGGAGTTGATCTCCTCATCGGACTCAGGTGCCTGGTTCGCGAACTGGTTGCAGGGGAAGTCGAGGATTTCGAAGCCCTGGTCCTTGTATGCTGCATAGATGCGCTCGAGATCCTCATACTGCGGGGTGAAGCCGCAGCCGGTGGCAGTGTTGACGATAAGGAGGACCTTGCCGGAGAAATCCTTGAGGCTTTCCTTCGTGCCATCCTGCTTGGTAACGCTGTAATCGAAGTAGCTCATGGCTGTCCTTTCTCTTCTGTCTGACACCCACAGTATATCCCATTGCGCGCAAAACTATTGTGCAAAATACAATAGAGCACAACTAAATAACGGTACCTGTCAAATTCGGAAAGGGAATAGTGGAGCTAGCTGTCCTGAGCCCTCTTCTCGACCAGGGCCTGCCGCGCTTCTTCTGCCTGCATGCTCCGGAAGGTGCGCCCGAAGAGCTTGCCGAAGAGCGCTGCAAAGAACTGGTTGAAGAGCGTGCCTGTCATCACAGGGAAGAGCGTGATGGCAGGGAAGTACTCCTGGGCGATGATGGCGCCAGCAGAGATGTTCTTCATGGCGCAGAGGAATGTCATGCCCACGGCATCTGCCCTCTTGAGATGCATGAGCCGTGCTGCAAGAAAGCCCCAGACATATCCCGAGGAGGCAAGAAATCCTATGAGGACCAGGATGCCTGCAAGCTCGGGCGTGAGGTTGAAGATGAAGGTGGAGAGGCTCGTCGAGTTCGTGGTGATGACAAGGATGGTGAGGATGCGGGCCAAGGGCGCAAGCACCGGGGAGATCTGCTGCTTTGCCCTGCCCTTCGTGCGGTCATTCAATGCCGTGCCCAGAAGGGCAGGGATAGCAATCATGAAGAGCATGTCCAAGATCATGCCGGCGGCATCCACCTCGACTGTGGCTCCCATGAGGAGCTGGAGGGTGGCAGGAATCGTGAATGGTGCCATGCAGGTAGAGATCAGAAGCGTTCCCAGCGTGAGTGACATGTTGCCTTCATACAGGGAGACCCACATCGTCGAGGTCACGGCAATGGGCACGGTGTATTCGAGCACGATGCCGCAGATGAGGTCCGTATCCGTAAAGAAGAGATGTCCCATGGCCCATCCCAGGACCGGCATGAGGAGCTGGGAGATCAGGATGGCCAAGATCATGGGCAGAGGATGCGAGAACGTGCGCTTCAGGTTCCCGAAGTCGTTGGAAAGAGATCCCTGGAAGGTGATGACGGCAAACATCGGGGAGACATAGGGTGCGAAGCGCTGGAAGAAAGCCGGGAAGAAGATGCCTGCCACAAGGCAGAGCGGAACGATCACGATCATGTTCCGCGAGATGAAGCTTCCGAACTTCTGCCATGCTTCCATGTGCCGATCCTTTCTGCAGCGTGCACAGTCTTCATTATCACGCCTGCATGCATGTGTGGCCACAATGGCACAAAGCGTACAAGCAGAAGAGAGGCAGAAGGGCTCCATCGGCCCCCAGAGCGTCTCCCCGGGGAAGGTGCCGAAGCCCATTCCCGTTGCCTTCGTGATGATGAAGCACGGAAGCATGTGGCCGGGACCGGAGCAGAGGGCCTTCGTCTCCGGTTCCTGCAAGGGCTTTTCATAAGGTTTCCCTGTTGTGCAGTTTGGCCGGCTTTCCAGATGCTGCATACATGCACGAAGAGCTCTGTTACCATGAACGTGTGCAGAGCCCCGTGCACGCGGAGGCCCGCACATGCGTGGAAGAGCCGATGCAGAGGAGCTCTATCGCTATGGCCAGCAGCACCCGAAAGCTCACCCTTCTGAGCTGTATCCTGAAACAGCCGAGTCCCCAGAAGGAGGTGCTGCTTCAGGCGTTCACGGGCGTCCAGCTCGAAGACTGCGCCGGGCGCAATTCGATGAGCAGGAGCGAGGTCATGGATATCTGCAGGGACTTTGCAGAGCATGCCCCCGAGCTCGAAGAAGATCGGTATGAGATGGCATACCACGCCTCGAAGGACAGGTACGACTTCTGCCAGACCACAGGGCAGAACGAGGGCGTCTTCCTCTATATGGAGCTGCGCTATGGCAAGAAGAAGCCTGTCGTTTCCCAGCCCGCCGTCTCTGTGGCAGCACAGCCTGCAGACAGGCCCGTGACGCCCCAGCCCAAGAAGAAGCGTGCTTCCCACAGGAAGGGCACCTCTGCTTCCAAGAGCGAACCTGCACAGGCGGCAGCGCCTGCGCCAGCGCCGGTGCCCAGGGTCCTCACCGAGGAAGAGAAGGCAGCAGCAGAGCTCAGGCGCCAGCAGCGCAGGGCTCTACGCGAGCGTGACAAGGGCTCCTGGTACTAGGCAGGCCGAACGATTGTGCCGCTTCACGCTGAAAGGGTTTCCCTTTCCGGAAGACCGGCGAACATTGCAGTCCGCTTGAGCTGAGGGCCGGGTCTTCCGGCACGCTATGCTATTGGCCTGCAAAGATAGCCCATGGCATGATCCTCCATGCCGTCCTGGTGCCTGGACGGGGCGTCTGCATGGTGCCTGTTTCTGGCCTGCCCTGATGCATCCCGGGTCTGTCCCCTGCATATCCGTCGCCCTGCATCAAGCGGCAAGCGGACAGGGGCTGATGAGCGTCTCGAAGCCGATGGCCAAACGCCCTTGCTCAAGGCACGAGCGCATCGACGCAGAAGGTGGAGCCTGTCGCAGAGAAGCTGATCGTCCCGCTGTAGCGCTCGATGATGTCGCGCATGGAACGGGTGCCGAAGCCATGGTTTGCTGTGTCTGCCTTCGTGGTCGCAGGAAGGCCATCCTCGAATCTGAGCCCCTGTGCCTGCCTGCAGTAGTTCTCGATGTGGATGCTTGCCATCCCCAGCTTCTGCTTCACGATGACAGAGATGGAGCGCTGCGCTGTACTGTCGAGCTCGTCCACTGCCCTGATTGCGTTGTCGAGGGCATTGCCGAAGAAGGCATAGAGGTCTGCTGCTGCCATGCCGGAAAGCGCGGTGCCGTCTGCAATGCAGGTGAGCGTGATGCCGTGCTTCTCTGCCACAAGCCGCTTCTCCGTAAGTATCGTATCGAGCGCCTCGTTTCCCGTGTGTACGGCCGTGTCATACATCCGGATCTCCTGTGCCGCATCGTCGAGCACGGCCTTGTCTACAGCCGTGCCCCCTTGGGCAAGCGAGCGGATCTGATGGCGGAGATCGTGGCACTTTATATTGATCGCATCGATCGTTTCCCTGCTCATCTCGTACTGATGGTCGCGTTCCGCGAGAAGCCGCTCTGTCACGGCCTTCTCTTCCTGAAGCCGGTGCACAGCCACGATCTGTACCTCCGCCAGGATCACGAAGAGGCAGATGAGGATATGTACCAGGCGAAGGCATATGACGGTATCCACAGGCAGTGCTCCTGTAGCCACGTTCTTGAGGATCAGGTCGTAGCCGATGATGCCGAAGACGACCACGGCAATCATGGGCAGCAGGGTCGGATCGAGGTGCCCTGTCAGGCCCGAGGGGGCGATATGGCGGATATAGAGCTTCCAGGCAGCGAAATACGCAAGCGCATAGTAGGCAAACGCAAGAGCGCTGCGTGCCACAGGAGCCAGCTGGATAGCGGCAAGAGGCGTGAGGCCTGCAAGCTCCCAAATGCTGCTTGCGAGGTTCTGGAGGGCGTATCCGGTCGTGGCACAGTAGATACAGGCAAGCACTCCCATCTCGTAGACGGCGTGAAGCATCGGAATGAGCGCTGCGAGCGCAAGGGCAAAGAATCCGAGCGGGAAGAGGGCAGTCTTGAGGTCTGCGGTGCCTTTGTCCTGCACCAGCACCCGCACAGGCTCTTCGGAAGCCGTTGAAGCTGCCGACAGGTAGATGAGAGCGGTCATCGAGGCTGCGTAGAGGAGAAGCATGGCTGCGCTGTGCCGCAGGGCATGCTGGCGGAGCGGCTGCCCGTGGGCAAAGAGGCAGGAGGCACAGAAGATCTCTGCGAACATGGAGGCAGAGGAGAGTCCTGCATAGATGGCAGCTTCGATGGGGTAGGTCATATCGTGCCGCCAAGATAGCGGGCAAGCTTCTCCATGCAGGGGCGCTTCCTTGATCTGCTGAAGTAGACGCATGTGCCGTCGTCGAGCGCCAGGGCATCGCCAGCAACGGATGATACATGTTCCATGTTGACGAGGCTGCCCTGGCTCACGAGGAGGAATTTGTCCTGCGGGAGCTCTTCTGCCACGGCCTTGATGCTGCCTCGTTTCTGGGGCGTCTCATCCGTGCCTGCGAGATGGAAGACAAGATTGTGCTTCATAAGCTCGATCGAGACGATGCTTTCGATGTCGACCATGCGCATGCCCTCTGCGGTAGATAACGCGTAGGTGTGCTTTGTGTTCTTCTCTACAGCCCGCATCGCGCGGTCCATGCGCATGGCAAAGTCTCCGTAGGCCACCGGCTTCACCATGAAGTCGAGGGCATCGACCTGATAGCCCTTCACGGCATACTGCGCGAGGTTGGTGACGAAGATGAGCGGCGTCTTGTCGTGCTGCTCCCTCAGGTGTTCTGCTGCCTCCATGCCGCTGATGCCGGGAAGATCGATGTCCATGAAGATGAGGTCGGCGGGAGCAGCTGTACCTGCAAACTCGAAGGCTGTGGCCAGACGCTTCACGATGAAGCGGATGCCCTGCTCTTTTCCGTAGCGCTCGATATGGCCCAGAAGGACCTCCGCCTCGTCGTCTGCGTCTTCTATCACGAGCACCCTGCAGTCAGCCATGCTTTGCCTTTGCCCTTCTCCCTGAACAGCGTACTCGATTGGGCAGATCCGTTCTTTCCTCAATCTGGCAGCGGCTTATGTCACGCGGGATACCGAATCAGTCAGCAATCACAGAACCAAGACTAGCTGAATCTATCCTCAGTTGCAGCGGAAAGGCATCTGACAGGAGGGAATATGGCAAGAAAGATCAGCTTTGCGCGCAAGGTGGGACGGGTCATCAAGAGCATCGTCAAGATCGCTCTGGTGCTTGTTCTCTCTGCGCTCATGGCGCTCGGCAATACGACGTTGCCGACGTATGCCCGCATCATCAATGACATGATGGGACATGAGCAGTCCTGGGACAACTCGAAGGTGAATACGGCCGGGCTCGACCTCGACTACAACAAGGCGGACTGCACGAAAGATACCATCAAGGACGCCGAGAGGTCGCTCGACGAGCAGATTGCCGCAGAAGGCTATGTGCTCCTCAAGAACAGCGGGAATGCCATGCCGTTCGCGCAGGGCACGACGTTCAGCTTCTTCGGAGAGTCCGGCAAGACGCTCGCCGGCCAGACGCGGGCAACCTCCTATACGGGAGGATCGGGTTCCTATGACAGCCTGAACTCTGCCTTCGAGGCAGAGGGCATGAGCGTCAACAAGACGCTCGAGGACTTCTATACGACGGGTGCTGGCAAGGACTACAGCCTCGGCAAGGGCTCTATCGGCTGGGGCGACTCCGAGGACTTCTCCATCAACGAATGCCCGCTTTCCGTCCTTCAGGGCGCTGACGGCGTGCTCGATTCTGCCCAAGGCACCGTGCCGGTCTTCGTGCTGAAGCGTGTTGCCGGCGAGGGCCGCGATGCGGCACGCTCTATGTACAACCATGCAGACAACGCCCAGGATCAGGCAAAGACCTATCTCGAGCCTGACTCGACAGAGCTTGAGATCCTGCAGTACCTCAACGACAGCTATTCGGATGTCGTGCTCTTGGTCAATACTTCCCAGGCCATGGAGCTCGGCTGGGTCTCCCAGTTCCCGAACATCAAGAGCATCGTCTATGTGCCCAGCACCGGAACCTATGGCGCGAACTCGCTCGCCGGCATCTTCAGCGGACGCATCGACCCGAGCGGCCGCACTGTGGATACTTTCGCGGCAGATACGCTTGCAAGTCCGGCAGCCCAGAACTTCGGCGACTATGCCTACCTCAATGAGGACGGATCGCAGACCGGCTACAACTATGTGAGCTATGCTGAGGGCATATATGTCGGCTACAAGTACTACGAGACGCGCTATGAGGATGCCGTGCTCGGCCAGGGCAATGCCGGCGACTATACCTACGCAGACGAGGTCGTCTATCCCTTTGGCTATGGCCTCTCCTATACGACATTCTCCTGGTCCGATTTCAGGACAGGCTGGGATGGCACAACGTGCACGGCTACGGTCCATGTGACAAATACCGGCAGCAGGGCCGGCAAGGACGTCGTGGAGCTCTATGCCCAGTCGCCCTACACAGACTATGACAAGGCAAACGGCGTCGAAAAGGCATCGGTCGTGCTGGTGGGCTATGGCAAGACCGATGAGCTTGGGCCTGGCGAGAGCCAGGACGTGAGCATGACATTCGATCAGAGCCAGCTTGCCTCCTATGACTCCAAGGGTGCTAAGACCTGGATCCTCGATGCCGGCACCTACTATGTGACGGCAGCCCACACGAGCCATGACGCCGTAAACAACGTGCTTGCGGCAAAGGGTGCCACCGCTGCCGATGCAGCGGGGGATGTGTCGATGGTGTCGACGTATGTGCCGGCCAACACGGAAGTCGACACGACGACATATGCCACAGATACCCAGACGGGCGCCGAGGTCACGAACCGTTTCGACGATGCTGCAGGAGATGTGGCATATCTCACACGCTCAGACTGGACCGGTACGTTCCCGAAGCACGATGGCGAGGTCACGGACGAGATTTCGACCTGGGGCAACGAGATCAACGGCACCGACGGCAGGAGCTATGTGTATGGCAAGCAGGCAAGCCAGTCGCTTCTGGACAAGCTTGGCTCCTTCGACTCGGGCAACCCCGAGACGGCAGGCTCCGACTTCGCGGATACCCCGACCTATGGACAGAAGAACGGCATCACGCTCGCTGACATGCGCGGCCTCGACTACAGCGACCCCAAGTGGGACAGTCTTCTCGATGAGCTGACGGTCGCGGACTATGACATCTCTATCAACCGTGGCGGCTACGGCACGGAGTACCTTGAGAGCGTTGGGAAGCCGTTCGGCGTCGATGCCGACTCCGCCTCTGGCCTCATCTACGGCGGAACAGGATCGATGCTGACAGGAGGGGCTGTGTCCTTCTGCAGCCCGATCGTGCTTGCAGAGACCTGGAACCAGGATCTTGCTGATGCCTTTGGCAGCATCATCGGTGACGAGGCAATCCTGGGTGGTGCCTCGGGCTGGTATGCGCCGTGCATGAACATCCACCGTACGGCTTACTCCGGTAGGAACAGCGAGTACTACTCCGAAGATCCGTTCCTCTCCGGAACCTGCGCATCGCTCGAAATCAAGGCAGCGGCTGCAAAGGGCATGTACTGCACGATGAAGCATTTCGCCCTGAACGACCAGGAAGACCACCGCGGCGACCGTGCTGGCGCTACGAGCCTTGTGACCTGGGCGAACGAGCAATCCATCCGTGAGACGTATCTCAAGCCTTTCGAGATGTGCGCCAAGGCAGGCACTGTCGACGAGAACTATGTGAAGAGCAACGGCGATGGCACGTACTCGAATGCTACCCGCGAGATTCCTGCCTGCCTGGCAATCATGACATCGTTCAACCGGGTTGGCACTACCTGGTCTGGCGGCAGCTATGCCCTTCTGACTGAAGTTGCACGCAATGAGTGGGGCTTCACGGGCTGGATAATCACGGATGCAGCGAATGACGGCAGCTTCATGAATGCACAGCAGATGATCGAAGCGGGAGGCGACACGAAGCTCACATACATGCCGAAGACCGGCAATGAGTGGACGTTCGATTCCAACGATCCCGAGCAGTACCACTATGCCCGCGAAGCCATGCACCAACTGCTCTATACAATCGCGAACTCCAAGGCAATGAATGGCTCCATGCCAGGCAGCATCTACAAGCCCGGCGTGCAGTTCGCGACGAAGGTCCGTATCGGCATCAATGTCGTGGGTGTGGCAGGCATCGCCCTCATCGTATGGACGGGCTGGAGGAACCACAAGAAGCGTGCTGCCGAGAGGGCAGAGAACGCGGAATAGGATCTGCCAGAGCTGACAGCAAAAGCGATGCGGGCCGCATGCATGGACGTGCGGCCCGCATTTCTCTGTCGATCGGAAGCGATGCGTCGGACTTTGCGCGAGCAGCCGGGCTCGACGGAAATCCTGGGCCGGGACAGGTGCAGGAAGGCCTCTGTACGGCATGGAGCAGATTAGGGCTGCGGCCAAGGCGTCTGTGCAAGAGGCAGCTCCTGTGCCAGTACCTGTGCCGATGACCCTCGCCGAGGAAAGGAAGGCAGCAGCAGAGTCCAGGCGCCAGCAGTGCAGGGCTCTACGCGAGCGTGACAAGGGTTCCTGGTACGAGGACCACGCTGCGCTGGCTCTCTCGTTGTTCAATAGCCCCTCTGAAGATGCTCTCCTGGCATGCCGGAGCAGGGGGAAATGCTTCCCCGTTTGAAAGACAGGCTCCATCCCGGAAAGTCCGGGATGGAGCCTGCATTGTATATAGAGAAGCGGCCTGCACAGATACGGAACCCAGCAGATCCGCAGGCAGATACGCTGCTATCCCTCGAGAGGGCTGACTTCCATCGCATAGGTCGTGATGTAGTCTGTGCCGTCGGGCGCCGTGATGCCAGGATCGCACTTCCTGAAGGTGCCTTCGATGCCGGATTCCCGTGCCGCAATCTCGAAGTGGCATGCAGCAATGCCCATGTCGACCTTCTGAATGTCGCCTGTCGATTCGCGGGCATAGCCTCTGGTCTTGTGCTCATAGAAGTGCACATTCTTTCCATCCACGACTATCCGCCATGGCTGCTTGTTGGTGGCAGAGGGGGACCAGCGCACCATCTGGAGCGGCTCGAGGAGATGTCCTGCCTTCTCCTCGGAGAGCGGATGCGTGAAGTCTCCGGCGAAGAAGAGGGATTCGAAGGGAGCCCTGCTATCCGATTTCATGTTCCTGCGCATGAGCGACTCTCTCATGGACCTCTTCTCGGCAGCGTAGCCGATGGGGGTGACTGCAGGCATCACCTCGTCGGGTGCAACCTCGAGAGCCCGCTCGAAGGCCTTGCGGTCGATCGTCGCGGCAAGCCAGACCGTTCCCAGTCCCAAGGACGTGGCATACAGGACAAGCCGCTCGAAGGAGTAGCCGAAGCCCAGCTCGGCGTCTTCCTGCCTGCGGTACTTGGCAGCGATATAGGTATCTGCTCCCACGATGACGGGGCTCGATACGCCGTCTCTTCTGCAGTCGAGCATCCGATACGTTATCGGTATGCCGAAGGGGTTTGTGTCCTTCTGGATAAAATCCTCGAGCTGGGCAAGCGTCTCGGCCGAAAGGGGCTCTCCATTGAAGGTCCTGACGCTCTTGCGTGCCTTTATGGTGCTGATATCCATATGCTCTGTCCTCAATTCCTCATCTGTCCTGCCATCGTGGCAGCTGTTGGTGCGGCTATGCCTGCTCGATCTGGAGTAGGGTCTTTCCTTGCGAATGTCCGCTCCTGACATGCTCGAGTGCCTCGTTCACCTGGTCGAGGGAGTAGGTGCTGTCGATGGAGACGGCAAGCGGCTGCTCCTTGGGGAAGAGTTCACCTACCCGGGCGAGCTGACGTCCGTCCTCATGCACGAACAGGAAGCCGTAGGTCTGCCCCTTCTTGGCTGCCAACCTGTCGAACCTGTGGCCGGCAATGCCGAAGAGGGCGCGCTTGGCAGGGGAGAGGTTTGCCCGCCTGGCGAAGCGGCCATTGGGAAGGCCGCGCAGGGAGACGAGATGCCCTCCACGTCTGAGCACGCTGAACTCGTCCTCGAGCTCGCGCTCGCCCAGGGTGTCGAGCACGCAGTCCACGTCGTGCAGCACATCCGTGTAGCGCTGCGACTTGTAGTCGATGAAGGTGGTGGCGCCAAGCTTCAGGACGCGCTCCTTGTTGGAGGCGCTGCCGTTGGTGGCGACGGCAAGCCCCATGCGTGCGGCGATGGGGATTGCCATGGCGCCGAGGCTGCCTGTCCCGCCCGAGATGAAGATCGTCTGGCCTGTCTGGGCATCCATAAGGGAAAGTGCCTGCAGGGCAGTGAGTGCCGTGAGCGGCACGCAGGCCGCTTCCTCCATCGAGAGGTAGCCCGGAACGATGGCCAAGGCCGACTCGTCCACGGCAGCATACTCTGCGAATGCACCGATCTTTGCAAGCGGCATGCGGCCGTACACGCGGTCTCCCGCCTTGAATCTTGCTGCTGCAGACCCCGTCCTGACGACGGTGCCTGAGAATTCGTTTCCCATCACAAGCGGTGTGCGGTAGGGGACGATCAGGCGCACCTCTCCGCGGACGATCATGTTGTCGAGCGGATTGACCGCTGCCGTATGGATGCGCACGAGGACCTCATGCGCCGAAGGTTCGGGCGTGGGGATGTCGCGCACGGCAAGGGCCGTGCCCTTCTTGTCGTAGCTGTTCAGTATCGCTGCCTTCATTGTCTCTTGCCTTCCTGCTGGCGGCTGTTCCTGTCGATCTCTTCGCGCATCCGCGCTATGCAGTCCGCGAGGGTAGCGCCTGCAAGCTCGTCTTCTACAACCTCCTCGGCGTGGCGGAACATCCCGCCAAGCACGGGGCGGATGTTCCTGCCGACGATGCAGGCATCGCTCGGGTTCTGGTGGATATCGAACACGTGGACATGGTCGGCCTCTTCCACGGCACGGTATACATCCAGAAACGTGATCTCATCGGGTGCTTTGAGCAGGCAGAACCCGCTCCTTCCGCGGCTCCCGATGATTCCTGCATGGCCGAGGCGTGCTGCGACCTTGCGGATATAGCTTGCGTTCGTGCCTACGCTCTGGGCGATCTGCTCCGAGTTCATGGGAGCTTCTGCCTCGGAGACGAGTATCAGCATGTGGATTGCCGTAGAGAACTTGGTGTCCATGTGCCTTCCCTCTTCTTGCCTTTCTGATAAAAGTAAGTGTATCAAATACAGATACAATAGAGGGACGCACATGATTTATACATCTGGCACATCCTGTGCAGGGAAGGGGAGGGGAGATGCATGCGGAAGAGAGACGCCTGTCCGTATGGGTCTGATGAGGCCGTCGAAAAGAAGGAATATGTTCTCCAGCGGCTGCCTGTGCCAGATACATACAAACGAGGAGGCAGCATCGCTCCGGTATCTCAGCAGCAGAAAGAAGAAGGCGCACCGGCAACGAGCCGGTGCGCCTTGCGGCTGCAGATGCAGGGATGGGCCTACTGCTTCTGCGACATGTCGATATCCACGTCGCGGAAGTGGTAGACGAGGTTTCCGACCTTCATGTTGCTCACATAGGGCTTGGCGGCAAAGAAGCGCTTCGGATAGTAGAGCGGGCAGGTCGCCCAGTCCTGGAAGCAGAGGATCTGCTCTGCCTGCCGGAAGTCCTGAATCTGCTTGTCGGCATCCTCCTCTGAACGGGAGGCCTCGACGATGCTGTCGAACTCCGGATTGCTGTAGAAGGAGCCCTTTGCAGCGGAAGAGCTGCTGTGGAACAGGGTGTAGAACGCGATGTAGGAATCCTTGAAGACCATGTTCCAGGAGAAGATGGTGGTCTCGAGGTCTCCATTGCGCCAGCGGTCGGTCCAGATGCCGGAATCGAGGACATTCACATTGAGGGTGATGCCCACCTTCGCGAGATAGTCCTGGATAGCGATAGCGACAGCCTGCTCCGATGCACGCACGCCGCACTCGAGCGTGAGATTGGTGGCACCTGCCTCCTCGAGCAGGGACTTTGCCTTGTCAGGGTCATACTCTATGACCGGCAGCGAATCGTCGTGTCCCGGCAGGTTCGGGTTCAGGTACTCGGTGGCAGGGATGCCTGCACCGTGCAGGACGGTATCGACAAGCTCCTGGCGGTTGATTGCGTGGTTGATGGCTTCGCGCACGCGGGAATCCTTGAGGTTGTCCTTGGAGAGGTTCAGGTTGAAGATATAGGTTCCCAGAGGATCGTACTCGTGGAGCTCCTTGCTGACGGTGGCATCGTTCTGGTACTGCTCGAGCAGCGAAGGGTCCACATCGCAGAGGTCGATATCGCCGTTCACGTACGACATCATCTTCGTGTTTGCGTCATCGATGTAGCGTACATCGAGCTTGTCGATGTTGACGGGGTCTCCGTGGTACTGGTCGAACTTCTCGAAGACGAGCTCGGTCGCATCGTCGTTCTGCGTGAGCTTGAAGGGGCCGGTGCCTACAAGATTGGTGCCGGAACCCCAGGTGCCGCCGGCAGACTCCACCTTCTCGACCGCTGCCTCGGGATAGACCATGAAGAACTCGGAGCCGAGGATATTCATGAAGGTGGGATAGGCATACTGCAGCTTGATCGTCAGATGGGTATCGTCCTGCACCTCTATGCCGGAGCAGTCGGTGGTGGTGCCGTTGATCACATCGGGAGCGCCCTCGATGAAGTTGATCATATAGAGGCTCTTGTAGCCCGTTGCAGGATTGAGCATGCGCTCGACTGACCATTTGACATCGGATGCCTTGAGCGTCGATCCATCGTGGCAGGCGATGTTGTCCTTCAGCGTGAGCGAATAGGTGAGGCCATCAGCCGAGACGGTCGGCATCTCCTTGAGCAGGCAGGGGACAAGCTCGAGGTCCTCTGTCCACATGAGCGGAGATTCTGCGACGCAATCTGCAAGCGAGTAGGAGAGCTGGTCGTTGATCACATGCTCGTCGAGGCCCTTCTTCGCATTGGCCTGGGCGAAGTTCAGGACCTTGCGTCCATCCTCGTCGCTGGCCTCGGAAGAGCCGCAGCCAGAAAGGCCAAGCGCTGCGAGCGCTGCCGTTCCTGCTGCACCTTCGATGAACTGCCTCCGTGTCATGCCGGATCTGTGCGTGGCAAGCACCTGCTGCACGAAGCTTTCGCTGGGGCGCCTGCTGCTGTCTGCTTCAGCCATGATTACCTCCTTGTTCTGGCTGGCATAGGGGCCGGCAGGGCTTTCAGGAGACGAAGAGTTTCCGGAAAGCTGTGCTGGCGTGGCTTCGCATTCTAGGAGGCAATGCGGGGACGTCATTGCATTGCTGTGAAACTGCGCTGTGTTTTAACCATCCTGTAATACAGTTCACACTATGGTTTAACCATTCAATATCCATTTCTTTGCATCGGAGATGACGTCATGAGCAGAGTAGCAGACCGCTTCATTGCCTATGCCAGGATAGATTCGCCTTCGGATCAGGACAATCTCGCACATACTCCCTCGCTGCCGGGACAGTTCGATACGGCGAGAAAGATTGCCGGGGACCTCAAGGATATGGGAGCCTCCGATGTCTGTGTGGATGAGCACGCCTACGTGACTGCGACGATTCCGGCATCCAAGGGGGCAGAATCTCTGCCGGCTCTTCTGCTCTGCGCCCATCACGATGTGACACCCGATGTGAAGGCGACTGGCGTGAAGCCGCATATCGTGCACTATGAGGGAGGGACCCTCCACATCGGATTCGATGCAGAAGGCAACGAGGTCACCACCGACGAGAAGGAGACGCCGGGGCTCGCCGACTATGTCGGCCAGGATGTCATCTGCTCGGATGGCACGACGCTTCTGGGGTCTGATGACAAAGGTGCTGTGGCAGAGATCGTGGAGCTGGCAGCACGCCTTCTGGAAGATCCTTCCAAGCCCCATCCCACGCTGAAGCTGGCTCTCGTGCCTGATGAGGAGATTGGCCACGGCGCACGTCTGCTCGATATCGGGAAGATGGGCTGCCGGTGGGGCTATACCGTCGACGGCGAGCGGGTCGGCAAGCTCAACTATGAGTGCTTCAACGCCTCGATGTGGGACGTGACGGCACGTGGCCTCAATGTCCATCCGGGCATTGCCAAGAATGTCATGGTCAATGCCGTGCGGGTGCTCGAAGAGTTCGATATGGCGCTGCCGGCAGAGGAGCGGCCCCAGTATACCGAGGGCTATGAAGGCTTCTTCCATATGATGAGCCTCACGGGCGACGTGAACCATGCGATGGCGCGCTATATCGTGCGCGACCACGATGCAGAGAAGTTCGCTGAGCGCGAGCAGCTCATGCGCGATGCTGCAGCCTACATCAACAAGCGCTATGGGAAGGAGCTCATCACGCTCTCTGTGAACGAGCAGTACCGTAACATGGCAGAGGTCATCAAGAACGAGGGAGGCCAGTGCCTCATCGACAATGCGCTGGCTGCCATACGAGATGCCGGCGTCGAGCCTGAGGTGCTGCCGATCCGTGGAGGCACCGATGGCGCACAGCTGACCTACCGCGGGCTCCTCTGCCCCAACATCACGAATGGCGGCCTCAACCACCACAGCATCAAGGAGCTCCAGTCGGTCCAGTCGATGGAAAAGACGGTCGAGATCCTCGAGCATCTGGTGGCACGCTTCGCTGTGCCGCAGAAGGCGTAGGAAACCGCGCGAGAGGCTGTCTGGCATGATGCGCACCAGGCATGTCGCCAGCGCTCTGGATGGCCTGAGAGCGGATTACAAGAAGGCACGCCGGGGCGAAACGTCCCGGCGTGCCCGTCCTGCACTGTTCCCGGACAGGCAGATGCCAGTCTAGTCGGTGTAGGAGATATCCCAGAAATCAGGCGCTCCATAATGCGCATCGTTTGCTGCGGAGAACCAGCGTCCTGCCATATCGTTTGTGGCGACAAGCTTCTTGAGCGCATCGGGAACCGTCGTGTCGGCATCCATTGCTGCCAGGATATCGTCGTATGAGGTGTGGACATCGGCCATGCCGATGAGAGCATCGGTGTCGTCTGCGTCGAACACCATGCTTTCCTTCCTTTCGCTGTCCCAGGCATCCCACGTGGCAAGCCCCTCGCCGTTGGGATTGCCGGTCTCGAGGAAGTTCTTGAGGTAGGCGTTGAATGCCTTGCCCATGGCCTGGTAGCCTTCCTTGTCGAAGGTGTCAGGAACGAGGGAGGTGTAGTTGTTCTTCGAAGAGAGCATCGGCACGAAGATGCCATGGAACGATCCGAATGTATCGATCCTGATGGCAGACGTCTCGCCGCCGAAAGCTACCTGGCAGACATAGATGTCCTTGCCGTAGCGTGCCTCTATTCCCTGGACTTTGCTGGCGGCATCGGATTTCGCCTCTTCGACCTGCATGCGGGCAAAGACCGTGCCGAAGAGCTTTCCGAAGAGCGCAGCGAAGAACTGGCTGAAGAGGGTTCCTGTCATCACGGGGAAGAGCGTGATGGAAGGGAAGTATGCCTGCGCGATGATGGCGCCAGCGGAGATGTTCTTCATTGCGCAGCAGAAGGTCATGCTGACGCTCGGATCGCGCTTCAGATGGAGCGCCTTTGCCATCAGAAATCCCCAGACATAGCCTGATGCTGCGAGGACGGCGATGAGCGCCAGCACGCCCATGAGCTCGGGCGTGAGATTGAGTATGAAGTCGTGGAGACTCGTGGAGTTCGTGGTGATCACGAGGATCGTGAGGATGCGGGCAAGCGGAGCCAGGACAGGTGAGAGCTCCTTGTTTGCCCGCCCATAGCTCTGGTCGTTGAGCGCCGTGCCGAGAAGGGCCGGAATCACGATCATCCAGAGCATATCGACAATCATGTCCACTGCATCGACATGGACAGTGGCGCCCATCAGCAGCTGCAGGGTGGCAGGAATCGTTAACGGTGCGAGGCAGGTCGATATCAGGACGGTGCCGAGCGTGAGCGACATGTCGCCGTTGTAGAGCGAGACCCACATCGTCGCCGTCACGGCAATGGGTACGGAATACTCGAGCACGATGCCGCAGATGAGGTCGGTATCGGTGAAGAAGAGATGGCCCAGCGCGCATGCCAGAAGCGGCATGAAGACCTGGGAGATGGCAAGCGCAGAGATCATGGGGAGCGGATGCAGGAACGTGCGTCTGAGGTTCCCGAAATCGTTGGAGAGCGATCCCTGGAAGGTGATCACGGCAAACATGGCCGAGATGTACGGCTTGAAGGGGATGAAGAAGCCAGGCAGGCAGATGCCGGCGGCCAGGCAGAGCGGAACTACGACGATCATGTTCCTGGAAATGAAGCTCCCCAGTTTCTGCCAGCTCTCCATGCCTATCCCTTCCTGCTTCGCCGAATGCAGCTTCACATTATCCGCCTTGGAAGCCAATCTTCAGCATCTGCCACAGCACCAGGCGGGAAACGTGATGGGATGGCAATGGGAGCGTCATGGTGCAGAAGAAGATTGCATGACGGTGGCGGATGGCAATCCTCCAGAGGGCGGCCGTCTGCGGGCTGTGGCATTCCGCTCACAGGATTCTGTGCCCGTTCAGAAAACTAAAATATCCCATGCCGCGCAACCGCACTATTTTTGGGCTCTTCGTCACTTCTGGTGGGCAGCACATCCCTGCCCTGATGTGGACGGCACCCCCGAGCGGTAGGATATCTCCATTGGATATAGAGACATGCTGCAGGAGGGATGGCCATGGACGCGCAGGCAGGGATGCTCGCGAAGCTCTTCGAGAGGTCGATGGGGCTGGGGCCCGAGTGGGAGGTCTCCGACGTCTGGTTCGAGCAGAAGGAGAAGGGCCCCGACGAGCTCCACATCCGCGTGGCGCATGTGAAGGGCCAGGCGGTGGAATGCCCCGAGTGCGGGAGGAGGTGCGGCATCTATGACGCCCGGGAGCGCACCTGGAGGCATCTCGACATCTGGCAGTACGAGACGATCGTGCACTGCGCCGTGCCCAGGGCCGACTGCCCCGAGCATGGGGTGCATACGGTGCAGATGCCCTGGGAGGTACGCCCGAACTCGCACTTCACGGCGCTCTCCGGGGCGCAGGTGCTCGCGATGGCCATCTCCGGCCTCACGGCGGCCCAGATAGCCTCCCAGATGCGCATGTCCGACGGCACCGTCTGGCGCATGCTCGGCAGGGCCGTGGCGGAGGCGAGGGATGCCGCGGACTGCTCGGATGTGACCCGCGTGGGGATCGACGACACCGCCTGCAGGCGCGGGCAGAGCTGCATCACGACGATGGTGGACCTCGACGGCAGGAAGGCCGTGGCCGTGACCGAGGGCAGGGACAAGGGCGCGATAGGGAGGCTCTGCGGCGACCTCGAGGCCCATGGAGGGGGCCGCACGGCCATGGAGGAGGCGACCCGCGACATGTCGGAGGCCTACGCCCTCGGGATCGCCGCGGAGATGCCCCAGGCCCTCCAGACCATCGACCGCTTCCATGCGATGCAGCTCGCCTCGAAGGCCACCGACAGGGTCAGATGCCGCGAGGCGAAGTCCTCCGAGGAGAAGAGGAGCCTGCTCAGGGGCACGAAGTACTGCTGGCTGAAGCGTCCCGAGAACCTCACGGAGAGGCAGGCGGCGAAGAAGGAGTCCCTCATGAAGGAGCACCTGCTCGCCGCGAGGGCATGCGCGATGACAGAGGCCATCAGGGGCATCTACGAGTGCCCGGACAGGGAATCGGCCTCGGCGGAGCTGGACCGCGTCACCGCCTGGATCATGCACTCCAACGTCCCCGAGATGAAGGTGGTCGCGCAGACGCTCAGGAAGGAGCGCGAGGGCATCCTGAACTGGTTCTCCCGCAATGCCACCAACGCCATCCTCGAGGGACTCAATTCCATCATCCAGTCCGTCAAGAGGGCCGCCAGGGGCTTCAGGAACATCGGGTACTTCGAGACGATGACATTCCTCAGGCTCGGCCGCCTGGACTTCTCGGCCCAGCTGGCCGTCTCATCTGCTACCCACTAGAAACGCGGAAGAGCCGAAAAAGAGGGACTCGAAGGGAAGCCGGCTTTGCGGTCCGCATCTACACCGATGAAGCTTCTGGTCTGAAGCTTCTCATTGTGAATGAAGCAGTTACGGTAGCCGACAATGTCGAGTGCGACCCCGGCCAGGCCTGGAATGTCACGGCAGCCATCGACGATGTGGATTTCGAGACGGAGCTCGAGATTGAGCGTATTGTTAGAGGCGTTGCCAAGATTCCGCGTGTCATCGTTTTCGGCGGACGCCAGGTGCACCTGCCCAATCTGCTTGCAGCTATCGAGGTCCACGGACACCTGATTGGTGTAAATGCGCCGAAATCAGGTGTCTATGTGAATGACTATCACTGGATTCATATGGGGTATGGCGTAGACGAAAAGGTCCAGGTGCCCTACATCCTTGGCAGACATGGGATAGATGTGCATCTGCTTGGCAAGGTCGCTGACGTATGCGCAAAAAGTTCGGGGAGAGCGAATCTATAGTAGATACGGCGGAGGTGCTGGCGCGCACTCTTGAAGTTCTGCAATCAAGCAAAAATACATTCATTTGTACAAATGTGCAGGAGACCGACCTCTGCGGCCATAGGCAGGATTCGAAGGCATACGCGGACAAGCTGCGTATTGCAGATGAATATATGGGCCAGATTCGTTCTTCTCTCAAACCGGAAGACTACTTGATCGTAATGGCAGACCATGGCAACGATCGACTATCGGCCACCCTCATCATACAAGGGAGTATGTGCCGCTGCTGATTTCCCATACTGGGACCAGGCCGACCAATATCGGTACACGCGATACCGAATCAGATGTCGGTGCGACTGTCGCTGACTACTTTGGCGTGGAAGCTCCGCAGAACGGTACAAGTTTCCTGCCGCTCATCCGCTGCTAGATTCGTCTAGAAAGGCGCCATCATGTCATTATCGCTGCGGGATAGGCTCTTCGTTGCTCAGGCTGCGCTTGGCCGGAGCGTCATTGCGATCAATCCTGAGGCTGTACGGGAGGCTGCCTCCAAAGACAGTCCTCTGCTCATGGTTGGATTGAAAGATACAGGGTCTATCCCTCAGTGGCTGGTTGATTCCCTGCAAGCATCGCGGCATCATCTGATATTGACAATCGATCGCATGTCGGATCTTGGCAGGAGCATCGATACTGATCTCGTGAACCCCCTTACATATCGGCCGATGACAGACTCAACGAGTGGGGGAGCCATCAATGTGCTGAAAGGGATAAATGATTGCTGCGTTGGCACGGATGGCGGGGGAAGCGTTCTTGCACCCGCTTTGGCTATCAATCTCTATGCAATCATGGCGAAGGGCGTAGGGCTGTATGCGGGAAGTGGCCAATCGACAGATGGTATGGACTTTTCTGCTGACCTAGGGTTTTATCGGCAGGTCGTTCGATGCTGTGCAAAATCTTCTCGCATTTTCTCTTGGTTCTTCGCCAACGCAGGACCTGCGGAGTCTGTCGATATCGATTGATGATTCCCAATCCTTCGATATGTCTGATCTGCAGGTCTTTGTTCCTGCGCCTGAAACTGCATACGCTCCTGACGGAACCGATGTGCATATGCGTTGCATGGCAGAGTTGGAGAGGCTTGGGGAAGGAACCCCATCTGTTCAGGAGATAGTATTCGATGACATCTACGACCGTGGAAGTACGGTTCGGCAGCTAAGGGAGCTCTGGGAAGCCGATCCCGATGCAATCGCGATGGATGTAGAAGGTCCCATTGACGTATTTGGCTGCGACGAAACGATACCCCGCAGCTTTTCAGGCGCGGCGTAGATAGCTCTTTCAGCGAGAAGATCGAAAGCACTCTGCAAGGCAGTCAATATCGCCTGCGGCTCGGGTTGCGTCATACCAACCATTGCGCTAGCAACAGGAATGATGGTCTGTTCGGGACCTGGTGCCCGTCAGCTGCAGAATGTTCTCGGGATGGCAAAGGGACTCGATGAAGTACAGCAAGCCAATCCGCTGATGCAGCGATACTTTCTTGATCGTACCAAGCCGCATATCCCGCTCCAGCCGTTCGGGCAGCATTGAAGGCTCCTGTCCTTCCAAGCCGCCGTATCTGCTGGAAAGCGGTGCTGACATATCTATGCAGCTGCTATGGCGGGCTTCTACTCCTATCTCAGTTATGCCAAATTACGTTAGAGATACGTCACCAATTGCATCCCAGCATTGACTAGAAACATGCCTATAGGGTAAGACAGCAATGCTCCATTGCGCCGGGCGCCTTGTGGCTAGACCCGGATGCCGGAGCAGGACTCTCGGTATCAGTGTGGTGACCTTGAAAGGCATGCAGATGGCGTCAAAATGGGTTGTTTGTTCTACCGCCGTAACGTTTGGGCGTGGTTCAAGCGAGCCGGTAGACCGTTTGGAGGCGGCGGGGTGCGAAGTCCGTTTCAATCCTTATGGTCGGCCTCTGGACAAGAAGGAGATACTCGAGTTCGCGCGGGATGCCGATGCAATAATACTGGGCAACGATGACCTGCCTGCTTCAGTGATTCGGCGTATGAAAAAGCTCAAGATCATTGCTCGTTATGGTGTTGGCTTCGATGGAGTCGATGTTGCAGAGGCCAGAGACCTAGGCATCCAGGTTACCTATGCACCTGCATCGAACAGGGAAGAGACAGCTGACTTCACATTCGGGCTCATTCTTGATCTTGAACGTCATATATCCCAGATGGTCATAGACACCCGTTCCGGCGGCTGGACAAAGCGTACGGGGACAGGTCTCTACGGAAAGACGATAGGCATCATCGGAGTGGGGCAGATTGGTACTGCAGTTGCCAGACGCGCCCTTGGCTTCGGCATGGATATCCTTGGCTATGACATAATCCAGCGGAACGAAGCAACTGTATACGGCGTAGTCTATACAACGCTCAATGATCTACTGAGACGGTCGGACATTATAACAATCCACCTTCCACTCGATGAGACCACGAGGAACCTGATTAGTTCGAGAGAGCTGAATCTCGTAAAGCCAGGATCGATTCTAATCAATACTGCAAGATCGGGAATCGTGAACCATAATGCATTGGACAAAGCGCTGCAGAGCGGACGGCTCTCAGGCTTCGCTATAGACGTCTTCAGCAAAGAGCCGCCTGATCACCAGCCGTATTACGACTACGACAATGTGCTGGTTACCCCGCATGTTGCAGGCAATACATATGAGAGCAGCCAGCGTATGGGCAATATTGTTGTCGACAATATCCTCGCTGTGAAATCTGGCAAGGAGCCACCAGATCCTGTAACACCGCAGCATCTCTATGAATCGATGCTGTCGATGGGGCAGGTCGTTCTGAACAAGCAGATGCCGGGAACGCTTCATCAGCTTGAAGGAAAATAGTAGATAGAGCTTCGGATTCATAATCTTTAAAGCCTTGCTGGAGCATGTAAAGCTTCGGCAGGGCTTCTTTTATATGGTAGATGCGGCAGAATGCAGCTCCCTGGCGTGGGTGCAAGAATATACAGCATAAAATAAAAAATATGCATTTGATAAAGAAAATAGTGTTTCATAAATTGCTTTGAAATGGCGTATGTGACAGCTATAAAATATGAAGAAAATATGGATGGATTTATACTCTTAAGATATAAATATACTGAAGAAATCAGATAAATGCAGTTAAAAAATAAAAATATACATTCCAATAATATTATTATGCAATAAGAAAAATAAGCTTTGTTTAAGTGAAGGTATTGTGGTCTAATCATTCATGTACGGAATGAAAATACATTTGCGAATGCAGATGCACCGTAATGGGAGGATCAGGATGATAGATTCCAGCATTATCAATTTCCCGAAAGTGACGGTGATACTTCGCGGCTACAACTACGATCAGGTTCGTTGCGTTGTGAAGAACATGGTCGGAACCAAGCTACGTGCTGTCGAAGTTGCCATGAACACACCTAACGCAGCCGAGACGATAAAGAAAGTCAATGACGAGTTTGGCGATGAAGTGCTTGTGGGTGCTGGGACCGTCATTTCGCCTGAGCGTGCGAATGCAGCTGTAGCTGCGGGAGCTCGTTTCGCTCTTTCGCCTATCTGCTTCACCGAAGAGATTTTCAAGATCTGCAAGGCAAACGGTCTTCTTGCGGTGCCTTCCGCATTCTCTCCGACCGAGGTCTGGCAGATGGCTGAGATGGGTGCCGACATCGTCAAGATCTTCCCGGCTGGTGCGCTCGGTCCAAAGTATATCAAGGATATCCAGGCACCACTCAACCCGATGCCGCTTATGGTTGTAGGGGGTGTCAATGCTGACAACTGCCAGGAGTACTTCGATAACGGTGCTGATTATGCGGGTATCGGCAGCGGCATATTCAAGCCAGAAGATATCGAATCCATGAACGAGGCAGGCCTGAAGGCTTCCATTGAAAACTTTGAAGCCAAGGTCAAGTTCTAGAGTTTGGTTGGCCCTACTAAAGTTGCGAGGTATTTCATATGGCAGAGATTGCTTTTACACCGGACCTTGTTGTCGTGATTGACAATGCTACGACCTATCAGGAAGTCGAGAGCATCCTGGCGGAGCGTCTTGTACAGCTTGGCTATGCCAAAGATACATATCCACAGGCCATAGCTGAACGTGAGACGAACTACCCAACAGGTCTCGATGTTGAGGGCATCAATGCCGCTATGCCTCATTGTGACATAGCGAACGTCAACAATCCGGCAATCTGCGTTGGCGTGCTCAAGAATCCGGTTGCCTGGCGAAAGATGGATGACCCGGATGCCACATGTCAGGTTTCCCTGGTGACAATGCTGGCACTGACTGAGGCACATGCGCATATCGACATGCTTACCAAGGTTGTTGCCCTGATCCAGAACCAGGATCTCATGAAGCAGATTGTCGGATCTGACAATGCTGATGAAATCTACAAGCTCATTGCAGGGAGCCTGTCTTAGTCATGTTGGGAATTTTCCTGGCAATAGCGCCAGGATAGGAGAGAGGAATTAAGAATGGCAAAGCGTATTCTCGTGGCGTGCGGAAATGGTGTTGCGACTTCGACTGTCGTCGCAAGCAAGATCCGTGATTACTGCAAGGCCAAGGGGCTCGATGTACAGACGAGCCAGTGCAGGATGATTGAGCTTCATGACAAGGGCGATGGATACGATCTGATCGTGACTTCTGGCAAATTCTCCGATCCGGATATCAAGACTCCCGTGATTCTCGGCATCAGCCTCCTTACGGGCATCGGCGCTGACAAGACGCTCGAGAAGATCTATCAGGCTCTGCAGGACTAGCAGACATACGTCTGACGTAATGAGCTAAAGCGCTCAACAAGTCTCGCCTACAAGAAAAGGAAACTCAATGGACGTTGTCGTTAACGGCATCTATGCTGCCTTCCAGGCATTCCTTGGTGCCGGAGCATATGTTATGCTGCCTGTCATCATCACCATCCTCGGCCTGGTCTTCAGGCTGAAGATTGGCAAGGCATTTCAGTGTGGCATGACCATTACATGCGGCTTTGTTGGCATCAACCTTCTCGTTAACCTTCTGAAGACCGCAGTGACTCCTGCTGCTTCTGGCATGGTCACCAACTTCGGCCTGAACCTCGATGTCACCGATGTCGGCTGGGGCGCCGTGTCTTCCGTTACCTGGGCTTCCCCGATTGTCGCTTTCCTCGTCTTCGAGATCCTTGGCATCAACATCCTCATGCTGATCCTCAAGAAGACCAATACTATGGACGTCGACATCTGGAATTACCACCACATGATGATTGCCGGTATCCTTGTCTTCTTCGTGACGAACAACTTTATCCTTGCTCTTATCGCGACTGGACTCATGGCTGTCATTTCCTTCAAGCTCTGCGACTGGACGCAGCCTCTGGTCGAGAACTTCTTCGGTATCCCCGATGTTTCGCTTCCTACGGTTTCCTACATCTCTTCCATCATCATTGCTGCACCGTTCAACTGGCTTATCGACTGCATTCCTGGCCTTCGTGATGTCAACTTCTCCATCAAGGGTGTCCAGAAGAAGATCGGCTTCATCGGCGATCCGATGATTCTCGGCTTCATCCTTGGCTGTGCTATGGGCCTTCTGGCATGGATGCCTTGGAACCAGGTCATCCTGACCGGTGTCAACGTTGCTGCTGTCATGGCGCTTATGCCAAAGATGACCGCAATGTTCGTTGAAGGCCTCATGCCTATCTCCGAGGCTGCCCAGGAGTTTACTTCCAAGAAGTTCGGTGGCCAGGCTCTTACCATCGGCCTCGATGCAGCCGTCGTTGTTGGCAACCCTGACGTCATCACCACTGCTCTCATCATGATCCCCATCACCATCCTTCTTGCCTTCATCCTTCCGGGCAACCACATGATGCCGCTTGCCGACCTTGCTGTCGTTACCTTCCGTGTCGCTCTTGTCGTCGCCCTCTGCCGCGGCAACGTCTTCCGTTCCATCCTCGTTTCCATCCCTGTCATGTCTGCTATTCTGTATGCTGGTACCGCAGCTGCACCGTACATGACTGGACTTGCCCAGTCCGCTGGTCTGAGTTTCGATGGCCAGATTGCATCCATGGCTGGTCCTTCCCTTACGCAGACTGCTATCGTGTTCTGGAGCTGCATCTCAGCTAATCCGTGGGTAAGCATCGCTATCCTGGTTGCCGTGTTCGCCTTTGTGTGGTGGCTCGTCGAGAAGAAGATCACCATGGCAAAGATCACGGCGTATGCCGAGCAGGGCGAGGAGTAGTCAGGTTCCCTCTGTTACCTGCAACTCGAGGAGCGGATATTGCATAGGCAGCATCCGCTCCTTCCTGAGGAGTGATTATGAATAGAAAAATTGATCAGCTCGAACCTTTCCAGCGCGCCATCTCGAAGGCACATCTCGCTGCAGCCGGCATTTCCATCGATTCGCTCGAGAATCCGGACAAGCCGTTGATTGCTATTGCCAACAGCTGGAATGAGGTCTGCCCGGGCCATGAGCCTCTGCGCATGCTTGCAGAAGAGGTCAAGAAGGGCATCCTGGAGGCTGGTGGCGAGCCTATCGAGTTCAATACGATCGGCATGTGTGACGGCATTGCACAAGGCCATCCGGGCATGAGATACTGCCTTCCGCACCGTGAGATAGTGACGGACTCTTGCGAAGCAATGATTGTGGGCGAAGGCGTTTTTGACGGTGTCGTCTACATGGGGTCCTGCGACAAGATCATACCTGGCATGCTGAATGCTGCTGCGCGCATCAATCTGCCTTCTGCTATCGTAACGGCCGGTCCTTGCTACGATGAGATCAAGCCAAGCGAATCCAAGGCTCTCCGTGCACGGTTCCTCCGCGGCGAAGCGACCGAGCGTGAGGTCATCGAGGGGACGCTCAAGTACTACACCGGCCCTGGTGTCTGCCCATTCTTGGGAACTGCCAATACCATGGCATGCCTGTGCGAGGGCCTTGGCATGATGCTGCCGTATGGCGCTCTGTGGCCTTCCTCGACAAGCCAGCGCAGATTCTCTGCTCGTCAGACCGGCGCACGTGTTGTCGAGATGGTTCGCGAAGATCTCAAGCCTTCTGACATCATGACTCAGGGTGCGCTTGACAATACTGTCAAGCTTCTTGCTTCCATCGGCGGATCTCTCAATGCTCTCGTGCATCTGCCGGCACTTGCACATGAGCTTGGGCTCGAGGTTACTTGGACACAGGTTGCCGAGACGACTTCCCATACCCCGGTCATCTGCAATGTTGTTCCGAATGGCGATATCTCCTGCATCAACCTGTATAAGGCTGGTGGAGTGCCTGTTGTCCTCAAGACTATCGAAGCTGACCTTGACACCTCCGCGATGACCGTCACGGGCAAGACCATGGGGGAGAATCTTGCCCGTGATGTGTTCATCGACCGTTCCGTCATTCGTGAGCAGAATGATCCTCAGTCTGTCGCTAATGGCATTCAGGTGCTCTATGGCAATCTTGCTCCTGAAGGTGCACTGGTAAAGACTTCTGCCGTTCCGGCGGACCAGCATGTCTGGCACGGTACTGCTCAGGTCTTCAATAGCGAGGAAGAGGCCTTTGCCGCCTATGACCGTCACGAGATCAAGGAAGGTACGGGCGTCATCATCCGCTATGAGGGACCGAAGGGCGGCCCTGGCATGAAAGAGCTGCACCGTGTGACCGAAATCATGAAGGGCATTCCGAACTCTGCTGTCATTACTGACGGTCGTTTTTCTGGCGCATCGGGTGGACTTTCTGTTGGCTATCTATGCCCGGAGGCATTCGATGGCGGAACCATTGCATACGTGCAGGACGGCGACATCATCGACATCGATTTGACGAAGAATCTCATTCATCTTGAGGTTTCTGATGAAGAGCTGGAGGCGCGCAAGGCGGGCTGGACTCCTGTGGTACGCGACAATGGCGGGCATCTCCTCAAGAGGTATGCAGCATCAGTCGGCTCTGCCAAGACTGGTGCAGTCTTGGACTGAAAAGTTTCGCTGAGCCCAGATGCATAGGGCTGCGTCGGGAATTATTGAGATTGCGGCATGGGAAGCCAAGCGCTCCCATGCCGTTTTCATTGAAAGGGAAGTCTTGTGCTGCAATTGGAAGGAAAGCGAATACAACTGGTATTCTGCGATATGGATGGCACATTCCTGACGTCCGACAAGCACGTGACGCAGGAAAATATCCGGACTGTGCAGAAACTGGCGAATGAGGATGTCCTGTTCGTTCCCTGCACGGGTCGGATGAGGTCAGGCATTCCTGCGGAGCTTGCGGGCATGAATGAAGTGCGCTATCTAGTTTGCTCGATGGGTGCGACAATCTATCAGAGGAGAGGTGCAGATTTCACGGTAGCGCTATCCGGGAGCATCGATACCGCGACTGTTCAGGCTCTCTACGCGAACCTTTCTTCCTATGAAGTGCAGTTTGATGTCTTCTGTTCAGGGAGGTCATACTCGGAAAAGGCTCGTCTTGAAAAGATCGGGGAATATCCTATCAATCCCGGGATGATGGGTTTCATTCTTGAACAGCGTGTGCCTATCGATGAAGATGTGCCGTCATTCCTTCGTGACGGGAAAAAGGTCGAGAGACTGAATGTTTATTACAAAAATCCAGCAGACCGCCTAGCTATCCAGGAGATATTGAAGTCATTTCCGGAGCTTGGATATACCTTCCATGACGGTTGCGGCATCGAGATAATCAACAGAAACTATACAAAGGGTAGTGCCCTGAGATGGATCTGCAGACATGAAGGCGTTCCTGCAGAAGAAACGCTTGCAATAGGCGATGGAGAAAACGACATTGCAATGTTTGCCGAAGCAGGCATTGCCTGTGCGATGGAGAATGCAGATCCCGGCTGCAAAAATGCTGCGCAGATCATAACCAAGTTCAGCAATGATGAGGACGGCGTCGCCCGCTTTATCGAAAGCTATCTGTCCTGATTGTGCTTTGCAGCGCTCTTGGAGGGGGCGTCCTGAGCCTGGTGAGAGCGGTTCTCTTCCCAGGCTTTATATTTGCGCTGCAGAAACCAGAGGCAGATCAGCGATATCACAAGAATGCAAGCAAAGACCCATACCATCGAGCCGCTATTGCTGTTGGATGCGTAGAGCTCGTAGGCAAATGCAATCAGGGCTATGACACAGCAGACGATCGTTGGGAGCCAATACGGATTGCTGTGGTCCATGTGCTCAATCTCGAAGATATACGCATCCTTTTCGCTGTCTTTGAGGTTGCGCTTCTCGTGCATTGTCCTGCTGGCTCTGGAATTCCTGCTACTCATAACCCGCCATTTCATTGTCGGTGTTGGAATAAAGTGTCATATGATGTGAGCTCCTGGCTGACTCATGCATGAATGGAGCTACTGAAGACATTTTACCATTGGTGTTAATAGATTACTCTCTGTTAGACAGTATGACCCGAACCCTAAGGACTGGGAGGCTCTGCCGATT
>ERZ791908.480-NODE-480-length-42486-cov-10.664585_pt1 | contig 42486 bp, 39 predicted proteins | sample MGYA00510144_ERZ791908 | MGnify/ENA primary metagenome ERZ791908 (study PRJEB30046, sample SAMN00792105) | human gut metagenome | study: EMG produced TPA metagenomics assembly of the A metagenome-wide association study of gut microbiota in type 2...
ACAAGGTACACCGCCGGCCGCTCGATCCTCAACCGCTTTCGCGTTTGTGTCTCTCGCGGACAGCTCCGATATAATACCATGCATACCTCCTTTTGTCAAGCACTTTTTTCAGATTTTTTCATTTTTCTTTTTCTCCTGTCTTTTCGGCCTGTTTCGTGGAATTTCCTCCGAATGTTTCGCAGGAAATTTTTTCAAGATTTTGCAAAATACCTATTGTGTCCTGCAAAAAAATCTTGTATGATAGATTCAAACATTCGTCATGGACGAACCGCGGCGAATGCACATTGGGGTGACCCAACAATATCAAGGAGGAAAAAGGATTGAAGAAGGTACTTGCGCTGCTTCTCGTTCTCGTGCTCGCGATCGGCATGTTCGCCGCCTGCGGTACGGACAGCGGGAACAATGAGGAAACGAAGGACACCGCGAACAACGCCACGACGGAAGGCGGCAACGACGAGACGAAGCCGTCCGAAGAAAACGGCAACAACACCGAAGGCAAGACCCTGAAGGTCGGCATGATCTGCATCGGCGACGAGAACGATCAGGGCTACACCTACAACTTCTATCGCGCGAAGGACTCCGTCACGGAGAAGATGGCCGCCAAGGGCGTTACCCTTGACTGGAACATCATCACAAACATCGGCGAAGACGACGGCTGCACCGACGCCTGCGTCGAGCTGGCCGAGGCCGGCTGCGATGTCGTCATCTGCAACTCCTATGGCCACGAGCCGTTCATGCTCAAGGCTGCTCCCGACTACCCCAATGTGCAGTTCATCGGCTGCACAAACCTGAACTCTCAGTTTGCCGGTCTCGACAACTGCCACAACGCCTTCGCCAACATCTATGAGGGCCGTTATGTCGCCGGTGTTGTCGCCGGTATGAAGATCAAGGAGCTCATCGACTCCGGCAAGATCACCGCTGACCAGGCCAAGATCGGCTATGTCGGTGCTTACCCGTTCGCCGAGGTCATCTCCGGTTTCACCGCCTTCTATCTCGGTGCCCGCTCCATCGTCCCCGAGGTCACGATGACGGTCAAGTACGTCTCCTCCTGGTCCGACGCTACGGCCGAGGGCAATGCCGCGCAGGCTCTGTGCGACGAGGGCTGCGTGCTCATCTCTCAGCACTCCGATAACACCACCCCGGCCACGGTCGCGCAGCAGAACGGCGTGTTCCACGTCGGCTACAACAACGACATGACCGGCATCGCTCCCGAGGCTTCCCTCATCTCCAGCCGCATCGACTGGTCCGTCTACTTCGAGTATGTGTTTGACTGCCTCGTGAACGGCGAGACCATCGCGAAGGACTGGACCGCCGGCATGAAGGATGGTGCCGTTGTCGTCACTGAGCTGAACGAAGCCATCGCCGCCGAAGGCACCGCCGACAAGATCGCGGAAGTCGAGGCCGGTCTGGCCGACGGCAGCATCCATGTCTTCCAGGGCCCGTGGAAGGGCGAGGGCACCGCTTACGGCGCCGACGCTCCCGACACGAAGGAAATGCCCGCCGACGACTGGTTCAAGGAATCCGATGTCGAGGGCGGCCAGACCTCCGCTCCGTACTTCTACTGGATCATCGAAGGCATCACCTCCGAGAACTGATCCGAAACAGCATATTGCATCGCGCAGAAGCCGGGGGAGACCCGGCTTCTGTCGTTTCGGAGACCATATTTCAAAAAAATTGTTAGGAAAGCAAAAATTTTGTTTACTTTTGACGTAGCCTGTGCTAAACTAACTTTGAAAGTTATGCAAATTCCCCAGCAAATCCATGCAAGAAAGGATGACCGCTTTGGAGTCGAACTGCAAAATTGAACTGGTCAACGTCACAAAGCGTTTTGGCAAGGTCATTGCCAACGACAGTGTGAACCTGACTATCGAGGGCGGCAAGGTCCTGTGCCTCCTCGGAGAAAACGGGAGCGGCAAGACCACGCTGATGAACGTGCTGTCCGGTATCTACATGCCGGAGCAGGGGCACATTCTGAAAAACGGCGCTGAGATCCAGATCCGCTCCCCCAAGGACGCCTTTGCCAACGGCATCGGCATGATCCATCAGCATTTCAAGCTGGTCGATGTCCTGACGGTCACGGAGAATATCATTCTCGGTCTGAAGGAAAAGGGCAAGCTCAACATTCGCGCCGCGGCACAGAAGATCGCCGCCATCTGCGAAAAGTATGGCTTTGACCTCGATCCGATGGCCAAGATCTACGATCTTTCCGTTTCGCAGAAGCAGACCGTCGAGATCGTCAAGGTCCTGTTCCGCGGGGCGGAGATCCTGATCCTCGACGAGCCGACCGCCGTTCTGACCCCGCAGGAGACGGACCGCCTGTTCCAGGTCGTGCGCAACATGCGCGCCGACGGCAAGGCCATCGTCCTCATCACCCACAAGCTGCACGAGGTGCTGTCCGTTTCGGACGAGGTCGCCGTGCTGCGCAAGGGCAAGTACATCGGCACCGTCAAGACGAGCGAGGCCACGGCCCAGTCCCTGACCGACATGATGGTCGGCCGCGCCGTCAGCCTGAACATCGACCGCCCGGACCCCGTCGACCCGAAGCCGCGGCTGAAGATCGAGGGCCTGACCTGCGTCGACAATCTCGGCGTCAAGCGCCTCGACGACGTCACGTTCACCGCCATGAGCGGCGAGATCCTCGGCATCGCAGGCATTGCAGGCAGCGGCCAGCGTGAGCTGCTCGAGTGCATCACGGGCCTGTACCCCGTGGAGCACGGCACGGTCACGTTCCTGCCGGAGGGCAAGCCCGCCCAGCAGCTCATCGGCAAGACCCCGAATCAGATCCGCAAGGCAGGCGTGGCCATGGCCTTCGTGCCGGAGGACCGCCTCGGCATGGGTCTGGTCGGCAGCATGGGCATGGGCAGCAACATGATGCTGCGCAGCTGGCGCAAGGGCAAGGGCGCCTTTGTCAACCGCCGCGACCCGAACAAGCTCGCCATGGAGGTCATGGAGGAGCTGGAGGTCGTCACACCGAGCATCTCGACACCGGTGCGCCGCCTCTCCGGCGGCAACGTGCAGAAGGTGCTCGTTGGCCGCGAGATCGCGATGTCCCCCTCCGTCCTGCTGACGGCCTACGCCGTGCGCGGTCTGGATATCAATACGTCCTACACCATTTATAATCTTCTGACGCAGCAGAAGATGAAGGGCTCGGCCGTCGTGTTCGTCGGTGAGGACCTCGACGTGCTGCTGGAGCTGTGCGACCGCATTCTGGTCCTGTGCGGCGGTAAGATCAGCGGCATCGTGGACGCCCGCACCGCAACGAAGGAAGAGATCGGTCTTCTTATGACCAAGGTCTGACGGGAGGGAATCAACATGAACGAGAAATCCGCACGCAAGCTCCAGCTCTCCCGCCGGATCGACGGGATGCATCCCGCTGCGGCGTGGTCCATCCGCGTCGCGTCCATCGTGTTCGCCCTGATCGTCGGCGGCCTGCTGCTGCTCGCCCTCGGCTATTCCCCGCTGAAGGCCTACGGCACGATCATCGACGGCTCGCTCGGGTCGAAGACGTTCGTCCGCCAGACCATCAAGATCGCCATTCCCCTGCTCGGCTGCGCGCTGGCCATCGCCCCGTGCTTCAAGATGCACTTCTGGAACATCGGCGCAGAGGGCCAGATCACCGCAGGCGCCATCGGCGCGACGTTCTTTGCGCTGAAGTTCGGCAAGACGATGCCGCAGCTTCCGCTGCTGCTCATCATGGCCGTAGCCGCGATCCTGTGCGGCGGCCTGTGGGCTCTCATCCCCGCCTTCTTCAAGGCGAAGTGGAACACGAACGAAACGCTGTTCACCCTGATGATGAACTACATCATCATCGGTGTCGTCAAGTGGCTGCAGGGCGGCCCGTGGGAGGCTCCTCCCTCCGGCAGCCAGATGATCGCGCAGTTCGCGGGCAACGCCAAGCTGCCGTCCGTGCTCGGCGTGCACTGCGGCTGGATCATTGTACTCGTGCTGACGGTCCTGATGTTCATCTACATGCGCTACACAAAGCACGGCTACGAGATCGCCGTCATTGGTGACTCCAGCAACACCGCGCGCTATGCCGGTATGAACGTCGGCCGCATCATGATGCGCACGATGTTCCTGTCCGGCTCCATCTCCGGCCTTGTCGGCTTCATCATTGTCTCCGGTGCAAACCACACGCTTTATGACGGCGTGGCAGGCGGCGTTGGCTTCACCGCCATCTCTGTGGCATGGCTGGCTCAGCTCAATCCGTTCGCGATGATCATCATTGCCTCGATGCTCGCCGTGCTGACGAAGGGCTCCCAGACGCTCAACACCCGCATGCAGGTGCCCTCGACCATCGCGGACATCCTGACCGGCTTCATTCTGCTGTGCATGCTGGGCTGCGAGTTCTTCATCAACTACAAGATTTCCGTCCGTCGGAAAAAGGAGGACTGAGGTATGGGCGCTGTTCTGACATTTCTTTCCACGCTGTTCGTTTTCTCGGTCGTCAACGGCACGCCGCTGCTCTACGGCACGCTCGGTGAGATCCTGACCGAAAAATCCGGCAATATGAACCTCGGCGTCGAGGGCATCCTGTTCATGGGCGGCGCGGCCGGCCTCGGCGGCGCGTTCTACTATGAAAAGCTCGCAGGCGCGAATGCCTCGCCGTTCGTGGCGCTGCTGCTGGCCGTGTTCTTCGCCTTCCTGGCGGGCGCGCTGGCCTCGCTGCTGTTCAGCTTCATCACCATCACCCTGCGTGCCAACCAGAACGTCACCGGCCTTGCCCTGACGATCTTCGGCACCGGCGCAGGTCAGTTCCTCGGCGAATACATGCGCGTGCAGGAGGGCTCCTACGTCTCCCTGAGCAACAATCTCAAGGCGATCTTTGTAAACTCCCCCTTCCCCGCCTTCCTGCGCAACATTCCCGTGCTCGGCCCGCTGCTGTTCCAGCACAACATCCTGACGTATTTTGCCCTTGCGCTCGCCGTCTTCCTCGCGTGGTTCCTGAACAAGACCCGCAAGGGCCTGTACCTGCGCGCCGTCGGCGAATCCCCCGCAACGGCGGACGCTGCCGGTATCAACGTCACCCGCTACAAATATCTGGCCACCGTGCTGGGCGGCGGCATCTCCGCCATCGGCGGCGTTGCCTACATCACCGGCATCGCAGGCTGTGTGTGGAACCATGAGGGTCTGTCCGGCGTCGGCTGGCTGGCCGTCGCGCTCGTCATCTTCTGCCTTTGGAAGCCATCCGCAGCCATCTGGGGCAGCATTCTGTTCGGCTGCCTGCAGAACCTGTACCTGCGCCTGAGCATTCCGTTCATTCCCTCGCAGATCTACAAGATTCTGCCGTACATCGTCACGGTGCTCGTGCTCATCTTCAGCAGTCTGCGCAACAACCGTGAAAAGCAGCCGCCCGCTGCACTCGGCGTCCCGTACTTCCGCGAAGAGCGCTGAGTCTCCCAAAAACAACCTGCGCCGCATCCCAGAGTCGGGATGCGGCGCGATTTTTCGTTTTTCAGGCAACAGCGGCTGCCCGGTATACATTATAATTGTATTAGCCCGCAGGGGCAAAATCGGCAGGGCGCTCAGCCCGCAGACCGAAGTGCCAGGCGATCGCGTCGGCAATGCGCTCGCAGGCGTGGCCGTCTCCATAGGGGTTCACGGCATGCGCCATGCGATGGTAAGCAGCAGGATCGTCGAGCAGCGTGCAGGCCTCACGGAGCACATCGTCGTATGCAACGCCCGCCAGCCGGACCGTTCCGGCTGCAACGGCCTCGGGCCGCTCCGTCTCACGGCGGAGCACCAGCACCGGTTTGCCGAGGGCAGGCGCTTCCTCCTGCAGGCCGCCGGAGTCCGTCATAACGAAGCAGCAGCGCGCCATGAGATTATGCATCTCCTCCACGTCGACCGGGTCGATGAGGTGCACATGCGGCACACCGCCCAGCTCCTCCTGCGCGCAGGCGCGCACGGCCGGGCTGAGGTGGACGGGATAGACGATCTCGACGTCCTCATACCGCTCCGCAACGTCTCGCACGGCCCGCAGGATGTCATGCATGGGCTGGCCATAGTTCTCGCGGCGGTGGCACGTCAGAACGATGACGCGGCGGCTCTTGAAATCCAACTCGTTGAGCTCTGCCGTGGCAAAACGGTAATCCGGGCGCACCGTCGTGCGCATGGCGTCGATGACGGTGTTTCCCGTGCGGAAGATCTCACCCTGCACGGACTCACGGCGCAGATTATCCACATTGGCCGACGTTGGCGCGAAGTGCAGCGCCGCGATATCGCTGACGAGCGTGCGGTTCATCTCCTCCGGGAAGGGGGAATACCTGTCATAGGTCCGCAGACCTGCCTCGACATGGCCGACCGGGACCTTCTGATAGAAGGCCGCCAGCGCCCCGGCGAACGTCGTGGACGTGTCGCCGTGCACCAGAACGAGGTCCGGCTGCGCCTCCTGCAGGGCCTGCTCCATGCCGAGCAAGGCGCGCGTTGTGATGGACGACAGCGTCTGCTGCTTCTGCATGATGTTCAGGTCATACTGCGCCGTCAGGCGGAAGATCTGCATGACGGAGTCCAGCATCTCGCGGTGCTGGCCCGTAAGGCAGCAGATACTCTCAAATTCCGGCCGCTGCGCCAGCGTCTGCACCAGCGGGGCCATTTTGATTGCCTCCGGCCGCGTGCCGAAGACGGACATCACCTTAATTCTCTTCATGCGGTTCCTCCTCCGGCTTTTTCGCATTTTCTTCCGTCTTATCCGGGTGACGGTGGAAAATGACCAGCACACCGATCGCGCCCACCACGATCACGGCGCCGATGAAGATCAGGGCCTTCATCTCGCCGTCATTCGTCAGCACGACGGCCGCCATGCCGAGAATGGCCGAGAGCATATAGGCGATGGCGACGGCCTGCTTCTGGCTGAAGCCCATGTCGATCAGGCGATGGTGCACATGGCCGCGGTCGGCATGCATCGGGCTCTGACCCTTGGAGACGCGGCGGATGACCGCGAAGCAGATATCGAAGATCGGCAGGCCCAGTACAAGGAATGGCACGGCAAACGAGATGATCGCATACATCTTGAACAGGCCGTAGATGGAGATGGACGAGAGCATAAAGCCGAGGAATGTCGAGCCGGTGTCGCCCATGAAAATCTTTGCCGGGTTGAAATTATACGGGATGAAGCCCGCGCACGCGCCGACGATGGCCGCTAGCAGGATGGCGGAGTTGTAATCCGGCACGAGCAGCGCCACGACGAGCATGGAGCCAGCCGAGATCGCAGACACGCCGGCAGCAAGGCCGTCGAGACCGTCGATGAAGTTCACGGCGTTCGTGATGGCCACGATCCAGATCACGCTGACGGGATAGGAAAGCCACGTTGCCAGACGGAAGCCCATAAAATGCTCGATCCGGCAGCCGTGCAGCACGGCGATGACGGCTGCAACGATCTGCACGGCAAATTTCGGCAGGGCATTGAGCGTCAGGATATCGTCAAGAATGCCGAGCACGACGATGATCGTCGCACCGAGCAGGATGCCGCGCAGCTCACGGTCGATCCCGGCAAAGCACAGCACCGCGATAAGGAACGCGAAGAAGATGGCGAGGCCGCCCATGCGCGGGATGGGGATCTTGTGCATGCGGCGCTCGTCCTTCGGCACGTCCATCGCGCCGACGCGCTGTGCCAGCCGCTTGACGAGCGGCGTGACCGCAAAGGCCAGCGCCGCCGCCACAATGAGCGACAGCAGGACCTTGACAATGAAATTCGGATCCATAATCATGTTCTGCTCCCCGGTCAACGAGCCACGAAGCCGACCTTTTTATAAACCTTGCGCAGCGTTTTTTCCGCAACACAGGCCGCCTTCTGCGCGCCGCTCTCGCAGACGCTCTGCAGATAGGCCTTGTCGGCCAGCAGGCGCTGGCTCTCTTCACGGATGGGCCGCAGCAGCTCCACAACAGCCTCGCCGACCGTCTTCTTGAAGTCGCCGTAGCCGCGCCCTGCAAATTCCGCCTCGATCTCGGCGAACGTCCGCCCGGTCGCAGCGGAGTAGATGGTCATCAGGTTCGAAACGCCCTTCTTGTGCTCGGGGTCATAGCGCACCTCGGAGTCGCAGTCCGTGATGGCGCGCTTGAACAGGCGCATGATGTCCTCCGGCTTATCCATCAGGCAGACGCGGCCGGGATCGTCGTTCTCGGACTTCGACATTTTGGCCTCGGGATTGGCAAGGCTCATGATGCGCGCGCCGACCTTGGGGATATACGGCTCCGGCAGCTTGAACACATCGCCGTAGATGCCGTTGAACCGCTTGGCGATGTTGCGCGTCAGCTCGACGTGCTGCTTCTGGTCCTCGCCCACCGGAACAAGATCCGCCTGATACAGCAGGATATCCGCCGCCATCAGCGCGGGATAGGTAAACAGGCCGCCGTTGATATTGTCGGCATTTTTCGCGCTTTTATCCTTGAACTGCGTCATGCGGCTCAGCTCGCCGAACATGGAATAGCAGTTGAGCACCCAGCCGAGCTCCGCGTGCTGATGCACATGGCTCTGGATGAACAGCACGTTCTTCTCCGGGTCCAGACCGCAGGCGATATACTGCGCCAGCTGCTCCATTGTGCGGCGGCGCAGGTCGGCCGGGTTCTGCCGGACGGTAATGGCGTGAAGGTCCGCCATAAAGTAATAGCAATCGAATTCCTCTGCACGGTCGCGCCAGTTCCGGATCGCGCCGAGGTAAGAGCCGAGCGTCAGGTCGCCCGACGGCTTGATGCCGGAGAGCATACGCTTGCGCGGCGCAGTTCTTTCCGTAGTCTGTTCTGTCATAAGATCACGCCTCTTTCTCAGAAAACAGAGTTGTGCCCAGGGCACTTGATTTTATATATTCTAGCATAATTCCCGCCGATACGCAAGGCCCATGTCGTATCCTTGCGGTCCGCGTCCTTTTTCGGGAAAAAAGAAAAAAGTGCTTGACAAAAAGGCGGTCTTCTGGTATACTATGCCTTGCTGACGGACGATTAGCTCAGCTGGCTAGAGCATCCGCTTGACGTGCGGAAGGTCATAGGTTCGAGTCCTATATCGTCCACCATACAAATCCCGCTGGCAGCAGTCAGCGGGGTTCTTTTTGTCTTTCTCTGCAAATCAGCCGGGCGGCGGACTTTTTCGGTCCGCCGCCCGGCGTTTTTCTGCTTATGCCGCGCCGAGGTAGCGCATCAGGATGACGGCGACCTGCGCGCGCGTGGCGTTCTGCTGCGGCGCAAGGTAGTCCACCCCGCCCTCGCGCGTTCCGGCGATCAGTCCCGCCGCGTTGGCCCAGGACAGGGCGTCATAGGCCCAGCCGCTGACGGCTCCGCCGTCCGGGAAGCTGCCGAGGTCCGCGCGCACGCCGGTCGGGACGCCGCGCAGGCCTGCATAGCGATACAGGATCGTGGCGATCTGCTCACGCGTGACATTGCCGTCCGGCTCGAATTTCCCGCCGCCGACGCCGTTGACGACGCCGTTTTCGGCCGCCCACACGACGGCCTCCGTATACCACTGGCCGCGCGGCACATCCGTAAAACTACTGCCGCCCGCCGCGCCGGGCTTACCGTCCATGCGCCAGAGCACCGTAACGAGCATGGCGCGCGTCATCGGCGCATCCGGGCTGAACATATCGGCCGCCGTGCCCTGGAACAGGCTGTGCTGATAGGCGAATTTCACACCGGAATAGAACCAGTCGCTCGCGCGGACGTCGCGGAACGGGTCGTTCCACGGCCGTTCCGGCCCGGTCCAGCGCGGGTCCCTCGCGCCGCACACCGTGCACGCGCCGTTGCGGTACCGATGTCCCGCAGCCGGGATGACCTCGCCGTGCGTGATCTCCGTGCCGCAGGCCTTACAGACCGTGTCGCCGGTGTAACCCGCCTCCGTGCAGGTGGCCGTGCGGGCGTCGCGCAGCTCCGTCTCCAGATGGGCGCAGCGCGCAGAGGCGGAAAGCTCCGGATAGGCTCCGTTTTCCAGCATGAAGCAGCCGTTTCTGTCCAGCTGCCGCAGGAAGGACAGCGCAGCGAATTCTGCCGCCGTGCGCGCCGCCGTGCCGGATGCCTCCGCCTTGCCGCCGACGGCGGTACCGCAGGAATCCGCGCGGTAATAGAGATTTTCGCGCACGTTTGTCGAACGGCTGCTGTCCCGGCCGATCAGGCCGCCCGCCGTTCCGGCCGCCGCGCTGACCGCGCCGTAGCTGAAGCAATTTTCTGCGCGGTAATCGTTTCCGTAGCCGATCAGGCCGCCCGTGCCGGAGGAGGCATAGGTATGGGCATTGCGCACCTCGCCGGCGCTGTAGCAGTCGGTGAGTGACGACGCGCCTTCCGTCATGCACGCACCGGCCACGCCGCCCAGATACCAGCCGCTGCCGGTGACGGCTCCGTAATTCGCGCAGCGGAGCAGGCTGCCACCGATGCGTCCGGCCACGCCGCCGATGCCCGTGGCCGCACCGTTTCCGGTCACGGCGCCGCGGTTGACGCAGCCGGTCAGCGTGCTTTCCTGATCGTTGACCACACCGGCGAGGCCGCCGACGCCGTCCGTGCCCGTGACGGCCCCGAGGTTGGTGCAGCCCGTCAGGCTGCTTGCCCCGTCGAGGAGTGCGGCGATGCCGCCCGCCTTTTCGCCGGTCGAAGTCACGGCCGCTTCATTCACGCAGCCAAGGAACTGCGTGTTTTTCGCCTGCGCCGCGATCCCGGCCGCGCTGCCGTTGGCCTTCGCCGTGCCGGAGACGCGGATGTTTTTGAGCACCGCGCCGTCCGCCGCAAGGAACAGGGCAGCGCCGCTGCCGGTCGTCTCCGCCGTCATCTCCGTGATGCGGTAGCCGTTGCCATCAAACGTACCCGCAAACGGGGCCTGCGTGCTGCCGATACCGTCGAACCAGCGGACGCTGCGGTTGAAGGTCTTGTCATCGTTTGCCAGCGAAATATCCGCGCCGAGCAGGACGGTCTTGCCCGCGAAGGAATTGCCCTGCTTGACCAGCTGGGCCAGGCCCGCCAGCTGCCGCGCGGACGTCAGGGTGAAGCGGTCGGCAGACGGCGTATACCAGTCCGTCTCGGCCAGCTGCGTCCAGACCTTGTGCGTCGTGTAGGCCGTGGCGCGCAGGCGCAGTGAGGCGCTCGTGATCCGGCTCGTGACGGTGAATTTCCCGGTGTCCGTGCTTTTCTCCGTCTGGGCCGCATCCTGGAAGGTGAAATAGTAACGGAATTTCCCGTTGTAGACATAGCTCAGATCCTCCGGCTCTGCGCCTTCCGCCAGCGTGGCCGTAGCCGTCAGCATGTCGCCCTCATAGAGCGGGTCGCCGTCCGCCACGGGATAGTCCGTCACGCGCCGCGCGGTCCCGTTTTCCATCACCGTGCCGTCCTTTTTCACCGTGATGGTGAAGGCCGGGGCGTTCTCGATGTACAGCGCGCCCGCCGTCATGCGGGAGAACACGCCGCTGACGGCCGCGTCCGCCGTGATGGTCGCATAGGGGCCGGTCAGGGTCCTGCCGTCCAGCGTATAGGCGCGGAAAGCCCAGCCGACATCCGGTGTATTGGAAAGATGGAGCACCGTGCCGAAGGCCACGCTCTCGCCGCCGTCCAAGGCGACCGTACCACCCTCCGGCTGCGTGATGCGAACGGTGTGGGCCGCCGGGCTGCGCTCGGCCTCCCACGCCAGAACGGGGTAGCTCCCCTGCACGGCGGCATAGGCCGCGCCGTTGCAGTTCAGCGCGTCAACGAGCTTCTGCGAGCGCATGTCCGCCTTCGGCATGGCCGTGACGGAGACGGCGCACGAGAGCGCCGTGCCGCTGTACCAGCCGTTCGAGGCCGGATCGTCGTCGCAGCCCTCGAGATAATAGCAGTCCGAGACGGTGTAGCTGCCGTTGTTGTGGCCGCCGATGGCGCGGCCGCGCTGGCTGCCGCTCGAGTCGATCGTGCCGGCGTTATAGCAGTTATAAATGTCCAGCCCGCTGTTGCTGCCGCAGATGCCGCCCGCCGGGCAGGCATAGCCCGTCGTGACCGAGCCGGTGTTGTAGCAGTTGACGATCGCGCCCTTGCTCCAGCCCGCGCCGACGATGCCGCCGACGCCCTTGGAGTCCGTGTTTTTGACGGAGGCGTGATTCGCGCAGTTCTCCAGATAGATGCCCGTGGGGATGCTGCCGGTGCGGCCGACGATGCCGCCGACCATGCGGCGGCCGTAGATGCTGCCGCTGACGGAGAGATTGCGCACGGCCGGGGCCGTTTCCGGCGCGGCCTCGCCGTCATAGAGGTCGCCCATGTGGCCGATGAGGCCGACGCCCTGTGAATAGGCATAGCCCTTTTCGGCATAGCGGTCGCAGAACAGGTTCGTAATGCGGTGGCCCTGCCCGTCGAGCGTGCCGTTGAAATATGCCACGATCACACGCTCCGTGTTGTCGCGGTCCATCGGATACAGGCCGCCGATCGGCGTCCAGTTGCTCGAGCCGCCCATGTCGAGGTCGGCCGTCAGAAAGACAGTCTTGTCTGAAAAATCGTGTGCGGCATCGCCGACATAGGCCGTGCCGTACTGGCTGCCGCCGCCCGCGCCGACGAGCAGATAGTCGTCGACCCGCGTGGAGACGAGCTCGCTGCGGTCGCCCTTGATGCGGTAGTCCGGCGTGCCCGCGTCGACCTGCCCGTTGACGAGGGCCGCAAGGCCCGCGAGCTTTGCAGGCGTGTCGATGGAAAACACCTTCTGCGATGCGTCATACCATGAGATATCGACCGCGCCGTCCCAGACCGTGGTAGAAAAATATTCCGGCTTTACGGTGTAGGTCCCGGCGGGACAGTCAAAGGCATAGGCATAGCCGGCCGCCGTCTCCTCGACCGAAGCAAAGAAGTAGCTCCCGTCGGCCAACTCACAGCGCACCGACGCAAGGTCATAGCCCGCGCGGCGCTCCAGCGTTCCGGTCACCCGCTCTGCGGCAGCTGCGCCGGGCACGAGGCACAGCAGCAGGCAAAGGGAAAGGATCCAGCAGAGAAGTCGTTTCATTCCATGTCCTCCGTTACAATCAGGCTGCGGACCGTGCCGCGATCCGTCGGCACCTCCGCAAGGATGGCTTGAATTCCGTAAAGCGTCTGAAGAAGCTGCGGCGTCAGCGCCGTTTCCGTCGGGCCATCCGCCGCAATATGACCGCCCTGCAGCGCAAGGACCCGGTGGGCATAGTGCAGGGCATGCTCCGGATTGTGCGTGGAGAGCAGGACGGTGTAGCCGCGCGTGGTCAGCGCCCGGATCTGCGCCAGCACGCGCTGCTGATTGCCAAAGTCCAGATTGGCCGTCGGCTCGTCCATGATGAGAATTTCCGCATTCTGTACGAGTGCACGGGCAATGAGCGCCAGCTGCCGCTCGCCGCCGGAAATGGTGCCGATGCCCCGCTGCGCAAGCGCCTCGATGCCAAGCCGCTGCAGGGCCTGCATGGCTGCCTCCTGCTGCCGGCGGCCGGGGCGCTGCAGGACATTCATCGTGCCGGTCGTGCCCATGAGCACAGTGTCGATCACGGTATAGTTGAAGATTGGCTCCGACGACTGCGGGATATAGGCAAGCTTCCCCGCGGCCTCCCGCCGGGAATAGGCGGAAAGCGGTCTGCCGGAGAGTCGGATCTCCCCCGCCTGCGGTGTCAGAAAGCCCAGCAGGCAGCGAAACAGCGTGCTTTTCCCAGCGCCGTTTGCACCGAGCACCGCCGTGAGCGTGCCCTTCTGCACGGAAAAGCTCACTTCCCGCAAAGCGGGCTGCTTTCCGTAGGAAAACGTCAGGTTCTGGACCTCAATTTCCACGCCGCGCACCTCCCGTCAGGATCAGATAGAGGAAGATCGGCGCACCGACGAAGGCCGTCAGAATGCCGAGCGGAATTTCTCCGGCCGTGGCGAGCCGCGCAATGTCGTCCACGATGATCAGGAACGAGGCCCCGAACAGGGCCGCTGCCGGGATCAGCCGCCGGTAGTCATAGCCAAACAGCATCCGGCAGAAATGCGGGATGACAAGGCCGACCCAGCCGATCATGCCGGAGACCGCGACGGACGCCGCCGTCAGCAGCGTTGCGCAGAGGATGACGGTGAATCGCAGCAGACGGGTATTCACGCCCATAGAGCGCGCCTCCTCCTCGCCGAGCGTCAGCAGGTTCATGCGCCAGCTCAGGATCAGCAGCGGCACGAGCCCGAGCGTGACCGGGATCACAAGGAACAGCACATCCCGCGGCTTGATGGAGGAAAGGCTGCCCATCAGCCAGTAGGTAATGGCCGGGAGCTGCTGCTGCGTGTCGGCGACGAGCTTGAGATAGGACGTGCCCGCCGAAAAGAGCGACGAGACCATCATGCCGGCCAGAATGAGGGCAATGGTCTGGTTCGTGCGGCTCATGCAGCTGACGGCATAGGCCACCGCGACCGCCAGCAGGCCGAACACGAAGGCCGACGCCGAAATGCCGAAATAGCCTGCGCCGAGCAGGATGGCCAGCGCCGCGCCGAAGCCAGCGCCGGTCGACGCGCCCAAAATATCCGGCGAGACCATGGGGTTGCGGAACATGCCCTGATAGGACACGCCCGCGGCCGCCAGCGCGGCCCCGATGAGGGCCGCAGCCGCAACGCGTGGAAGGCGGATCTGGAACACAACGTTCTCCGCGCCGTCCCGCCAGCCCGGCTCCGTCTCGGTCAAGCGGGAGAGCAGCAGGCGGAACAGCTCCTTCGGCGTGACGGAAAAGCGCCCGAGCAGCACGGAGCCGAACAGTGCCGCCGCAAAGACGGCCCCCAGCACGGCAAAGCGGCGGGGATAGGCGTGGTTCTGCAGTTTCATGGGCTTAATTTCCGTTTTCCATAATGTAGTATTTTCCTGTCTCGGCGTCGTAGTAGACCTCGCCGAGCTTTTCCATGCCCTCGTCGGTCTCGCCCTCGGTAGAGTCCATCTGCTCCAGCTCCTCCGGCGTGAACGACAGGGCGTTGTCGCGGTCAATGGCGCTCTGGCCGCCCTGCCCCTCGGCCGCGACGGTCTCGCCGACGTTCTCGGAGCTTCTGCCGCCGGTGGAAATGTCCACGTTCCAGTGAACGATGAGGGCCAGCATCATGCCGACGGCGAGGACGAGCATCGCATCTGACAGGTTCGAAACATAGTTCATCGGGTCGACGCTCTCGTCCGAGAAGCGTTCCCCGCGGCGTCTTCTTCTCTTCATGCCGCTTCCTCTTCGCACACGCAGTCCATCAGCGTCTCAAGATCGGCCATGTAGCCGCCGTACCAGCGCTTGCGGAGCGTTGTCACAACGAGGCACACGGCCGCGGCGCACAGGCCCGCGATCGTCGTGTCGAACGCCGTCAGCAGGGACGTGGACAGCGTCTGCGTGTCGCCCTGCCCCAGCGCGATGATGCCGGGGCCGAGCGGGATGAGTGTGCCGAGCAGGCCGAGCATCGGAGCCAGCTTGCTGACGAGCTCCGTGCATTTCAGGATATGGTCATAGTGGCTCTGCTCCCGCTCGAGCAGGTTCGCGGCCAGACTTTCGCGCAGCCCGCCGCTGAAACCAGGGTGCTCCGTCAGCTCGAGCAGGGCGGCCTTCTGCCGCCGGTTGAGTTGGCTTTTTCGGATGAGCAAAGCCGTATCGGCCCCCTGCTCCCGCAGCGCGTCGAGCAGGCGCGGCAGGTCCTCGCGCATGTGGCGGTGCTCCGTAAAATACTCGCAGATCAGCCAGCCAACGGAAAACACGGCAAAGCCGAGCGCCAGCACAAGAAACACAACGTCCGGAATTTCCATCGCACCGGCGACGGCGCGCAGAATTTTGTGGAATACAGAAGTCATGATGATCTCCTCCCTCTGGTATAGTAGCGCAGCGCGCACAGCGCGCCGAGCACGGCAAGTGCAAGGGCGCCCGCGCCCGTCAGCAGCAGGAGCTTCCGGTCATTCTCCGGCTGCACCGTAACAACGGTGACAGGCACCGGATCGGCTGCGCCCGGTGCTTCCGCCTGCCCGCCGCCCTGCAACTGCAAAGCCAGCGCATCGGGCAGGGCGTACATGCGGATGGTCTCCGGGTCCACGGCCGCCGTCGGCTCGACCGGTTCGGACGGTGCTGCCTCGGATGGCATGGACGCGGACGGCGTCGTCTCCCGCGGTTCGGCTCCGCCGGTCGGGGCGGAGGGCCCGCCGCCCGGTCCCTCGGACGGCTCCGTGGACGGCGTTGTCTCCGCCGGCTTCGTCGGTTCCGTCGGCTTTTCCTCGGGCTGCTTTGTCGTGACCTGCCGGTTTTCGGCGATGGACGTCCCGCCGAAGCCGAACGACAGCTCGACCTCTCCCTCGGCATGCACGGTATAGTGCACCGTCACGGTCGCAAGGTCGGAATACTGCGCGTCCGGCGTGACGGTGATGCCGGTGATCTCCAGAACGGAGCTGTCGGACGAGGCGATGTCCAGATACTGCGCCAGCGCATCGCGCAGGGCCTGCTGGCCGACGGAAATCTGAAATGTCGCCGAATGCGAGCCGAGCGTGCCGTCCAGCTCCGGCGGCTCCTCCGTGATCTTCGGCACGCCCTGCAGGGTGATGAACAGCGTGTGCGTATATTTTGCACTCTGGTTCGTGCGGCACTCGAGCGGATAGGACTGGCCGAATAGCAGGCGGAAGCGGTTGCCCGTTCCGAGCGAGGAGTAGTTTGGCGCGGTGTGCTCCGTACCGATCTCATAGCTCACCCAGCTGTCCTCCAGCGCCAGCATCGGCTGGACCGTCCAGCAGTCGTTCCATGCCTCGTCGCCGTCATAGCCGGTCAGCGCACCGTTTTCGTCATAGGCCGGGCTGATGTGCGCAGAGAGATCATTATAATAGTATCGCTGCGTGCCGAACAGGTCGGCATAGGTGAACGAGGTGAAAAAGCCGACGCTCTGGTCGCGGGTGTAAAACGCGACGACCGCAATATCGCCGCTGTAGATCCCGGCGTAGTCCAGAAGGTCCGCAAGGTAGAAGCCATAGGCCGAGTCGATGACCGTGTTGTAGGTCCCGTCGTCCGTGCTGCGGAAGAAGGAATAGGCCTCGTAGTGCAGCGGCAGGGCGTCATAGAGCTCGCTCCAGTGGTAGGTCGCGACCTCCACATAGCGGTCCTGCTCCATGCCGTAGTAGCCGACCCTGACCGTCAGCGTATCCGTCACGGTCCCGGCCGCCTCGGCCCCGAGGCAAAGGGACAGGCACAAAAGACCCGCGACCAGGAAGGACATCTTTCGCTTCATTGGCCCTCCCTCCCCGGCTTGAGCGTGGAGCGCGCGAGCAGTTGCTCCGCCTCCTCCGCAGAAAGTTCGTAGTGCCAGAACAGGCGATAGAACTCCTGCGCCTTTTCGACCATGTCATAGTCATAAAGCTCGGGGTACAGCAGATTCCCCAGCCAGTAGATGCCCAGCACGCGGTTGATGGACGGCGGCGAGGACATCCAGTCATACGGCAGGTTCGGAATTTCATAATATGTCCCGTTTTTCACGGCCGTCAGGCCGGACCATTCGCTCTCCGCCAGCGTGTCATACGGCCCGCCCGCCGCCAGAAGGATCACATCCGGGTCACAGGCATAGACCTCCTCGAGGTTCACGGTCGTGCCGCCGTTGCGGTTGCTGATCTCCTCGGAATGGATGGCGTTCACGGCTCCGACGAGCGGCAGCACGTCCGCCTGCACCGAGCCCTCGGCATTGCAGGCAAGGCCCGTCGCGCCCGTGCCGAACAGCACGGTCTTGCGCGCGTCCTGCGGCAGCTTTGCCGAATTCTCCGCCGCCATGGCAAGCGTCTGCTCCAGATAGACCGCCAGCATCTCGGCCTCAGCCTCCCGGTGGAGCAGCGCACCGAGCTTGCGGTAGGCCTGCGGCATTTCTTCGAGCGTCGCTTCGAGGAAGACCGTCGGGATGCCGGTCTGCTTCTGGATGCCGTCCATATCGCTGCGGACGTTCTCCTTGGCATCGCCAAGGTCGACGATGAGCTGCGGCTCGGCGTCGATCAGCGCCTCCATGTTGAGGTTGGCCTTGCTGCCGTAGAACTGGCCGAACGTCGGCAGCGTCCACATCTCCGCCGGGAAATACGGCCGCTGCGCCGTGCTGGGCGAGCTGGAAAGGCCGACGAGCAGCTCCGGCACGAGCGTCATCAGGATCATCTGTGCCGTCGAGCCGCTGGCTGCGATGCGCGTAATGTCGGCCGGGACCGTCACATCGCGCCCGGCATCGTCGGTGAACACCGTCGTCTCCACGCCCGCCAGCGGGTCATACTGCTTCCCGCCACAGCCGGAGAACAGGCCCAGCAGCAGGGCGAGGCAGAGCGTCAGCGTCAGGATCTTTTTCATTGGGACCTCCCCGTGATACTTTTCCGAGAATTACCAAAAGGACAAAAAAGCGGATCACTTGCAGGCAAGTCATCCGTGAATACACCATATCACAGACTTCCTTTTGACCATGCAGAAGATCGTGCCTTTCCGGAAATCGCTTCTTTGGGTATTATGATACAATGTGCGCCGGGAAATTGCAAGCGATATTTTGCGGGTTCGACAAAGGCGAACGCGGGCAGATTCCGGGGCACAAGGCTTCCGGCCGCGCATTGTATGGGAGGCGGGCGTTCGTCCACTGCCAGCTGCCGTTAGAATGGCATGCACCAATTGCGTCTGTAGCGGCGCTCATTGAGCGCCTTGCAGGCTGTAGGTTTGGTGGCACTCCCGCTGACCGCACACGCCATTGTAGGGGAGCGGCATGCCGCTCCCGGCGCGGTGCTGCCGACTGGTGCAGGCTGGCATTAAAACGGTGAAAACCAAAGGTTTGTCATTGCGAGGGCGCGCTGCGCCCGTGGCAATCTCGGGAAGGCAGTTACGTTTTTGCCGGAAGTACCCAATTATCCGGCCGGGTACTGCGAGATTCCCATGTCGCTTCGCTCCTCGGAATGACACGTCAAGGCGGTGCGGCGGTGCATCAGTGCTCTTACGCGGTTGAATAGCTCTGTACAAGGCGCTCACTGAGCGCCGCTACAGACGCAATCGGTGCGCACCATTTTATCGATACCCGATACGAATCGCAAGCGTTGCGCCGGGAGCGGCATGCCGCTCCCCTACATTGGCCGGTGTGGGCCGCGAATCCCGTCCGGTAATTTTCCGCTTGCATTTTCCGGACGCTCCTGTTATGGTTGTAATAGCATCCGCCGAAAGGAGCGATCTCCATGATCTTCTACACCGCTGACCTGCATCTCGGCTATTTTCCCATCCTGCACGACACGGCGCGGCCGTTTACCGGCGTGCCGGAGATGGACGAGGCCCTCATTTCCAACTGGAACGCCCGCGTCGGCGCAGACGACAGCGTATACATCGTCGGCGACTTCTCCTACAACGGCGGCGAGGCCCCGACGCAGTATCTCTCCCGCCTGAATGGCCACCTGCATCTCATCCGCGGCAACCACGACACCGGCCTGAACCACGCCGAGCGTCTGCTGGACTACTGCGACAGCGTGACAGACTTTCTGGAGATCGACGACGGCGGCACGCACATCCTCCTGTGCCATTACCCGATCCTCCACGAAAAGGGCGGCTATATGATCCACGGCCACATCCACAATCAGCGCAACCATGCCTACGAAATTCTGAAGACCCTGCCGCGCGTTCTGAACGCGGGCGTAGACATCAACTTTTACCGCCCCGTTCCGCTCGACGAGCTGGTCGAAAACAACCGGAAATACTACAGCGAGGAATACCCCGAGCTGTTCCCGGTGCCGCCGCGCCCCGACCGCTGCGCGTCAGGCCTCATGCCGCGCAAGCCGGACTTCCGCCCGCTCCCGCAGAGGCATTGATATGCGTGAGCGCCATGCGGACCCGCAAATTTCCGTGCACCATCGCCGACCGTGCAATGCTCCCAGATTTGTCATTGCGAGGAGGCCGTAGGCCGACGTGGCAATCTCACGCAACAGCCTACGGATTCGCCGAGGCTGCCCTGTTATCGGACCGGGTCCTGCAAGATTGCCACGTCGCTTCGCTCCTCGCAATGACACATCAGGGTGGTGCTGCGGTGCATCAGTGCTCTTGCGCGGTTGAATTACCCTAACAAGGCGGTCACTGACCGCTGCTGCAATAGGATATCTCGTCAAATTGCGCCCCCGGGCGCGATTTTTCTTCTCTATTCAAATCGACAAATTTTTTTTAGTTTTTCAAACAAAGTATTAGACATTTTGAGCTCCGCGTGCTAGAATGAACACGGTTATTCTCACGAAAAGATAACGATTTCAGGAAAAGGAGCGAGATAACATGAGATTCTTCCATCAGGTCGCGCGGCGTGCGGCAGTTCTGCTGCTGTGCCTCTCCATGCTGACCGGCATGCTGATCCCGGCCTTTGCAGCGACCGCTGACCCCGCGACGGAAACGCCAGAGCCCACGGCAGCGACCGCCTTTACGGTCAACGTGGCGGGCTCGATCACCAAGTACGCCGGCTCTGACGATATGGTCGTCATTCCCAAGGCCATCGACGGCAAGGCGGCAAATGCAGGCAGCTTTGAAGGTCTCATTGGCCTGAACGCCGACTATGATGACGAGGAATTCATCCCGAAGGCCACCGTCAAGGCCGACCTTGAAGACCCCGCCTATCCGGAGACGCCCGCCCACAACCTGGTCTACACCGACAATCAGGACGAAAACCGCGACCCGATCTATAAGGCCTGGCTGACGGATGACGGCGTGAGCGGCGGCTGCGGCGGCGGCTCCGGTGAGACCGAGGACGGCTATGTCGTCGCCCCGATTTACGCCGGTGCGACGCCGGAATTCCGCTTCGGCACCGAAAAGCCCACCGAGCCGGTCGTTCTGACCGTCTTTGAGCGCTACGAGGGCGAATCCGCCGTTGCAGCAAAGACCTACACCCTCTCCGAGCTGAAGGCGCTGGCTCAGACCGAGGTCGTCGGCTATCAGCACTGGAAGAACGGCAGCGAAAAGGTCATCGCTTCGAATCTCTATGCGACCGTCAGCAGCCTGCTGGCAGACGCCGGGGTCGAGTTCGGCGCAGGCGATGCCGTCACGGCGGCCGACCCCACGGACTTCACTTCGACGCTCACCTATGAGGACAGCGGCGTCTATAAATATTATGTCAACGAAGAAGGTGCGACCGAGGTTCCCGCTGCCATCCTGCTCTCGTGGAACACCGGCTCCGGCACGCCCGAGGACATTGCGAAGACCGCCTATATCTCCGGCAGCCTCCGCTTTGCCTACGGCATCACCGAGCAGCAGTACGCCGACCAGTCTGCGCAGGGCAAGCGCCTTGCCACCAACGTGGTCACGCTGACCGTCACCCATCCCGAGCGCGTCGTCCTGACCGTCTATGAGCAGACCGAAGGCGGCGAAGCGAAGGAAGTCAAGTCCTACAAGCCGTCCGAGCTGGCCGCGCTGGCCACGGAAGGCACCGCCGGTTATCAGTTCTGGAAGAAGGGCGAGGCCCAGCTCGTCGCGGCGACGCAGTACGTCACCATGAACGACCTGCTGACCGACGCCGGGATCACGTTCTCCGATCTCGACACCCTGAAGGCCGCCGCGCCCGACGGCTTCAGCTCCGAGCTGACCTATGCCGGCAGTGGGGCCTATCGCTACTACATCACCGAAGACGGCAAGACCGAGGTCCCCGCGATCCTCGCGCTGACGTGGGCCTCCGGCTCCGGCACGCTGGAAGAGGTCGCCGCCGCCGCGAAGAACACCGGCAGCCTCCGCTTCTGCTACGGTATCAGCGAGCAGCAGTACGCCGATCAGTCCGCACAGGGCAAGCGCCTCGCCTCCAATATCGCCACGATCACCGTCGTGCACGGCACGAAGGCCGAGGATTCGTGGGTCAACCCGTTCCGCGATGTCACGGAGTCCGACTGGTTCTATGACGATGTCCGCTTTGCAAATCAGAACGGTCTCTTCAACGGCGTGGAGAAGGACCTGTTCGCTCCGGAGGAGCCCATGACCCGCGGCATGCTCGTCACGGTCCTGTGGCGTCTTGACGGCGAGACGGCCCCGAAGACCGCGACGACCTTCACCGATGTGGACGCCAACGCCTACTATGCCGACGCAGTCGCATGGGCCGCAGAGTCCGGCGTCGTCAACGGCATCGGCGGCAACAAGTTCGACCCGGAGGGCAATGTGACCCGCGAGCAGATCGCCGCCATCCTCTTCCGCTATGCGGCGTTCAAGGGCGTCGACACGGCCGCGCGCGCCGATCTCACGGCCTTCCCGGATGCGGAGAAGACCAGCGCCTATGCGCACGACGCCCTCTCCTGGGCCGTCGCCGCGGAGCTCGTCAAGGGCACGAAGGAAGGCTCCACGATCTACCTTGACCCGCAGGGCAGCGCCACCCGCGCGCAGGTCGCCGCCATCCTCTCCCGCTATGCGCAGAATATCGTGAAATAGGCCAGACATAGAAATTCCCGCAGCAGGGGCAAAACCCTGCTGCGGGAGCTGTTTTTATGTGGGTAGGGCTAATTGGCGTCCGTTAAAAGCGGTTCATCGTAGGCATCATAATATGCGGAATACGGCTGCAGAGAGGGATGCTCCGCCAAGCCATTTTTGCGCACAAACCGCAGGTCTTCCTCCGTCGCGTGCAGAAAGGCCGCGATCCGTTCGTGCCCGACCGAGTAAAACCAGCATTGGCCTCCCTTGAAAAAGGCCAGATCCTCCGCATTCTTCGGTCTGGACCAGTCGCTCAACCTGTCCGCCGCCTGCAGGACCTGCTTTGCCGCATCGCAGCAGCGGTAAAAGTTGATTTTGTAAGTCGTATTTGGGCAGCAGGTCTCCTGCGTTCCCGGCCACGATGGATTCGTGCGGCTTCTGACCCGAAACGGCGCGAGCTGCGCCCTGGCCTGTCTGGCGCGGGCCGGGAGGCCTTTCCCGTAATAATTCACAAAGGCAAGCATGAAGAAATCTGCCTGTGTAAATGCATAATCAAGGAACAGCTGATACGCAGGCCCGGAACAGCGCTCTGCCGCCTGCCCCTGCGCGCTGATGTCAAGAATGTACTCCACAGCTTTCCCCTTGCTACCATCACTTCTTCGGTGTGGGGTGTTGTTTTTCCCGCTCGGCCACAAAGTCATAGTCCAGCGGGCCGTAGTATTTTTCGACATAGGCCACAATTTTCGGGCCGGACTTCTTGCCGGAGCAGTCGATCATAAAGCTCTTTCCGGCGATCCATTCCCGGAAGAATGCCCGCCGCTGCGCAGGCGGGATGTAGCCCTTCTCATCCGGGCGGTATACATGGCCCTGCGTTGTCGTGACCATCAGTGTCATCATGCCGTGCGTAAATGCCTGATTATAGACGCGCATGACGTCCCGGACCTCCGACCACGGGACAAAGCGGTAGCCAATGCCCGCGAACGTGCGGCGGACGCCGGTTTCCGTCAGAACAGGATAGCGGAGAATCAGGAGGATGGGAAACAGGAGAAACAGACTGTAGACAAGCCACACGATCAGCGCCGCCGCATTCTCCAATGCTGCCTTAAACGCCATCCATCCCAACGCCACAAATGGCAGAAAGATGATCCAGCTGTAGTCGCGAAGCGGCATCTCGTTCTTTTTATCAGGGTGCTTCATGGATAGCTCCTCTCTCGATCTTTCTATGCAAAAATCGCCGTGTCCAGCGAGGGGCACGGCGGCAGCATTATGGCAGAATAAAGATCGCGATCACGGGAAGCATACGCAGGAAAAAGCGCAGATAGGCCACGCTCTTCTGCGTCGCCCAGGCATAGAACTGCGCGTCCGGATCGTCCGGTATATCCAGCACCCACGGAATGGCGGCATAGGCCAGCGGCGCTGCCCCGCGCATGCACAGCAGGAACAGCGCAATGGACGGGGACGCGATCGATTTCGCCGGGGCGACCCCGACGGACGGCCAGAACCAGATGCCAAACAGCCAGAAATAGCCGAGGAATTCCGCCAGATCGTGCAGAATGAGCGCCCATTTCCGCGGAACGATGACGCGGCGGCACTTCATGCAGACATAGGGCGGGACCGGGTAGATCGTCTCCGTGCTGGTGGCCAGATAGCGCAGCCGCTCCCACGGCGTTTCGCCCGGAACGGGATAATGGGTCTCCTGATCGTCAAACATCGCGTCCGTCTCTCTTCCTCCGCAGTCGGATCATAGTTCCATATTAACAGGCAGGATTCCATTTGTCAAGGAATTTCCTGTAAAAATATTCAATTTCTGCGCAGCTGCCGCACGGTGCTCCCTCAGATCATGTAATCATTGGCATAGTGCGCCCGCTGCTGGTCGAGCAGGTCCTGCAGCGTGATGCCGTCGAGATATTCGTTGATGACGCGGTTCAGCCCGCGCCAGACCGGCAGCGTGGCGCAGTCCTCGCTGCGGGGGCAGTCGGCCGGGTCCTGCGCCGCGCACGGAACGGGCGCAAGGTCCCCCTCCGTCAGGCGCAGGATGTCGCCGACGGTGTACTGCCGGGGCAGCTTTGACAGCATATAGCCGCCCTGATAGCCGCGATTTGTCTTCAGAAAGCCGGACTTGTTCAGGATCGGCACGATCTGCTCCAGATATTTCTTGGAGACCTCCTGCCGCTGGGCAATATCCTTGAGCGAAATATACTCGCCGTTCTGGTGCTCCGCCAGATCGACCATCATTCTCAGCGCATAGCGCCCCTTTGTAGAGATCTTCACCGGGCCGCTCCTTCTCCGCAGCCGCGCTGCGGCTTATTCTTTTTGTATCATCATACCATAAATATGCCCGCTTTGCAAGAAAACGCCTCACTCCCCGCGATATTTCCGGCGCGTGGCCATGCCGCCGCGGATGTGCCGCTCCGCCTTGTTCTGCTCCATCACCGCCTTGACCTGCAGATAGAGCGCGCGGTTCCAGTGCGGCAGCCGCTCGGAGAGGTCCTTGTGGACCGTCGATTTGCTGACGCCGAAATGCCTCGCCGCGGCGCGGACGGTGGCGTGGGTCTCGATGATGTACACAGCCAACTCACAGGCTCTCTGCTCAATGTTCTCCCTCATGTGCCTGACCCCCTTCGCTGTGCGTTCAGAACACTATATGCATGGGGGGCAGGCGAAACGCCAGAAAAATGCGGCGGACGCTGCCGTCCGCCGCAAAAGATAATGCAAATAGTCTGTCGGATCAGATCGTGCGCTCCACAACGCGCACCTGCGTGATCACATCGCGCAGACGGTCCTCGCCGACCATGTATTCCAGTGCTTCTTCCGCCGTTTCGCACACTTTTTCCGTTTCGGGGTGGCCGCACTGGTAGATCGTGATCTTGTGATCCGTTCCATATCGGATCACACCATACCGCACGCCCTTCCATTCAAATTCGATCTCTGCGCCCCAGCTCAGACTGCGCTCGAAATCGCCGATCGACACAAAATCGTCGTTCTCTGCAAAAATCACGGCATCAGACACGGCCGGGCTCTCCTGTCAAGCGTTTTTTCTATCATACCACGATCCCGACCGACAGGCAAGGCAAATTACAGCATGGAACAAACCCAATAGATCACGCCGTAGATCACGCTTGCCGACAGGCCATAGACGATGACCGGCCCGGCGATGGTGAACATCTTCGCCGCCGTTCCCAGCACGAAGCCCTCCGTCTGGAACTCGATGGCCGGGGCCACAACGGCGTTGGCGAAGCCCGTGATTGGCACGAGCGTACCCGCCCCGGCGAATTTTGCGATATCGTCATAGACCGCGAAGCCCGTCAGGATGGCCGAGAGCAGCACGAGCGAGATGCTCACGGCCGCGCCCGCCGTCGTTTCGTCCAGCCCGAGCGCCTGATAGCCGTTCAGGAGCGCCTGCCCGATCGCGCAGATCAGCCCGCCGACCCAGAAGGCGTTCAGCAGATTTTTCCCCGTTTTCGACCGGGGCGCCAGCGCGTCCACATAGCGGCCGTATTCCTCGTTTGTCATGTGCATCCCTCCGCGTGTTTTTTCTGGGAAGCTCTGACGAAATCGTCTGCGGCGGCTGCCGGATCTTTTTCACCGATCCATCGGCTCGAAAAGCTTGAAATACACAAAGTATTCCCGCGCTTTTCAAGCCTTGTCTCGGTAAAAAATCTCTCGCCATCCGCTCTTGCCGCTTTCATCAGGGCTTCCCTAGTATGCCGCATAGGGGACGTAGTATACAGAAATTTGGAATGGAATGCGGAAGCTCCCGGATTTGTCATTGCGAGGAGGACGCAGGCCGACGTGGCAATCTCGGGAAGGCACTGTCAGTTCGTACAGAGAACGATAAAACGTACAAACCAATTGCGTCTGTAGCGGCGCTCACTGCGCAGCCGTTGGCGGCTTTGCCGCCTTACGGATGCGGCGTGCCCCTTGCGGGTTGCGAGCGCCCTGTACGGGGAAAATTTAACCGCAGAAATGCTCTGGTGCACCTCTGCACTGCCTGATGTGTCATTGCGAGGAGGCGCAGCCGACGTGGCAATCTCGCAGTACCATGTTGAATAGCAGGTAGGCCTCGGCAAAAACGTAACCGGCTGCAGGAGATTCCCACGCCGCTTCGCTCCTCGGAATGACAAACTTGGGGGCCTTGCGCCAATGAATTTGTGCCTCAAATAATGCCAGCCTGCATGGCGCTCACTGAGCGCCGCTACAGACGCAATCGGCGCGTGCCATTTTAACGGCAGCCGGTACGAAACGGCACTGCCTTCCCGAGATTGCCACTGGCGCAAAGCGCCCTCGCAATGACAAATCGGAAGCCATCAGCATTTTAACGATAGTCTGCGTGAGCAGCGGGTACGCAAGTGGGCCGGGCGTATGATGCGCCCGGCCCGAAATGCGTGACGATATGGGGGTTGACATGATCATCCACGCATATTATCATAGTTTTGGAAGCAGCACTTGTGGCATTGGCAAGAGAGCCGGAAACGGTCACTCCCCTTTGCGGTCCTCGTGCTGCTTCTATTCATTTTTTCAGGCCCTTCAAATCGCTCAATCGAGGATCACGACCGGCTTGATGAGGTCGCGGGGTTTGTTCTTCATCAGCAGCAGGGCCTCCTCCATGTGCTCAAAGCCGTGGAAGCGATGCGTGATGAGCGGCAGGGTATCGAGACGGCCGGTCTGCAGCAACGCGGCCAGCTTCTCCATGCGCAGGCGGCCGCCGGGCATCAGGCCGCCCGCGATGGTCTTGTGGCCCATGCCGCAGCCCCATTCCGCGCGCGGGATGAGGACATTCTCGCCGCTGCCGAGATAGTTGACATTGCCGATGCGGCCACCCGGCTTGAGCATCTTCACGGCCTCGCCGAACGTGCACTCGGCATCGCCGCCCGCGATGATCACGCGGTCCACGCCGCGGCCGTTCGTCTTCTCCATGACCTGCGCAACGATGTCGCCCTCGCGGTAGTTCAGGATCTCCGTTGCGCCGTAGCGCCGCGCCGCCTCCGCGCAGACCGGACGCGAGCCGACTGCAAGCAGCTGTGCCGCACCGTGCAGGGCCGCGCCCGCAACGGACATCAGGCCGACCGGGCCGATGCCGATGACGCAGACATCATCGCCGAACTGCACATCGGCCAGCTCCACGCCGTGGAAGCCCGTCGGGACCATGTCCGCCAGCATGACGGCCGCGACCGGATCGACATCCGCAGGCAGGTGAGCCATGTTGGCATCGGCCTCGTTGACGTGGAAGAATTCGGCAAAGACGCCGTCCTTGAAGTTCGAGAATTTCCAGCCCGCCAGCATGCCGCCGGAGTGCATGGAATAGCCCGCCTGCGATTCGAGCGCACCCCAGTCAGGCGTGATGGCAGGGATGATGACGCGGTCGCCGCACTTGAAGTCGCGCACGAGCGCGCCGACCTCAACGACCTCACCCACGGCCTCGTGACCGAGGATCATGTTGTGGCGGTCGCCGATGGCGCCCTCCCACACGGTATGGACGTCAGAAGTGCAGGGCGAGACGGCGATGGGGCGCACAATGGCGTCCAGCGGTCCGCACAGCGGGCGTTCCTTTTCAATCCAACCCGTTTTTCCGATCCCAAGCATTGCGTAACCCTTCATAAAAGACCACTTCCTTCCGTTTTATTTGATATGTTTATATCGATACTTTTGTATCTGTTTGGAGTATAGCATAGATAGGTCTGTTTGTCAAGCCCGGAATTTCGGAAACGGTTTGTAAATTTCCCGCCGCGGTGATTGCTTTTCTTTGTAAAATCTGTTATACTGTCTAACAAAAAAGACCCTGCCGTCAGCAGAGCCGAAACGGAGGGACTTTTATGTCTTTTGCGGTATTTACGGACAGCTGCTCCAATCTGCCGGGCAGCCTGCTGCAGCACTTTGGGATCCGGGTGCTCCCCTGCAGCTATACGGTGGACGGAAAGCAGATCATCTATGGCGGCGACATCGAGGCCTTTGATGCCCACACCTACTATGAACTACTGCGGCAGGGCAAACGGGTCACGACCTCCCTGCTCAACACGCAGGTCTTCCTCGATCATTTCCGCCCCGCGCTGGAGCAGGGGCTGGATGTTGTGTATGTCGGCCTGTCTGCCGGGATCAGCGGCACTTATCAAGCCGCGTGCATCGCGGCCGCGGAGCTGCGCGACGAATTCCCGGAGCGGACCATCTGCCCCGTGGACTCCATGGGTGCGGGCTTCGGCACCGGCCTGCTGGCCTGCCGCGCAGCCGAGCTGCGGGACGAGGGCCGCAGTGCCGCAGAGGCCACTGCCGTGCTGGAGCAGGAAGTCCAGAACCTCTGCGAATTTTTCACGGTCAGCGACCTGATGTTCCTGCACCGCACGGGCCGTGTGCAGGCAGCCGCCGCACTGGTCGGCACGGTGCTGAACCTCAAGCCCATCCTCCGCGGCGATGAGGAGGGCCACATCGTCACCTGTGAAAAGGTGCGCGGCCGCGCCCGCTCCATTGCGAATCTGGCCGCGCGCTATGAAACGCGTGCCGTCCACCCGGAGCTGCAGCGCGTTGCCATCACGCACGGTGACTGCCCCGAGGACGCACAGGCGCTGGCTGAGCGCATCCGTGCCATCGCCGAGCCGAAGGAGCTGATCGTCTGCCCGCACGAGCCGTTCACGGGTGCGCATGTCGGCCCCGGCATGCTGGGCCTGTTCTTCTTCGGCAGCGGCCGAGCATAAGGCAGCACTGCATTCTTGCAGCTTCGGCCTTCGCTGAATGATGGGGTGCTAGCCCAGGGAAGCTCTGATTAAATCAGCAAGAGTGGATGGCGAGAGATTTTCTGTCAAGTCAAGGTTTGAAAAATGCAGGAATACTTTGTGTACCCGCAAGGGGCATGCCGCATCCGTAAGGCGGCAAAGCCGCCAACGGCTGCGCAATATTTCAAGTTTTTCAAACCGATGGATTGGCGGAAAATATCCGCCATCCACCGCAGATGATTTATTCAGAGTTTCCTTAATTCTCGCGCTTTCGCAGGCGTGTTACGAACGCCCGCAGCGCCGCCGCGTTGCGCAGATCATGTGGGTCAAGCAGCCTGCGCTCCTCCGGCGAGAGCGAGCCGAGCAGGAAATACGCCTCCGGGTCGTTTTCGATCTGCTGGCCGAACGGTTTTCCGGTCTGTAACCACATAAAAAATCCCTCCCGACGCTATCGTGTGCCGGGAGGGTCATTTTATACACTTATTCGCCCCGATTCAGAAAATCGATGAGTTCCTCGCTGAGATTGTTCTGGTGATACAGGAACAGCGCCATATCGATGTCATACTCCGCCACAAGCTCCGGCAGGGATTCCTCACGCAGGTAGCTGCGCGGATCGATCACGATGATCTCCGAAAACAGCTCCGCCCAATAGTCCGTCATCGGGTCCTCCATGGAATCCTTCAGGATCAGGACACGCCGCGCAGAGCGCGCATTGGGATTACAGATGCGGTAAAACCCGAGGTTTTCCGTCGAGAGCAGGTTATACTGCATCTCCTCTCCGCTCTGCAGCCCTCTGGCCCAGATAGACTCACGCGGGACTTCGATGTCTTCGGCATCATAATACTGCAGCTCGGACGTCTCGCGGATGGAATAATACGGGATCTCCTCCTGCATGGAAAACAGATAGGAGAAGCGCCGGTTCAGGTCACCGCGATAGGGACAGTCAAGGTCCTGCCAGGCAAAGTCCTCCGCCGCGGGCAGCACCACACCGTCCAGCAGGCCGTTTTCCTGCATGGCTGCGGCAAGATCAGCCGAGGCGGCAAACGCGCCGCGCGGATTCCAGTGGAAGTCCGTCTTGAAATAGAAGCTCTCGCGCTCCGAAGCGGAGTAGTTTGTCAGGAATTCTCCCGCCACATCAACGGCAAGCAGGCCGGGCAGGCGTTCTTCCATCGCCGCTTCCAGCGTCTGCCGGTTCTCCGTACCGATGCAGCTGTCAAGATACGGCGCCGTGCGCTCCGGCAGAGCATCCGTCTTGTGCGGCAGCACGCCATAGACGAACGAGACATCCGGGCAATCCTGCATGGCGTGGTCCAGCGCAGAAAGCAGGCGTTCCCGCTGCCAGAAGTCCGCGCGGTAGACGCGCAGAAACAGCCAGCCGTCATCCGCGATCAGGGCATCGCGCACACTGCGCTTGCCCAGCGCGACCTGCACGCGGGTGTCGAGCCGCAGCAGGTCCTCGCGCAGGGGCAGATGGTCGGCGGCATAGTCTGTAAAGGCCTGCGTCAGCGCTGCCGGATCGTGCAGATCCATCACAGGGCGCCCGGCCAGCGCGCGGCCCTCCGTCAGGCTGCGTGTCTCCCGCGGGCCAAACAGCAGCAGCACCAGAAGGACTGCAAGCAGCAGGAAAAAGAGAATTGCAGGCAAAAGCTGCCAGAATTTCTGTTTCATCTCACTCAGAACCTCAGATACAGGAAGGCGGAATACGTCGAATTTGCCAGTGCCACAAGGCACAGTGCCAGCAGAACGACCATGGCGACGCACTGCAGCGCGGGGCGCGGCAGGCGCCTGCTCAGGCGCTCGGCAAGCAGGCGGGGCAGCGGCGTGCAGCCGACGATCCCCACGAGCAGCAGCGGCAGCTGATCGTGCAGATACAGCCGCGCATCGCCGTCGAGCAGCGTGCCGTGGAACAGCCTTCCGAAGTAGGCAAAGGCATGAGACGCAGAGGGACTGCGGAACAGGACCCAGCCGAACAGGATCACAAGCAGGCAGAAGCCATGGCGCAGGGCAGCCGGGATGCGGCGCTTTTCCAGCCCGAGCAGCTTTTCGATGCAAAGCAGCACACCGAAATACAGGCCCCAGAGCAGGAAATTCCAGTCCGCCCCGTGCCAGAAGCCCGTCAGCGCCCAGACGATCAACAGATTCCGCACCAGCCGCACGCGGTTGACACGGCTGCCGCCCAGCGGGAAGTAGACATAATCCCGGAACCACTGACCCAGCGTGATATGCCAGCGCCGCCAGAAATCCGAGACGGAACGGGCCAGATAGGGATAGTTGAAGTTTTCCGCAAAGGTAAAGCCCATCATCCTGCCGAGGCCAAGCGCCATATCCGTATAGCCGGAGAAGTCAAAATAGATCTGCAGCGCATAGGCAAGCAGGGCCAGCCACGCCGTCACAACGGAAACGTCGCCGATCTGCGTCTGCCAGACGGCATCGACCATCGGCCCCAGTGCATTTGCCAGCAGGAGCTTTTTGCTCAGGCCGATCGTAAAGCGGAAGCAGCCGTCCGAAACGTCCTCCGCCCTCAGGCTGCGGGCCTCAAGCTGCGGCTGCAGCGCGCCATAGCGCATAAGCGGCCCCTGCAGCACACGGGGGAACATGCATAAGTACAGCGCAAACGGAACAACGCGCCGCTCCGGCTCGATGCGGCCATGATAGACATCCAGCAGATAGCTCAGCGCCTGGAACGTGAAGAACGACAGGCCGAGCGGCAGAGGGAGCGCCTTGACGGAAAGGCCAAAAACAGCGGCGCAGAACGGCAGGTATTTGAAGACGAACAGCAGTGCCAGCAGCGCTGTGCCGCCGATCCACATCACCGCCCGGCGGCGAGCCAGCGGCGCTGACGGGGCCATGGCGCGCCCGAAGCCGTAGGTCGCCGCCGAGGCAGCCAGCAGAAGCAGGATATTGCCCGGATCGCCCCATGCATAGAACCCAAGGCTCCCCACGAGGAGGAACGCATTGCGGAACCGCGCGGGTAGCAAATAATAGCACAGGAAAAAGAGCGGCAGAAAACAGATCAGAAATATGGCGCTGTTGAAAACCATGGGTCTTGATTCCTCTTTCGGTCAAGGTGTCTGCCGGCACGGATGCGCCGGGAGCGCCGGTTATTTCTATCAGAACAGCCGCGTTCCCGCGACATATTTTGCCGCGATATGGCGCTCGTCTGCCAGATAGATGCAGCGCTCGAGGCGCTCGATCGGGGTCAGCTCCTGCGGATGGACCAGAGCGCTGTCGTCCAGCACGACGGCATCCAGCGCAAAGCCCGGCTCAAAGCAGCCGACCTCTCCGAAGAACGCACCGCCGCCGCGCGTGGCCAGATAGAACGCCTGCGCGACCGTCAGCGGCGCAGTGGTGTCGTCGAGCAGCCGCCAGCGGAGCTTCGAGACGCGGATGGTCTCCGCCATGACGCGGAACAGATTCTCCGTCTCTCCGGCGGCAAGGTCCGAGCCGAGGCCAACGCGCAGGCCGCGCGCCAGATAAGCGGAGACCGGTGCAATGCCGGAGCTGAGGTTGGAATTGGAGAGCGGCGAATGCGCGATGAACACGCCGCGCGCCTGCAGCAGGTCCTGCTCCTCCGGCGGGCAGTGCACGCAGTGGGCCATGATGCACGGCTGCGAAAGCAGGCCGCAGCGGTCATAGGCCTCGGCATAGAAGTCCGTCTGCGGGCACAGGGACTGCACAAGGGCGATCTCACCGAGATTTTCGGAAAGATGGCTCTGCACCGGCAGGCCGCGCCGGGCCGCCAGCTCGCCAAGCCCCTGCAGCAGAGCATCGCTGCACGACGGGACGAAGCGCGGCGTCAGGATCGGCTTTGTATGGGCGAAGCGCGCGCTGGCCAGCCAGCGCTCCGTTGCGGCCAGCGAGGCCGCCGCATCCGCCTCGCGCAGGGCCTCGGGACAGTCGCGGTCCATGTTCACCTTGCCGACATAGCTGACAAGGCCGCTGGCCTCCAGCAGCTCCATCAGAAGGGTCGTGGCGGCGGGGTGCACCGTGCCAAACACGACGGCGCGCGTCGTGGCGCTGCGGCGCAGGCAGTCCACGAACTGGCCATAGGCCAGCGCGGCATAGCTGAGATCCGCGTATTTGGCCTCCTCCGGGAACGTGTGGGCGTTTAGCCAGTCAAGCAGCTCCAGATCCATGCCCAGCCCACGGAAGGCAAACTGCGGCGCATGCAGATGGAGGTCCGTCATGCCCGGCAGGATGAGGCGGTCGCCGAAATCCGTCAGCGGCAGGCCGGAAAATCGCTCCGGCAGCGCCGAAAAGACACCGGTGCAGCGTCCCTCCTCGCAAACCAGATAGGAATCTGCCGCAACGCGGAGCCGCTCCGGAGATTCACTGTCGATAATGTTGCCGTGCAGCACAAAAGATCCCATGCGATCGCCCCTCTCGTTCAAAATGTTATATTATAATAGCACTATTTTATCACATTGTCAATTGCAGCCACATATTTCTCCTCATTTTTAGGCATTATTCCCAATCTCGGAAGCAAGCTTCAGCAGGGATGCACGGTCGTTCGGCGCGGAGCCGTCCAGAACGGCGTCCAGCAGGCGCTTCAGCACAGCCCCGACGGCCGGGCCCTGTGTCATGCCGAGGGCCAGCAGGTCGCGGCCGGAGACCGCAAGAGTGGAAACGCTGCTGCAGCCCTTCTCCGCCTGCGCGAGCAGGGACAGCGCAGCCTCGCACCGGGCGGTCTGCTCCGCAGCATCCGCCGTGCCGGTGCCGATGGCATCGGCGCAGCGCAGTTGGATCAGTGCGCGGCAGACCGGCGCGCCGAGGCGGGCCAGCATGCGCCGCATGCCGCGCAGGTCATCCGGAATAGGCCGGCCGTGCACCGCGACGAGCTGCGTGACGAATTCCGTCGTCGCGCGGTCATAGCGCAGGCGGCGCAGGACCTCCTCCGTGACGGCGGCCCCGGCGGCCGGGTGGCCGTAGAAATGGCCGACGAGATTTTTATCGAAGAAAAATGTCGCCGGCTTTCCGGCATCGTGCAGCAGTGCCGCCAGCCGGAGCGGCTCCTCAGGCGGAACGCCGTCCACAACGGCCAACGTGTGTGTCCAGACATCGCGCGTATGATGCGGATTATACTGCCGGAAGCCCTGACAGGGGGCAAGCTCCGGGATGAGCTCGAACAGCACATCCGAGAATTCCTCCAGCAGCGCAGCAGCCTGCCTGCCGCACAGAATACCGCTAAGCTCCTTGTGCAGGCGCTCCGGCGCAACGGCGCGCAGCCGGATCCGGGCCGCATGGATGGCGGCAGCCGTCTCTCCGTCGATGCGGAAGGACAGCCGCGCCGCAAAACGCAGTGCGCGCAGCATCCGCAGGGCGTCCTCCGCAAAGCGCTCCGCCGGATCGCCGACGCAGCGGATCACGCCGCGGCGCAGGTCGTCCTGCCCGCCGAAGAGGTCCGTCACGGCGCCCGCTGCGTCGGCCGCCATGGCGTTGACCGTAAAATCGCGGCGCGCCAGATCGGGTGCCAGCTCGCGCAGAAAGTCGACCCGGTCCGGATGGCGGCTGTCGGCATAGCCGGCCTCGGCACGGAACGTTGTGATCTCGTAGGGCACGCCCCCGCGCACGACCGTGACCGTGCCGTAGCGCGCGCCCGTCAGGATGGTGCGGTCCGCGGCAAAGCAGGTCTCCGTCTGCTCCGGCGCGGCGCTCGTGCAGATATCCCAGTCCTGCGGCGCGCAGCCGAGCAGGCTGTCGCGCACGCAGCCACCGACCGCATAGGCAGAAAAACCCGCCGCGTTCAGCTGCCGGAGCAGTGCCTGAACCTGCGGCGGGATCGTGATGCGGGCCGTCATTTCGTATCCCGCAGAGGGAGCTTGCAATACGGGCAGTCGTCCATTTTCCCGCGGTTGGCAGGCAGCACCCGGTGGCAGTGCGGGCAGCGGTAGAACGTCACGCTGACAAGGAAGCCCAGCACCAGCAGGGCGATGCCGCCGAACAGCAGCCAGCGCTGCGCCGTCTGCGGGGCGCTCTTCAGCGCGAGGCTGAGCACTGCCGATGCACAGCCCGCGGCATAGCAGATATTCTTGATGAGTCTTGCAAGCTGCAGCTTCATTTCTCGCTCTCCTCCCATTGCTTCCAGACGTCCGGGCAATAGCCCACGGTCGCCTTTTTGCCGTTGCGGACGACCGGCGTGCGCATGAGCTCCGGCCGTTCAAACAGCTTGTCCTCCTTGGCGCGCGCGTCGTCCATATAACGCAGCAGATCGATGTCCGGGTCGCGGCGCGACCAGTCGATGAGCTTATCCACACCGCCAACGGCGCGCAGCACGCTGTCAAATTCTCCGCCGGACATGCCGTAGCGCAGCAGGTCGATCTGCTGCACGCGGATGCGGCGCTCCTTGAAATATCGCTCAGCCTTCTTCGTGTCAAAGCACTTCGAGCAGCCGAAGATCTGAATGTTCAATATCGCACCTCCATGAGCCACAGGCCCTTTGCCGGGGCCGTCTCCCCTGCCAGCGCACGGCAGCGGGCGTCGAACAGTGCGGGCAGGCTCTCTGCCGGGCGCCTGCCAAGGCCGACCTCCAGCAGCGTGCCAACGAGGATGCGCGCCATGTGATACAAAAAGCCGTCCGCAGTCAGCGTGAAGCACAGCTCGGCGTCCTCCTGCGTGATGTCAAGGCGGCGCAGCGTGCGCACCGTGGACTTTTTCATCTGCCGGTTGGCGCAGAACGTAAAAAAGTCATGCGTTCCCACCAGCCCGGCCGCCCCGGCGCGCATGGCGCCGCAATCCAGCTGGCGCGGTTCCCAGGCGCGGTAGCGCCGGGCGAACACGTCCGGCCGGTCGCTGTTCCAGAGGCGGTAGACATAGGTCTTCTCAACGGCTGAAAGGCGGGCGTGGAAGCGCTCCGGCGCATAGTCGAGCGTCAGCGCACCGATATCCTCCGGCAGAAGGCGGCGCAGCTGCACCAGCACCTCGTCCGTTGGCCGCTTCGGCGCATGGAACGACGCAACCTGACAGGCCGCATGCACCCCGGCATCCGTGCGGCCGCTGCCGCTGATCTCGAGCGGCTGGCCGAAGATATCGCCAAGGGCCGTTTCCACGCTGGCCTGCACGGTTTTGGCGGGCGGCGGCAACCGCTGCCAGCCGCGATAGCGCGTGCCGTCATAGGCAAGCGTCAGTCGGTAATTCTGCAAAGCTCCTCCATCACCTCGCGGTGCGTGTCCGCGGAGAAGAGGAAGCTCCCGTCCGCAGCATAGACCTCATAGTGTCCCCGAACATTTCGTATCTGAACCTGCATATCGATCCCTCCTGTTGTTTCTGAGAGAGAGTATAGCAGGTTTACTGTCCAATAAATCGGACTCGGAAAGACAAATTTTCGCTGTTTCGGAAAAATTACGCCGCCGGGGCCTCGAACTTATCCAGGAAACGAACGAGCATTGCGGCGCACTGCGCGCGCGTGGCGCTGCCGGCAGGGTCGAGGCGCTTGCCGTCCGTGCCGTTCAGGATGCCGTTGGCCACGGCCCACTGCATGGCATCAGCCGCATAATCCGAGACCTTCGCCGCATCGGCAAAGTCCTTCAGCGAAGCGCGGGCCGATGTGTCATAACCACACAGGTCGGCATAGCGCAGCAGCATCACGGCAAGCTGCTCGCGCGTGATCTCCTGCAGCGGCGCAAAGGACGTCGCCGACATGCCCTTGACCACGCCGTTTTCATAGGCCCATGCAACGGCATCGGCAAACCAGTCCGCCGCCGCGACGTCCGTGAAGGGCGCCTTTGCCGCGCCCGCGGGCGAACCCGCCATGCGGTAGATTACCATTGCCAGCATAGCGCGGTTCATCGTGCTCTCCGGCTCGAAGGTCGTCTCGCTCGTGCCTTGGAACAGGCCGCGGTCCGTTGCCTCAGACACGGCCTCAAAATACCACGCATCGCGGGAAATATCCTGATACGGCAGGCCGGTGGCCTCCCAGCGGGCATAGAGCGTGACGTTGCCGCGGGCAGGAGCCGCCGTCTCCGGCGTGTAGCGCGTGCCGCCCGAGAGGGCGCGGTCATACCAGCCCGTGAAATAATGACCGGTGCGGTAGGCGTTCGGCAGGGTGCCGAGCGATGTTCCGGTCTTATAATAGACATAGTCGTCCTCGGCCTCGCCTCCCATGGCGTTGAACACGACGCGGACATAGGCCGTGCTGCCCAGACGGTAGACGCCGTTCAGATACATATCCGCCTCGTCGATGCGGCGTTTGGCCAAGCCGTCGACGACCTCGCTGCTCGAGCTGAGCCAGCGGCCCATGGTGTTGACGAATTCCATCTCCGTATAGCCGCCATAGACGAAATACTGATAGATATTGTACTTAGGGTTGATCCACTGCGGGCCGAGGTTGAACGTGAAGCTGATCATCGCGTCATACTGCGACTGCGTGTGGACCAGCGGCGAGGCATCGAGCACGTCGTCCACCATTTTTTCAAAATCCACGAGCATCAGGCGCAGGCGCTGGTCGGCCTCCTCCTCCGTGATGCCGTCGGGGAATTCATTCTCCTCACAGCGCGTGCCGTAGCCGATCGTCCACTGGCCGTAGTCCCAGTAGGCGAACTTGCTGAAGCCCTCGTGATCCTTGATAAACTGGATGCAGGCCTCGCTCGTCTTCAGCGTGACGGGGTCCTCGCCGCTGCCGCCGTTGTCCTCGTTCGGGTTTTCGACCGGGGTCGAGGACCAGTGGGCATAGACGATGAGATTCTCCGCCGCGGGTGTGGAATTGGTAATGTGCGCGCCGCCGGAGGCCGCCGTATACCACCCGGCAAAATACATGCCGGAGCGTGTGGCCGTCTGCAGTGCGGCATAGGTCTCGCCGCGCGGGTAGCACAGGACGCGGTTGTCCTCCAGCGAGCCGCCGTTCGGCATATGGACAAGGTAGCGGAAGCCGGGGTCACTCTCGTTTCCGGTATAGTCGCCATAGAAATAGACCTGCAGCTCGCGGATACGCCGCTCGAGCATTTTGGAAGAATAGCTGCCGCCCACGCTGACCCACGAGCACCACGCATTGGCCATGCTGACCTCGGTATAGTCCCCGCCCGTCAGCAGTCGGGTCACGCGGCAGCCCGAGAGCACGGCGGAGCAGTTGAACTGCAGGGAGGCCAGCGCGTCGAACTGCTGCTGCGTCAGGGTCAGGCCGTTTGCAGAGAGGAAGCTGTTCACGCTGTTCTCCACCTGCGTCAGGGCCGTGCGGAAGCTGGAAACGCCGCGGCCCTCCAGCTCCTCGAGCATAGCGATGCCGCTGTCGCTGACCGTCATGGCCTGCGGGGCGCGCTCGTTCGCATCCGGCCCGATCGTCTCGGGAGCCTGCGTTTCCTCCGGAACGGACTCCATCGGCTCCGTCGCAGCGGTCTCCTCCGGCTGCACGGCAGCCGTTTCCTCGGTCCCGGCCGTCTCTGCCCGCACGGGCAGCTGTATGCCGGTAAAGATCAGCAGCGCAGAGAGCGCGCCGCACAGAATTCGCTTCATAGGGTAACTCCTTCTTTCGGGATTCTACCCCATTTTAACAAAACCGTTCCCGTTCGTCAAGATTCAGAGGTCTTTTAACAAGTTCTGCGGCCGAAAAACATTACAAAAAGGTAACAATTTTCGTCAGATCAGTCCAGATGCCGCTCATAAAACGCAAGAACGTCATCATAGACGAGCTGGCGGTTCTTCTCGTTGAGGATCTCGTGCCGCCCGTCATAGAGCTTGCAGGCCACATCCTGCATCCCGGCCGCACGGAAGGCAGCCGCCGCCTTTTCCACCCCGCGGCCCATATTGCCCACGGGGTCGCTCCTTCCGGCGATGAAAAATACCGGGAGGGCCTTGTCCATGCGCTGCAGATTGGCGGGCCTCTGGATCATGCGGATGCCGCGCAGCATCTCGCGCGTCAGGCCGATGGTCGCGTCCTGCCCGCACAGCGGGTCGGCCGTGTATTTTGCAACGACCTCGGGATCGCTGCAGATCCAGTCGTTCGGCGTGCGGGCGTCCGGGAATTTCCGGTTATATGCGCCGAACATCAGGTTTGCCAGCAGCTTGCTGCGGCCGGTCTCGCCAAGGCGCAGCTTTTCCAGCCCGCACAGGGCACGGCCCGCCGCAAGCACCGGGGCAGGCTGCCAGCCCGTGCCGCAGATGACGGCGGCGCGCAGCCCGGCGTCCGGATAGCGAAACAGCAGCGTGCGCGTCAAAAATGAGCCCATGGAGTGGCCCAGCACGAAATACGGCACGCCGGGATAGTCCCGCTGCGTGCGGCGCAGCAGCTCCATGCTGTCGTCCACGGCGGCGCACCAGCCGCCGGAAAAATGGCAGGGCTCCGTGCCGTGAGACTTGCCGTGGCCCATGTGGTCCTCGCCCGTGACGAGAAAACCGCGGGCATTGAGGAAGGCCGCAAACCCGGCATAGCGCGCCACATACTCCGCGATGCCGTGGATGATCTGCACCACACCGCGCGGCTGGCCCTCCGGCTCCCAGCGATAGGCGTGGATCATTCCGGCTCCGTGCGAAGAAAATTCAAATTCCAGCATAGAAATCCTCCAAAGTCCGATTTATTGGACACCTCGTCCTGTATGATAGGAGCATGCTAAGCGTTCGGGCCGCAGAAACAGAGCTGCCCGGTAAAAAATAACAGGAAAGAAGTGCATGTTCATGAATTCCGTGATCGATCTGACCGCCTATCTGCCCGAGCAGCCCGCGCCGCGCCGCCGTAAGCGGAAATTCGGCAGCATTGCCGCCGCGGTGGAGACTGTCGTCACCCTTCTGATGGGCGTTGGCTTTCTGCTTGCCCTGACGGCGTTTCTGCTGGCGCTGTAAAGTCCGGGTTTTCGTCGAGCGTGGAGAACAGCTCGTCCTCCCGCTGCGCGCGGCGGATGCAGCGAAGCGTGCCGTCCGCCTGATAGAGATATTCCGCGCAGTGCGGCGTCAGACCATAGGAATAGCCCATGGACGCGCCGTAGGCCCCGACGTCATGGAGGACAAGGCGCGCGCCTCTGCGGCACTCCGGCAGAAGGCGCTGGCCGAACGGTTCGCGCGGCTCCGGGATGCGGTCTCCGACGGCATAGCGCCGCCGCCCTTCCACACGGTCGTCGCCGAGGACGGAGATATGATGATACGTCCCGTAGAGCTCCGGCCGGAGCAGATCGGCGCGGCTGACATCCACACCGAGCCAATCCTGCGCGCCGCGCTTGACGCCTGTCACCGTTGTAAGCAGGATGCCTGCATGGGCCGTGAGCCAGCGGCCAAGACCCGTCTCCACGGGCACGCCGCCCAAACCGGCAGGCTCCATGATCCGGGAAAATTCCGCCTGCACCCCGCGGGAGACGGCCGCGATGTCGGCGTCGCGCTCCGTGCGGCGATGGGCCACCGGGAGACCGCCGCCGAGGCAGCAATAGGACACCTGCAGGCCGAAGCTGCCATGCAGCGCCGCCGCGCAGGTGAACAGGGCGCGGGCCAGCGCGGAAAAGGCCTCGGGATCGCGCAGGCCAAGGCCGAGCATGGCGCTCAGGCCGACCTCGCGCACGCCCTTGAGCCGCAGCTCCTGCGCCGTATCCAGCAGCTCGCCCGTCCGCATCCCGAAGCGCGTGGCCTCCGCCTTGTGGAAGCTGCGGTCCGGCTCCGGCCGAAGCCGCAGGCCGAGCCGCGCAGGCAGCGGACGCTCCCGCTCCAGCCGGAGCAGCAGCCCGCCGTCGTCCAGCACGAGGTCCGCAGCCGGAACGGCCAGCTCGGCGTCCGTGGGAAACTCGGGCGCAAAGCGGATCGCCTCCGGGGAAAAGCCGCTGGCCAGCGCCAACCGGTACTCCCCCGCCGTGACGCACAGCGCCCCCTGGCCCTCCTCGCGCAGGATGCGCAGAACGGTCGGGTTCGGCAGCGCCCGCACCGGGAACCAGGCCCGGAACCCGGCGCTCCACGAAAAGGCGCTGCGCAGCCGGGCCGCGCGGGTGCGGAGCTGCGCCTCATCATAGACATAGCAGGGCGTCGGAAGCGCGCGGAGCAGCTCCTCCGGCGCAAAGACGGCGTCCTGCGGATCGCGCCGCTCAGGCGCGGACATTGCGCTGATAAAGCAGGTTCAGGCCCTTGAGCATCAGGGTGCGGTCGTAGATGAGCTTTCTGCGGCACAGCGGCACAACAAATTTGGAGATGCCGCCCGTCGCCACGACCGTTGCCGGGGTCCCAAGCTCCTGCTCCATGCGGTCGAGCAGGCCGTCGAGCATGGCTGCCGCACCGAACATGATGCCGCTGCGCATGGCGTCGCGCGTATTTTTGCCGATGGCGCGCTGCGGCTCGTCCAGGCTGATGCCGGGGAGCTGGGCCGTGCGGCCGGTCAGCGCCTCGAGCGAGATCTTCAGGCCGGGGCAGATGCAGCCGCCGCTATAGACGCCGTCCTTGTCGATGGCCGTGATGGTCGTCGCCGTGCCCATATCCACGATGAGCAGCGGCGCGCCATAGTCATGGATGGCCGCGACGGAGGCGACGATGAGGTCGCTGCCGATCTCCGTGGGATTGTCCATGCGGATGTTCAGGCCCGTGCGGATGCCGGGGCCGACAACAAGGCAGTTCTTCCCCGTCAGCTTGCGGATAGCGGTGCGGAACGAATTGAGCACCGGCGGCACGACGGACGCGACGATCGTGCCGTCGATCATGGACGGAACGACGTCGAACAGCGCCAAAATGTTCTTGAGCTCCGCACAGTACTGATCGGACGTCTTGATGGAGTCCGTTGCCATGCGCGCCTCAAACAGGATGTCGTTCCCCTCGATGCCGCCGAGGACGACGTTGGTATTGCCGATATCGATTGCAAGGATCATAAGGTTTCCTCCAGTAACAGATCTTTCACGCAGCAGACCGCTTTGCCGCCGTCCACCGTCACGATGCCGCAGCTCGGAGCGCGGCCGCCGCAGGCGCCGGGATTCAGCAGCCAGAGGCCGCCCTCCTGCCTGCAATAGGGAATGTGGGTATGGCCGAACAGCGCGACCTGCGCCTGCTGCTCCTGCGCCGCAAGAGAAAAGCGGAGCAGCCCCTGCTTGACGCCGTAGCGGTGCCCGTGCGTGCCGAAAATGCGCACGCCCTCAAAGGTCCGGAGCAGCGTCTCCGCGCGCGGTGGGCCCCACAGGTCGCAGTTGCCGCGGACGCTCAGGACCGGCAGGCCGCAGAATTCCTCCGCAAGACGGTCAGCATCGGCGCAGTGGTCGCCGAGATGGATCACGGCGTCCGGCCGCTCCCGCCGCACGGCAAGCTGCATGAATTCCTGCTCGCCATGAGAATCCGAAAGGATCAGAAGCTTCATGGCGTCACCTCCTTCGCGTTTGGTGCATATATTATAGCAGGCCACAGAGCGGGAGGCAATCATTTATGAAGCAGGAAGATGCAAAAAAAGCGGCGCAGCGGATCCTTCACGCCCCGGAGGCACAGCAGCTCCTTGCGCTGCTCTCCCGCGGCGGCGGGCAGACGCTGCAGCAGGCGGCGGCAGCGGCGCAGCGCGGCGACATGGCGGGGGCGCAGGCCATGCTGAAGCCGCTGCTGGACGACCCGCAGGCGGCCGCTCTGCTGGAAAAGCTGAAGCAGGGCATGCCGAACTACAA
>ERZ791908.481-NODE-481-length-42478-cov-10.632039_pt1 | contig 42478 bp, 35 predicted proteins | sample MGYA00510144_ERZ791908 | MGnify/ENA primary metagenome ERZ791908 (study PRJEB30046, sample SAMN00792105) | human gut metagenome | study: EMG produced TPA metagenomics assembly of the A metagenome-wide association study of gut microbiota in type 2...
TTTGCGCCGACAATACTTTGCGGGTGACTGCACGGAAAGATAGGTAACGCCAACATAAGAACCTGCCAATCGGCAGGTTCTTTTCATATTCTACCCTTTCCCATCACACAGAACACAGAATCGGAGGCGCTGCGGCGCGCATAAGGAGGATATTTTTATGAAAATGCTTCGTGTCCTGATGCTCAACGGCAGCCCGCGCGCGAACGGCAACACGTCCATCGCTCTGCGGGAAATGGAGAAAATTTTTACGGAGAGCGGCGTTGCGGTCGAGACCGTGCAGGTCGGCAATCAGGCCGTGCGCGGCTGCGTGGCCTGCAACGGCTGCGCCAAGCTCGGCAAATGCGTGTTTGATGACGTGGTGAATGAGCTGGCCCCGAAATTCGAGCAGGCGGACGGCCTCGTCGTGGCAAGCCCCGTCTACTATGCGTCTGCCAATGCGACGCTTGTCGCCTGCCTTGACCGCCTGTTTTACAGCACTTCGTTCGATAAGACGATGAAGGTCGGCGCCAGCGTGGCCTGCGCCCGCCGAGGTGGCTGCTCCGCGACGTTCGATGAGCTGAATAAATATTTCACGATCTCCGGCATGCCGGTGGCCTCCAGCCAGTACTGGAACAGCATCCACGGCCGCGCGGCAGGGGAGGCGGAGCAGGACGGCGAGGGCCTGCAGACCATGCGCGTTCTGGCCCGCAACATGACCTTCCTGATGCGCAGCATCGCGCTCGGCCGCGAGCAGTTCGGCCTTCCGGAGAAGGAAGCCCGCATCGCGACGCATTTCATCCGATAAATCCGGAATAACATGGGGCGGTTTCGTTCGGAAACTGCCCCGTTTTTCGCAGGGAGGGCTTGACAGATCGGGCGGAATATGGTAACCTGCGCATAGAATGCAAATCCAGATTGAAATTTGATACAGAAAGGCGGAACCTCCATGAACCCGAAGGAAAAAATCCTCCGCACGGAGCTTGTCTCGGCGGGCGCTGCTCTGCTTTGCTGTCTGCTGCTCGGTATCGCCTGTTTCCTGCTCGCGGGCCTGCCATCCGCCAGCCTGATCCTGCTTGCAGCCGCTCTGCCGCTTTCCCTCGTGATCCTGCCCTGTGCGCTGACCTGGTACAGCGGCCGCTTCTGCTGGGCTGCTCCGATCTTCCTGACGTTGGGCTTTATTCTGATCCCCAGCTATTTTCTCCGCGGCTATTTTCTGGAGATCGGTTTGGCCGGTCTGGCGTCCGGCCTGTTTGCGGCTGCCGTGCAGGGGTTCCATCTTGCGGCACGGCGGGAGATGCCATGCACGGCGTGGGCGGCCTATGGCGGTCTAACCGTCCTGTACCTGTTTGTCAGTTTGCTCGATCTGCTGCATGACGCGCTGTTCACAGGCGGCCCGATGGCGGGCATCTGGATCACAGCGACGGTGTGCTGCCTCGGCATCACGCTGCTCGTGTTCCGCGCCGGACGCCGTGTGACGTTCTACCCGGCGGCATGGATGGTCGTGCTGTTTGCGCTGCAGTTCGGCATGACCTACTGGACGCTGCCGTTCGACCTCGGCCGGGCCGCGCTGCATTTTGCGGTCGTACTCGTTCCGCAGCTGCTCCTGACGCTTGTTCTGCTGCTGCGCAGGCCGCGTGCGGTGCAGGCATTTGAATGAGATTTCCCTTGTAATTTCCCGAATTCTCTATTATAATAAAAGCAAATTTTGAGCCGCGCTGCGGCGCGGCATCGGAAGTGGAGTTGAGAAGATGCGCCATATTTCCTGCTGAACGTTGGGCTGACAAGACAAAGCGGCGAAGCGGCCGCTTGGCTTTGCTATGCCCTGATGCAGGAATATGCGGATCCCTCAACTGCGCGTGACCGGTCTGCCCTCTGGCGACGGATGCACAATGGCTGCGGGATGCTTTCCTGCGGCCATTTTTACGTCATGGAGGGCACACAATGTCACTGATCCAGGTCAAAAATCTGACGTTTACCTATGATGGAAGCTACGAGCCTGTTTTTGAGAATGCCAGCTTCCAGATCGACACCGGCTGGAGACTCGGCCTTATCGGACGCAACGGGCGCGGAAAAACAACGCTGCTTCGCCTGCTGTGCGGGACATATCCCTATCAGGGAACGATCTCCGCGAGCACGCCGGTTTCCTATTTCCCTTATTTGATCCGTCGTCCGGAGGCACCGGCCATCGACGCCGTCTCGGAAATGGAGCCGGATTATGAGCTCTGGCGGCTGCAGTGCGAGATGGAAAAGCTGCGGCTCGACGAGTCGATCCTGCTCCGGTCCTATGCCACGCTCAGCGGAGGCGAGCAGACAAAGCTGCAGCTTGCGGTCCTGTTTTCGTCGGAGCAGCACTATTTGCTGATCGACGAGCCGACAAACCATCTTGATCTGCCGGGGCGCGAGCTAGTAAGCCGTTATCTCAGCCGGAAGCGCGGATTTCTTCTCGTTTCTCACGACCGGGCATTTCTGGACGGATGCGTCGACCACATCCTCTCGATCAACCGGGCGGATATTCAGGTCTGCAGGGGGAATTTTTCCACATGGATGGAGAACCGGGAGCGGCAGGACGCCTTTGAGCAGCGGAAAAACGAGAAGCTCCTGCGGGAGATCGCCCGCCTGCAGGATACGGCGCGCGAAAAAACCCAGTGGGCGGGAAGGGCAGAGGCCCGGAAGATCGGCAGCGCGCCTGCGGACCGGCCGGATAATTACCGCTCCTATCAGGGAGCAAAGGCGGAGCGCACGATGGCGCGCGCCAAGGCCATCGAGAAGCGGCGCGAAGCCGCGCTGGAGGAGAAAAAGCTGCTCCTGAAAAACCTGGAGCGGCGGGAGGAGCTGAAGCTCGTCCAGCTTCCGTTTTATGCAGAGCGGCTCGCAGAGCTGCGGAACATCCGCATCGCATATGGGGCGCGGACTGTCTGCGATTCGTTCGGCCTTTCGGTGCGGGCAGGGGAGCGGATCGCACTGCAGGGGCCGAACGGCTGCGGCAAAAGCAGTATCCTTCATCTGCTGTGCAGCATGGACGTCCCGCATGGGGGCGAGGTCCGGCGTGGCAGCGGCCTGCGCATTTCCTTTGTCGCACAGAACACGTCGGGGCTCTGCGGCAGCGCGGCAGAGCTGATCCGCGAAAAAGAGATCGATGAAAGCCGCTTCTATTCCATCCTGAACAAACTGGATGTGCCGAAGGCCCAGCTGGAGCGCGACCTGCGGCTGCTCAGCGAGGGACAGCGGAAAAAGGTGCTGCTGGCGGCTTCACTCTGCGAGCGGGCGCACCTGCATGTCTGGGATGAGCCGCTCAACTATATCGATGTGATCTCGCGTATCCAGATCGAGGAGCTCCTGCTCCGGTTCCGGCCGACCATCGTGTTTGTGGAGCATGATAAAGCGTTCTGTGAGCACGTCGCAACGCGGATCGTATCGATGCAGAAGGCATAATGCAATTTTTCGCAAAAAAAGACACCCTGCAGATCGCTCTGCAGGGTGTTTGTTCTGCTGTAAGATCAGTCTGCGACGTAGGGCAGCAGGGCGATCTGACGGGCGCGCTTGATGGCGACGGTCAGCTGACGCTGATGCTCGGCGCAGGTGCCGGTCGTGCGGCGGGGCAGGATCTTGCCGCGCTCGGACGTGTAGCGGCGAAGCTTGGCAGCATCCTTGAAGTCGATGCTCGTAACCTTGTCCACGCAGAAGTTACAAACCTTTCTGCGCTTGCGGGGCCGAGTTCTATCATTGGCCATGATGAAATCCTCCTTCTTGCAATCTCAGGGAAAAAGCTCAATCAAAACGGGAGCTGGCTGTCGTCGTCCTCGATCATCGAGAAGTCGGAAGCCGGCGCGGGGGCAGCGGGTGCGGCGTAGCCGTGGGAGCTGCCCGCAGCAGGCGCAGCCGGTGCGCTGTAGCCATAGGACGGCGCGGGGGAATACCCGCCGTTGTCGCCTGCGGCATCGCGCTTGGAGTCGCCGAAGTAGACATTGTCTGCCACGACCTCTGCGCTGCGGCGCTTGTTGCCCTCTTTATCGGTCCAGTTGCGGATCTGGAGCCGACCGGAGACCACCGCCATGCGGCCCTTGGTGAAATACTTGCTGACGAATTCCGCCGTATTGCGCCATGCCACGATGTCGATGAAGTCCGTTTCCTTCTCGCCGTTGTTCGCGCTGCTGCCGAAATCACGGTCAACCGCGAGGGAGAAGGATGCGACCGCGATGCCGGAACCGGTACGGCGCAGCTCGGGGTCACGGGTGAGACGGCCCATGAGAACGATATGGTTCAGCATGAGGAGTCCCCCTTACGCTTCGACAGCGACGATGATGGAGCGCAGGATACCGTCGGTGATCTTGAACACACGGTCCAGCTCAGCGGGGAACTCGGGCTTGCATTCGCAGTTCATCAGGACATAGTAGCCTTCGGGCAGGTCGTTGATCGGGTAGGCCAGCCGGCGCTTGCCCCACTCCTCGATGCTCGTGAGAGTACCTTCTGCCTCAACCATCGCCTTGAACTTTTCCACGAGAGCGGCAATACCCTCTTCGCCCTGAGCGGGGTCGATGATATAGACGATCTCATACTTACCGGAAATCTTAGCCATTGTTGTTTGCACCTCCTTTTGGACTTGTGGCCGCCGCGCTGCGGCGGCAAGGATCGCCTGAAATTCACAGGCCTATCTATTTTACCGTTCCGTGCGGCAAAAGTCAAGCATTTTCCAAACTTTTTTGTGGAGAAATTCCGCGTGTTCCGGGGAGAGCACCGGAAAACAGGATCACAGTCTCAGAATCGTGACTACGAGTCCGGCAATGCCCAGCAGGATCATGATCGCGCCGCCGATGCGTGTGCCGATCAGAAAAGACCGGGTCGGCTCACCGTTTGCTTCATTTTGCCGGGAGTTCACGATCTCGAAGATATCCTCCGGAAAGAACAGCATGAAAAAACCGATCAATGGGAAAAAGAATCAGCTTGTCAAAAAAGTCCCTCTAGGGCTTTTTCGCCAAGCTGCTTCTGGAATTGCAAAATAAAATTTTGTAACATTATTTTGCAATTCTGCCGCTGCGGCGGGTGATCAAACGCGAAAGGACACCCTGACGGTTTCCTTTCACACTTTTCTTCCCTCCGAAACTTATGGCTTGGCAGTTTTTTGACAGTCTGAAAGAATACCAATTGAACATCATTGCGGATAACCCCCTCGTGAACGCGTGACAGTACAGGAGCAGCACCGCGTGATAGCAGCTTCGTCGTTCGCAGGGTAGTGCTTTGCAAATGACTTTCCTGTATCAGGTGGTGCTGCCCCGAGAATTTTCCCTGACTGCCGGAGATCAGCCGGACAGTCGCTCAATGAGAAGGGCAACAAATCCACCGATACCGATCAGCATCATGATCGCGCCCCCAATGCGCGTGCCGATCAGAAAAGACCGGGTCGGCTCGCCGTTTGCTTCATTTTGCCGGGAGTTCACGATCTCAAAGATGTCCTCCGGGAAGAACAGCATGAAAAAACCGATCAGCGGGAAAAAGAATACTCCGATAAATTCCATCGTTTGCACCTCCTTGCAGTCTCATTATAGCACAGTGCGGCCTTCCGTCGATGAGGCAAAGCAGGGGAAATGCGATTTTCTCCCGTTTCCACAAATCCCACAGCGCGAAACCGTTTCCAAAGCGGCCCCGCTTGTGGATTTTTCCCGCGCGGGATGCATCCTGCGTGAAAACAGCTTGCATTTTTGCCCGGAAAATGCTATTCTTTATGGGTACAAGGCTGTAAATTTTGACGCAGACAGGAGGAACGCAGAATGAAAAAGCTAACCGGTTCCATCGTCGCGCTGGTCACTCCGTTCCATGAGGACGGCAGCGTTGATTTTGCCCGCCTTCGGGAGCTGTGTGACTGGCACATCGCCAACGGTACGGACGCGATCCTTGCGCTCGGCACCACGGGCGAGACGGCGTCCACCTCGCTGGAGGAGGATATCAAAACACTGGAATGCGTGATCGACCACGTCAACGGCCGCGTCCCCGTCATCGCGGGCGCAGGCTCGAACTCCAGTGAGATGCAGAAGCACAAGAGCGTCATCTATTCCCAGATGGGCGCGTCGGCGCTGCTGTGCATCAGCCCCTATTATGTCAAGACGAATGAAGAGGGCATGTACCGCCACTTCATGATGTCGGCGGATGCGGCTACCGCGCCGATCATCCTCTATAACGTCCCCGGCCGCACCGGCTGCAAAATTTCGCCGGACGTTGTGCGGCGGCTCTCCGTCCACCCGAACGTCATGGCCATCAAGGAGGCCAGCGGCGATATCGGCTATGCCATGAAGGTCGCGCGTTACCTGAGCGACGACTTCACGATGTACAGCGGCAACGACGACATCACCATCCCGCTGATGTCCCTCGGCGCGTCCGGCGCCATCTCCGTATGGGCGAATGTCATGCCGCGCACCGTGCACGACATGGTCACGGACTATCTGGCGGGCCGCCATGAAAAGGCCCTGCAGACGCAGCTGCGCTATCTTGACCTCATCAACGCCCTGTTCATGGAGGTCAACCCCATCCCCGTGAAGACGGCCATGAACCTGATGGGCCTGCAGGCCGGGCATTTCCGTATGCCGATGTATCCCATGGCCCCGGAGAATCTGGGCCGTCTGAAGCGCATTATGCGCGAGGCCGGGCTCCCTGTGCAGGAGGCTGCGGAATGAAGGTATTTCTGAGCGGATACGGCAAAATGGGCCGAATGCTCGAGGAGCTGGCGCTGGAGCGCGGCTGGGAGGTCGTCGGCCATGCCGACATTACCTGCCCCGAGGCCTATGAAACGGCCCCCGGCGCGGACGTCTGCCTCGATTTTTCCGGCGTCGGCGCGCTGCAGCCCCTGCTCGGCTACCTGCACCGCACGAAGACCGCCCTTGTCAGCGGCACGACCGGCCTGACGGAGCCGGATCTCGACGCCCTGCACGAGTTGGGCCGCGAGCTGCCCGTCATCTGGACGGCGAACTACAGCACGGGCATCGCCGTGTTCCGCCGGATGCTGCATGACTATGCGGGCGTTCTTGCTGGCTGGGACAAGGAGATCGTGGAAATCCACCACAACCAGAAGGCCGACGCGCCGAGCGGCACGGCAAAGCTCCTGCTGCAGGAGCTGGACCCCGAGGGCACGGCGACGGTCCTCCACGGCCGCGAGGGCCTCTGCGGCAAGCGCAAGCCGGAGGAGATCGGCGTGTTCTCGCTGCGCGGCGGAACGGTCGCGGGCGAGCATACCGTCTATTTCTTCGGCGAGGATGAGACGCTGCAGATCACGCACAGAGCTGCGAGCCGCAGAATTTTTGCGGCGGGCGCTTTGCGCGCTGCGCAGGCCATCTGCGGGCGGGGCCCGGGCTTCTATACGCTCGACGAGCTGCTGTTTGAAATCTGACCGATATCAATATAAGGAAGAACGACTATGGAAAAACTGAAACCCCGCACTCTCTCCGGCTTTATGGAGCTGCTGCCTGCGCCGCAGCAGAAGTTCGAGCGTATGCTGGAGATCCTGCGGAAGAACTTCGCCCTCTACGGCTTCACGCCCATCGACACGCCCATCATCGAGTCGGCCGAAATCCTGCTGGCCAAGGGCGGCGGTGAGACGGAAAAGCAGATCTATCGCTTCCAGAAGGGCGACTCCGATCTGGCCCTGCGCTTCGACCACACCGTCCCGCTGGCAAAATACGTCGCCCTGCACGAGAACGAGCTCTGCTTTCCGTTCCGGCGCTATGCCATTGGCAAGGTCTACCGCGGCGAGCGCGCCCAGCGCGGCCGCTTCCGCGAATTCTATCAGGCCGATATCGACATCATCGGCGACGGCAAGCTCTCCGTCGTCAACGAGGCGGAAATTCCGTCCATTATTTATAAGGTATTCTCGGAGTTCGGCCTGAAGCGATTCTGCATCAGCGTGAACAACCGCAAAATTCTCAACGGCTTCTATGCCATGCTCGGCCTGACGGAAAAGTCCGGCGATATCATGCGCACGGTGGACAAGCTTGACAAGATCGGCCCGGACAAGGTCCGCGTCATCCTCGTCGAGGACATCGGCCTTTCGGAGCAGGATGCCGACGAAATTCTCCGCTTCATCGCCATCCGCGGCACGAATGCCGAGGTGCTCGAGCGACTTGAGTCCTATCGCGGCCGCGACGAGGCCTTTGACACCGGCCTCGACGAGCTGACGACCGTGACGAAGTATCTGGCGGCCTTCGGCGTGCCGGAGGAGAACTTCGCCGTTGACCTGACCATCGCCCGCGGGCTGGACTACTACACCGGCACCGTCTATGAGACGCGCATGCTCGACCATCCTGAGATCGGCGCGATCTGCGCAGGCGGCCGCTATGACAATCTGGCGGAGTATTACTCCGACCGCAGCCTGCCCGGCGTCGGCGTGGCCATCGGCCTGACACGCCTGTTCTATGTGCTCGACGAGCAGGGCATGCTCAATCCGGATCTGCTCACAGCCCCGGCCGACGTGCTGCTGCTGCCCATGACGGACGATTTCACCGCCGCCGTCGAGCTGGCGACACGCTTCCGCAATGCGGGCCTGCGCACACAGATCTACTCCGAGCAGAAGAAGTTCAAGGCGAAAATGACGTATGCCGACAAGCTGGGCATCCCGTATGTCGCCTTCCTCGGCGAGGACGAGATCGCGCAGGGCACCTGCTCCGTCAAGGACCTGCGCACCGGTCAGCAGGTCAGCCTGTCGCCGGATGAGGCGGTCGAGCTGATCCGCAAGGGAATTTCCGAGCTGAACAAGGGCTCCGTGATTTTAGAGAAATAATTTTTGGGGGAATTGATCCATGACGCAATCGAGAACGCACAACTGCGGCGAGCTTCGTCTCGCCGACGCCGGCAAGACCGTCACGCTGGCGGGCTGGCTGGAAAATATGCGCGAGGTCGGCAGCAATCTGGCCTTTGTCGTCCTGCGCGACTTCTACGGCACGACGCAGGTCGTTATTGAGTCGGAGGAGATGATGCAGGCCTTCAAGCCCATCAACCGCGAATCCACGATCTCCGTGACCGGCGTGGTACGCGAGCGCACCAGCAAGAATCCGAAGCAGCCCACGGGCGAGATCGAGGTCGTGCCGGAGAGCGTCTCCGTGCTTGGCCGCTGCCGCTACAATGCGCTGCCCTTCGAGATCAACCGCTCGAAGGAGGCTGACGAAAATCAGCGCCTGAAGTACCGCTATCTGGACCTGCGCAATCCGGAGGTCAAGAAGAACATCATCCTGCGCTCGAATGTCGTGGCGGACCTGCGCCGCAGCATGACGGAGCGCGGCTTCCTGGAGATCACCACGCCGATCCTGACGAGCTCCTCGCCCGAGGGCGCACGCGACTATCTTGTCCCGGCCCGCAACCATCCCGGCAAGTTCTATGCCCTGCCGCAGGCTCCGCAGCAGTTCAAGCAGCTGCTCATGACCTCCGGCTTCGACCGCTATTTCCAGATCGCGCCGTGCTTCCGCGATGAGGACGCCCGCGCTGACCGCAGCCCCGGCGAGTTCTATCAGCTGGATATGGAGATGGCCTTCGCTACGCAGGACGACGTCTTTGCCGTCCTTGAGGATGTGCTGCCCCCGGTGTTCACGAAGTACGGCAAGTACAAGGCGGCCTCCGCGGCGCCGTTCCGCCGCATTTCGTTCCGCGAGTCCATGGACCGCTATGGTTCCGACAAGCCCGATCTGCGCATCGACCTTGAGCTGACCGACGCCGCCTGCCTGCAGGACTGCGGCTTTGAGCCGTTTGCCGGGCAGACCGTCAAGGCCGTCGTCGTGCCGGACTTCCACAAGACCCGCAAGTTCATCGACAAGCTCTGCGCCGAGGCCGAGATGCTCTCCGGCGGCAAGGCCTACTGGTTCCGTCTGGACGAAAACGGCGAGCTGGTCGGCGGCATCTCCAAGTTTGTCGCCGAAAAGAAGGACGAGGTCATCGAAAAGCTCGGCCTGACGAAGAACAGCTTCGTCGCGCTGGCCGCCGGCAAGTACGGCGCGGCCGTCAAGACCGCAGGCGTACTGCGCAAGCTGCTTGGCGCGCAGGTCGAGGGCCATATGGATGCCGAGCGCTATGAGTTCTGCTGGATCGTCGACTTCCCGATGTATGAGATCGGCGAGGAGTCCGGCGAGCTGGAGTTCTGTCATAATCCGTTCTCCATGCCGCAGGGCGGTCTGGAGGCGCTTGAGCGCGCGCATCGCGGCGAGATCGACCCGCTGACGATCAACGCCTATCAGTACGATCTGGTCTGCAACGGCGTGGAGCTGTCCTCCGGCGCCGTCCGGAACCACGACCCCGAGATCATGATCCGTGCCTTTGAGCTCGTGGGCCTCGGCGAAGCCGATGTCAAGGCCAAGTTCCCGGCCATGTACAATGCGTTCTGCTACGGTGCGCCCCCCCATGCCGGTATCGCTCCGGGCGTGGACCGCATGGTCATGCTGCTGGCCGGTGAGGACTCCATCCGCGAGGTCATCCCGTTCCCGATGAACAAGAATGCGCAGGACCTGATGATGGACGCCCCGTCCGCCGTCGATCCGAAGCAGCTTGCCGATGTGCACATCGCCATCGTCGAAGACAAATAAGCAAAACAATGACCCTGCTGCGAGCTTGCAGCAGGGTCGTTTTTATGGCAGCACCGCACAATTGCAGTTTCGGCCTTCGCCGGTTATTTTTTGCCGATCCATCGGTTCGAAAAGTTTGAGGTATTGCGCAGCCGTTGGCGGCTTTGCCGCCTTACGGATGCGGCATGCCCCTTGCGGGTACACAAAGTACATCTGCACTTTTTCAAACCTTGTCTCGACTAAAAATCCCTCGCCGAATGCTCTCGCTGAATTATGCGGTGCTGCCTTATGCATTTTCTGGCGGATTTTCCTGCACATAGGCATCGAACAGGGCTGCGGCGCTTTCACATAGCCCGGCGCAGGGACGTTTGGCGTAATACTGCGCCGTCCGGGCCTCCGGCGCGCCGCCGGGCGTCGTCTCTACCCCGGCCAGAAGGTCCCGGCAGAGATAGGAGCTATGGGCGGACTGAAAGCGGTGGGCCAGCTCCTGCACGCGGGCGTAATGCGCCTGCTTGCGCTCGTGCGTCGGAATGTCCGCATCCGCATACAGCAGCCCGGCCAGCAGGACTATGGCGCTGACCGCGCCGCAGACCTCGCGGAGCCGCCCGATGCCGCCGCCGAGGGAGGCACCGAGCTTCATGGCCGTCTCGCGCGGCAGCAGCTCCGGATAGGCGCACAGGACGGCCTGCGCGCAGTTGCAGCCCGCTTCAAAATTCGCGCGGGCGAGCGCGGCATGGCCCGTCATCGCGGAGCCTCCGGCAGCCTGATGCCGTTAAAGCGGATGAGATAGCGGATGGGGTAGTAGTGGTCGAGATAATTTTCGGCGTACCACTCGAACGTCGCCTGCGGCAGATGTACAAGCTCCGGCGCTTCGCAGCGGAACAGCTCAAACGTCTTGCGGTCGCCGCTGAGCAGGGCGGCCATCAGCTCCTTCTGGTCCTCGCTTGCCAGACGGTCGAGGCAGGCGTCCATCACGGCCGAGCAGATCAGCTCCTCCCGCGTGGCGCGGCTCTCCAGCCCGGCCAGCCATTCCAGCAGGGCCTCCGGCGGGAAGGCCTTGCGCGTGGTGACGAGCGCGAGCTTCTGAAATTCCTTGTCCGCGTTGCGCTGCAGCACGTCGATGAGATAGCGCAGCAGGTCCTCGTCCAGACTGCAGCAGTCCAGCAGCACGGAGTAGACGCTGCGGGGATCGTCCGGCTCCTCGATGACGGGGGGATCGGGTTCCTTCGGCCCCTCGAGGTCCTCAAGAGCCTCGGGCGGTGTCTGCGTCGGCGCGGGGTCGCGGGCCAGCGCGGCGAGCAGATTCTCCGGCTTCAGGGCCTCCAGCTCGTCCTCGTCCAGCTCGGTTCCGTCCTGCGCGGCACAGCGGCGGAGGAACTCTGGCAGCCCCATGCCCTGGATCTGCTGCTGCAGCTCAATGGCGCGGGGCAGCGGCTCCTGCTGCGACAGAGAGACGCCCTCCGGCGGCTTGCGCGTCCCCTCGGAGAGCTCCTGCAGGAGCGTCATATAGTATTCCGGCACTTTCATGGCGCGGCCTCCCTTTGAGAGATCAAGAACGATCCCAAATTTCTTTGACTTTAGTATACTATATCGCGCGCAGGAATGCAACCGCGCCGGAGGATGCTTTTTTGCCCGGCGAGTTCTTGACAGGTTTTTTTTCACAGGATATAATAAACAGTAATACCGCAAAATTTTGCAGAATGGGAGAAACCTATGAAAATCAAGATCACGTCCGACAGTACCTGCGATCTCTCGCCGGAGCTTCTGCGCGAGAATGACATCGAACTTTTCCCCCTGTTTATCAACAAGGGCGACGAGAGCTTCCGCGACGGCGTCGATATCCAGCCCGCCGATATTTTTGCTCATGTTGCAGCGGGCGGCGCGCTGTGCAGCACGGCAGCCGTGCCGGTCGGCGTGTTCCACGACCGCTTTGCCGAGCTGGCAAAGGAATATGACGCCGTGTTCCATGTGAACATCGGCTCCGGCTTCTCCGCATCGCATCAGAACGCTGTTCTCGCTGCAGAGGACCTGCCGAATGTCTACGTTATCGATTCCCGCAACCTCTCCACCGGTCAGGGCCATGTTGTGCTCGAGGCCTGCCGCCTTGCAAAGACCGCCACGGACCCTGAGGAGATGTACCGGCAGCTCAATGCGTTTGCCCCAACGGTCGACGCCAGCTTCCTGCTCGACCGGCTGGATTACATGGTCAAGGGCGGCCGCTGCTCGTCGGTCGTGGCTCTCGGCGCGAACCTGCTGCGCTTGAAGCCGTGCATCGAGGTTGTGGACAACAAGATGATCGTCGGCAAAAAGTACCGCGGCAGCTATGTCAAGTGCATGGAGCACTATGTCCGCGACCGTCTGGAGAACTGCGACGACCTGCTGTACGACACGATCTTCATCACGCACACGCCCGTCCCGCAGGAGATCCTCGACACCGTGCACCGCACCGTGCGCGAGTGCGGTGATTTCAAGCATATTTATGAGACAAACGCGGGCTGCACGATCTCGTGCCACTGCGGAGAGGGCACGCTCGGCGTGCTGTACCTGCACAAGCCCAAGAACTGATATTCGTACCATATTTTATGAATTTTGGCAAAAGCCTGTCGAAGAAGCCCAAGGGACTTCTTGACAGGCTTTTGCATACCTGTCCGCCCTGCCGCATAGCCTGTATCACGAGACTGTGGGGGAGGCTGTGATAATGAGCAATCTTTACGCCGACATTGCCAGAAGAACGGGCGGAGACATCTACATCGGCGTGGTGGGACCGGTGCGCACGGGAAAATCCACGCTGATCAAGCGCATCATGGAGGAACTGGTGATCCCCAATATCGAGGATCTCTATCAGCGCGAGCGGGCGCGCGATGAGCTGCCGCAGAGCGGCTCCGGCCGGACGATCATGACGGCGGAGCCGAAATTCGTGCCGGAGGAGGCCGTGGAGATCACGCCGGACGGCACGGCGCGCCTGTCCGTGCGGCTCATCGATTCCGTGGGCTATCTTGTGGACGGGGCCATCGGCGCGACGGAAAACGGCCAGCCGCGCATGGTCACAACGCCGTGGGCCGACACGGAGCTCCCTATGGAGGAGGCGGCCGAGCTCGGCACGCGCAAGGTCATGGAGGAGCACAGCACGGTGGGCCTCGTCGTCACGACGGACGGGTCCATCACGGACATCCCGCGCGCAGACTACCGCGAGGCAGAGGCACGGGCCATCCGGGATATGCAGGCAACGGGGAAGCCGTTCCTCGTGGTTGTGAATTCTGCCGCGCCGAACGGCGGGCAGGCACAGGCACTGCGCCGCGAGCTGGAGGAGACCTATGGCGTGCACGCCGTGACGGCGGACTGCCAGTCCCTGCACGAGGCGGAGATTGGCGAGCTGCTGCGCGCGCTGCTCTATACGTTCCCGATGCGGGAGGTACGCGTGTTCCTCCCGGCGTGGGTACGGGCGCTCGAGCTGGAGCACCCGCTCAAGGCAGCACTCTATTCCGCCCTGCGGGAGAACGCGGCGGGTATCGCCTGCCTCGCGGATGCCGAGCCGGCGCTGCGCCGCGCCTGTGAGCTGGAGCAGGTCTGCGGCTGCCGCATTGCAGACGTCGACCTCGGCAGCGGAACCGTCACCTGTGAGCTGGAGTTCCGCGAGGGGCTGTTTTACCAGATCCTCAGCGAGCGCACCGGCTTCTCCGTGGAGAACGACGGCCAGCTCCTGCGCCTGCTGACGGAGCTTGCGGCCATGAAGCGGGAGTATGACAAAATTTCTGCTGCGCTGGACGAGGTGCGCGCCACGGGCTACGGCATCGTCATGCCTGCGGCAGAGGAGATGCATCTCGAAGCGCCGGAGATCGTCCGCAAGGGCGGGGCCTACGGCGTGAAGCTGCGCGCGAGCGCGCCGTCCATCCATATGCTGCGCGCCGACATCCAGACGGAGATCAGCCCTATGGTCGGCAACGAGCAGCAGTCCGAGGACCTTGTGCAGTATCTGCTCGGCGGATATGAGTCCGATCCGGAGAAGCTCTGGGAAAGCAATATTTTCGGCCGCTCCGTCTTTGAGCTGGTGAACGAGGGGCTGAATACGAAGCTCAAGCGCATGCCGGAGGACGCGCGCTATAAGCTGAAGGACGCCCTGACGAAGATCATCAACGAGGGTGCGAACGGCCTCATCTGCCTGATGTTCTGAGGGAAGGCTTCCGGATTTGCCATTGCGAGGAGCGCAGCGACGCGGCAATCTCACGCAGCCGGTTCCGTTTTCACCGAGGCTTTCCCGTTATCCGACTGTGCACTGCACCGAATTGACGGCACTTTTGCGGCTTCGCGGACAGGCGGGGCATGCCCTATCTATCTATATAACAATATCAAAAACAAACCGGGAGCAGCCTGCTATCTGGCTGCTCCCGGCAGTTGTATTGCCTTATTTTGTGCTGTCCTGCGGCTGGACGGCCTCCTCGATCTGCTGCTTCGCGGCAAGGAGCTGCTCATACAGCTCATCGGAGACCCGCTGATAGTAGTTGTTCTCATACAGCCGGACGGCGTCCGCAGCATCGAGGACCTGATAGCGCGGTGCGGTCCCTGCGCCGCAGTCCGCCGTGACCAGCGGGGTGCAGCGCACGTTGCTGATGACAGTCGACTCCCCGGTGCGGGTGAATTCCACGGTCAGCGCCAGCGAGGCGTTCGTCTCGCCCTCCTGCGCGGCGCAATAATCGCCGAGGCCGTAGGCGAGCACGACGTCCTTCTGCACGCCGTCGTCTGTTGTGATGCTGCGGCGCTCCACGGGGCCGACGCGGTGGGAGTGCGAGCCGACAATGACGTCCACACCGCGGCGGAACATCAGGTCGGCGATCTTCTCCTGTGTGTCGCTGATGTCGCTCACGTCCTCGCTTCCCCAATGCAGGGCGGCGACGATGATGTCCGGCGACAGGGCGCACGCGGCGACGATGGCGTCGGTGATGCCGTCCGTGTCGATGTGGGAATAATTGGAATCATAGTCCGTGTAGAGCAGGTTCGTGCAGTATTCCGCGCCGCTCGGCAGGCGCATGCCGTTCATGCCTTTCGTGAAGGCCACGACGGCGATCCGGATGCCGTTCGCCTCCACAAGAACGGCGCGGTTCTGCGCGCGGTCCTCTGCACTCTCATAGGTGCCGACGGGCGTGAGCCCGGCGCTGCGCAGGATGGTCTTCGTGCGCTCCAGCCCGCTCAGGCCGTTCTGGATCGTATAGGAATTTGCGGTCTGCACGAGCGAAAAGCCCGTGCTGCGCAGGGCTGTGGCCAGCGCATCCGGCGCACTGCCGTCGTTATACGGCTCGCCGGAGAGGGTCGTCTCCAGATTGCCGATCGCAACATCGGCCGCGCCGACAACGGCAGTCGTGCCGCACAGAATGTCAGAAAAATCATAGCTGCCGCCCTGTCGGGCTGCCTGCAGCAGTTCGTCGGTGATGCGGATGTCGCCGACGGCGCAGAGCGTCGCCACTGCCGTGTCGCTGCGCGGCGTTTTGGACTCTGTGGGCGTGTCGCTGCCGCTGCAGCCGAACAGCGGGAGCGCAAGGCAAAGTGTCAGGAGCGCCGCAGCGCCTCTGCGAAGAAAACGGGTCAAGATGAAATCCTCCAATCAAAATGACAAGATGCAGCTTGTCAAAGAAGTCCCTTCGGGCCTTTTTGCCAAGCTGTTCCAGAATTGCAAAATCAATTTTTGTATCATGATTTTGCAATTCTGCCGCTGCGGCGGGTTATTGAACGCGAAAGGACACCCTGACGGTTTCCTTTCACACTTTTCTTCCCTCCGAAACTTTCGGCTTGGCGGGTTTTTGACAGTCTGAAGATGATCAAATGTATGCGCCTATTCTACAATACTTTGTCCGCGGCGGCAAGTCCGAATTTCGAAAAACGGCGGCTCTTGCCGCGGGTTGACGAATGTGGTATACTGTAGGCACGACAGAAAACCGCCTTCGGCGACCCGAAAGGACAGGGATATGACAAAGAAAAACCGAAAACACAGTGCAGGCATCGTGCTGTGCGATATTTTGCTGGCGCTGCTGCTCGTCGCCGTGGTCGCGGCATCCGCCATTCTCGTTTACCGCCGCTTTTTTGAGAGCGGACCGGCCACACCGGACGAGAAGCAGAACATTGCCAAGAATCACTATGACGCTGATTCGTTTTATGAGGAGAACGGCATGCTGCGCTATGCAAAAAGCGCACATCTGACCGGCGTGGACGTTTCGGAGCATCAGGAGAAGATCGACTGGGCTGCCGTCCGTGCAGCGGGCGTGGATTTTGCCATTCTCCGCATTGGCTACCGCGGCTATACCGAGGGCTCGCTCCGTGAGGACAGCTGGTTTGCCGAGAACTATACGGCCGCACGGGCTGCGGGCGTGCAGGTCGGCGTGTATTTCTTCTCGCAGGCCACGACACTCGAGGAGGCCCGCGAGGAGGCCGATTACACGCTGGAGCTGCTTGGCGGCCGCACGCTGGAGCTTCCCGTGTTCTATGACTGGGAGACGGTCGCAGGCTCCACGCGCATCCCCTCGCCGGATGGCCTGCCGCTGACGCAGTGCGCAGCTGCCTTCTGCCAGACGGTGGAGGCAGCCGGGTATACGGCGGGCGTTTACTTCAACCAGACGTATGGATATACATACTTTGATCTGAGCTATTTGCAGGACTATGTTCTCTGGCTTGCGGAGTACGGCACGACACCGGAATTTCTTTATCACTTCGATTGCCTGCAATATTCCAGCACCGGGGCGGTCGATGGCATTACCGGCGACGTGGATCTCAATCTATTTCTGATGCCGGAGAAGGCAAAAATGACGGATTGATTCTGAAAAATGCAGCGCGGGCCGCTTCGAATTGCGAAGCGGCCCGCGCTATTTGCATATATTTCGACGGCGCTTCCTGGCGCACAACGATTTAATCCTAGCATATGGAAGGAAAAATGTCAATAGAGAACGGAAATAAATGAACAAATTAAGAACGATTTGTGAATGACGTTGTTTTTTTGACATACAAAATTGCAAAAAAATGGAATTGTTGCGGGATTGACAGACGCAGGCGCGGAGAGTAAACTATTCGCATATTTATTCTCTCTGCGCGGAGAACCCGGCAAGGGAATAAAAATTACAAGGAGGAAAGATATGAAAACGTTGGCGAAAAAGCTGATGGCGCTTGTCCTTTGCCTGGCAATGGCGCTCGGCCTTCTCGGTGTGACCTCTGCCGGTGCAGTGCAGAGCGCTCCGAAGGCGGAGGAGTCGGCCAGCAAGGTCATTTATGCCACAGACAGCAAGACCACCTATGTCCCGGCGGGCTATACCTATGTATACCAGTCCACCGACGGACGGATCTACACGCGCAAGGCAACGCAGGATACCTATATTTCCGGCCGCACCCTCAGCGCAACGGAGGCCAAGGCGCTGGCCTCGCTGTCCTATGGCGCGGAAAGCACCATCACGACAGACGACGGTCAGACACTGGTCTGCCGCGAATATGACGCGAAGGAAGCGGCGGCCTATTCCGATGCCGTGAAGGCGATCCTGAGCGGCGAGGATTACAGCGACGGCGACAAGGTCACTGTTGTGAGCGAGGCCCACGAGAAGAGCGACAAGGTCAAGGTTATCATCTCGCTTGAGGCCCCGGCCGTCTGCGAGATGGACGGCATGTCCGTTGAGCTGGGCAAGGGCCTCGGCAAGGCAGAGCAGGCCGCCGTGCAGAGCGTGAAGAACGGCCAGTCCTCCGTCCTTTCCGTCGCGAAGAAGAAGCTTGGCCACAGCATCGAGGTCACTGGTCAGTTCTCCCTCGTGACGAACGCCATTGCCGCCACGGTTTCCTATGGCGATATGGAAACGCTCAGCAAGCTGCCGGGCGTCAAGAAGGTCTTCCTTTCCCCGTGCTACTCCGTGCCGGAGATCAATGCCGTGGAGACGGACGCCTCTCAGATCAGCACGAACATGAAGTTCGCGGCCGCCGGTATGGGCGCGAACGCCGCATGGGACGCGGGCTATGACGGCGCCGGCATGAGCGTCGCCGTCATCGACACCGGCCTGTGCTTCGAGAACCCGACGTTCTCCAAGGAACCCACCGATCCGGACGCCGTTGCCTACAGCAAGGATGACATCGCGGCCATCCTCGACAGCAAGACCCTGCATGCCGAAGAGCTGGATAAGTCCACGGCGCTTGACACCATTTATTACAGCAGCAAGGTCCCGTTTGGCTTCAACTATGCCGACGGCGAGGCCAACTTCGGCTCCGATGACGACACTATGATGGGCCACGGCACACACGTTGCCGGTATCATTGCGGGCAACCTGACCGAAGCGGATCAGGAGCAGTTCAATATGACGTCCCTCGGCATTGCGCCGGAGGCACAGCTTGTCATCATGAAGGTCTTTGACCAGGGCGGCAACTGCTACTTCGATTATCTCATCGCTGCCATTGAAGACGCCATCACCCTCGGCGTCGACTGCGCGAACCTCTCCCTCGGTCTTCCCAGCGGCCCGTATTACTACGAGGGCGTGACCGAGGTCTATGACGCCGCCACCGCAGCGGGTATCAGCGTCTGCGTCTCCGCCGGCAACGATGGCTTTACCGGCACCGAGAGCCTCTGGGGCGATGACCAGATCAAGTCCACGAGCGTCTCCAGCGGCACGCTGGGCATGCCCGGCACGTTCGACTCCGTCCTGACCGTTGCCAGCGCCGAGAATGAAGGCGTGAAGTGGCTCAACCCTACCGGCGTTCTCGGCTGGTACAACAAGGGCATGGAGTCTGACCAGTACATGTCCGTGAGTGAGATCGAAAATGTCCCCGAGGGCAAGGGCTTCTATGAGAACCTGCGTCCGACGGAAGACCTCATAGGCGGCACCTATGGCTACACCGAGTCCATCAAGAATTCCAACGGTCAGATCGTCTATGTCCCGTTTGAGGGCGGCAACGGCGACTCCATTATTGCGGCGGCAAAGGCCGCAGGCGCAGCCGGCGTCGTGTTCTACGACCCGACTCCCACCGAGGAAGAAAAGTGGGACTATGTGGATGTTGAGCTGACCAGCTTTGATGTCCCCGCTGCCCGCGCGAACCTGACCGAGTTCGAATGGATGAAGGTCAACAATGACACCGGCACCGTCTCTGTAAAGGCCGACTGGAACCGCAACAACGCCGCAGGCGAGATGTCCTCGTTCTCGTCCTGGGGCCCGACGGAAGGCCTCTCCCTGAAGCCGGAGATCACCGGCATCGGCGGTAACGTCTTCTCCGCATACTATGGCGAGTATTTCGCCGTTGCCTCCGGCACCTCGATGTCTTCTCCGGCCGTCGCTGCCTCCATGGCGCTGCTGCGGCAGTATCTGAAGACGACCTCCATCCCGGAAGAGGACTATGCCAAGGTCGCCAACTGCCTGCTTATGAGCACGGCAACGCCGATCGTCGATGAAGCGAACGGCACCTATTACTTCGTCCGCCGTCAGGGTGCAGGCCTTGCCAACATCGGCAACGCCGTGAAGTCCGGCGCTTACATCGCCGTCGAAGGCACCGACAAGGCCAAGCTCGAGCTGGGCGACGATGCCGAGAAGACCGGCAAGTACGAGATGAAGTTCAGCGTCGTCAACTTCTCCCAGGAAGCCAAGACCTATGCGCTCAGCCTGCAGGGCCTCGGCCAGGCTGCAGAGGGCGGCCTCGTCAAGGGCGGCAAGGTCACCTATCTCACGCAGAACTATGCAAAGAAGCTCGACGCGACCTATACCACCAGCCTGAACGGCAACGAGCTCACGGTTCCCGCCGGTGCGACTGCACAGGTCACCGTGACCCTGCAGCTGACCGACGCGCAGAAGGCCTACTATGATGAGCGCTTCCCGAACGGCGCATATGTAGAGGGCTTTGTCCAGCTCACGAGCAAGGACGCCGTCACCCTGTCCGTCCCGTTCCTCGCATTTTACGGCGATTTCGGCGCGGCTCCCGTTGCCGAGACCGGCAGCTACGCGACCCTTCTGGGCGGTGAGCGCTCCTACAACACGGCCGATCAGGTCGTCAGCGGCATCTACAGCTACCGCCCCATCAGCGACAGCGATGCTCTTTCCTGGATGACCGAGAAGTTTTGGCTGGGCGATACGGCCGCCCCCGGCATGTCCATGCTCCCGATGGACGAGTTCAAATTCAACACGATGTTCACGGCCTATAAGGGATTTTTGCCGGAGACGGCGGGCGTCTCTCCGAACGGCGACAATTCGCTCGACGCGTTCTACATGCAGATCGGCCTGCTGCGCAACGTCGATAACATCCACTACACCGTTACGAACCTGACGACGGGCGAGGTCCTGTCCGAGCAGGATACCGAATTCCTGCAGAAGAGCTACGCGGGCGGCGTTTACGCCGGCGGCGAGGGAGACTTCGACATGAGCTGGTTCTACGCCAAGGGCGTGAACGAGGACGGCGAGGAATATATTGATTATTCCAAGTGCAGCCAGCCGGAGAACTCCATCATCTCCGTCAAGGCGGAGATCACTCCGGAGTGCAAGACCGCCAAGACCCAGACGCTCGAGTATATGTTCTATATCGATACGACCGGCCCGAACAGCAAGAAGCCGACGTTCAGCTACAAGACGGAAGACTGGGGCTGGGGACCGGAGTCCATGTACACGATCTCCGTGGAATCGAACGAGGCCTGGTATCAGGACTACGACATGAGCATCACCATCGAATATGATGAAGAGACCGGCGACTACTATGCCTCCGCCTTTACCACCAACTATTTCCCGACTGCGCAGCCGAACGGCGAGGGCGTCCACGGCATGAGCGAATCCGGCAGCATGATGTACACCGACTCGCGTACCGATATCTTCCTCGGCTATGACTACGCAGGCAACTGCTCCGCCTATACCATTACCGGTTCGCTGCTCGACGACAACATCAGCCTCTCTGCGGAAACGGACTCGATCTACATCGGCGAGGAAGTGACCATCCAGAATACCGATGTCGACGACTATGCCATGCTCCTGAACTGGGAGGTCTCCGATCCCGAGATCGCCGAGATCGTCTCCAGTGACAACAGCAGCGTGACCATCAAGGGCCTGAAGCGCGGCGACGTGGCTGTGACCGCCTCCGTCGGCGACTTCAAAAAGTCCGTCACGATCCATGTCCTGGACAAGAACTATGAGGATCTGAAGGGCAAGTTCCAGGATATCTCCGGCCACTGGGCCGAGGAGACCATCCTTGAGGCAGTCTACCGCGGCCTGTTCAACGGCGTGAGCAGCGACCTGTTCGATCCGGACAGCGCCATCACCCGCGCCATGTTCGTCACGGTGCTCTACCGTATGGACGGTCAGCCCGCAGTCGACCAGAAGGCAGGCTTCACGGATGTGGCAGAGGGCAGCTACTACGCCGCCGCCGTGGATTGGGCCGCAAAGAACGGCATCGTCAACGGCGTCTCCGAGACGTCCTTCGACCCGGATGCCGCCATCACCCGTGAGCAGATGGCAGCGATCCTGTATCGCTACGCCGCCTATTGGGAGCTTGACGTGAGCGCAGAGGCCGACCTCAGCGCCTACGAGGACGCTTCTTCCGTCAGCGCCTATGCCCAGGCTGCCATGCAGTGGGCCGTGGCCAACGGCGTGATCAACGGCACGTCTGCCACGACGCTCGAGCCCGCCGGTACGGCGACCCGCGCGCAGGCCGCGACGGTGCTGGTCCGCTTCCAGAACAGTATGAAGAGCTGACGTTTCAAAACCGACGCTTTCCTTTCCTTGGCGCCCCCTTTCGCTTCGGCGGGAGGGGGCGTTGATCGTTTGACAGGCGCCTTCATTTATGGTACAATCCCGGCGGAAGGTGAGATTATGCGTGTGATTTCCCGCCCGGCCGCAGGGGATATGATCCGGCGCCTGCTTCTGGCTTGGCTGCTGACCGGAGCCATACAATATACCTGTCTGCCCGCGACCGAACGGGTGCTGAGCGGCTTTTCCGCCCTGACGGGGCAGTCATTCCCGCTGCTGCTCGTGGGGACGGCGGCCTCCTTTGCCCTGCTTACGCTGGCGGGCCTTCGCTGGCGCACGGCGCACTGGGAGCGCGCGGTCCTGCTGCTGTGCTTCGGCTGGCAGCTCGTGCTGGGCCTGTGCGCCTCGTGGTCCGTGCCGCTGCTGTGCGCCGGGCTTGTCGTGCTGGCCCTTCTGCTCGTCTATGCCGCCTATGGCGCGCGGACGGACGCAGAGAGCCTGACAGCTGCTCCTGTGCGCACCGGCCGCCGCGCGGGACTTGTGATCGCCGCGGCCGCCGCAGCCGTGTTTCTGGCGGCAGTGCTGGCGCTGACGGTGTTCCGCGTGCTGAGCTATGCCGCGCCGACATATGACTTCGGCATCTTTTCCCAGATGTTCCACAGCATGCGCACGACGGGCCTGCCCGTGACGACGTGCGAGCGCGACCGCGTGCTGTCGCACTTCGCCGTGCATGTTTCGCCGATCTACTATCTGTTCCTGCCGTTTTATGCCCTGTTCCCGTCGCCCGTGACGCTCGAGGTGCTGCAGGCCCTGCTGCTGGCCTCGGCGGTCATCCCGCTCTGGCGCATTGCGCGGCGGCATGGCCTGTCCGGTGTGACGGCCGGTCTGCTGTGCGCCCTGCTGCTGCTCTGGCCCGCCTATGCGGGCGGCACGAGCTATGACGTGCATGAAAACAAATTCCTCACGCCGCTGCTGCTGTGGCTGTTCGACTTTCTCGACCGCCGCTGCGTGTGGGGCGTTGCCCTGTTCTCCGTGCTGACATGTATGGTCAAGGAGGACGCGCCCGTCTATGTCGCGGTCATCGCGCTGTGGGTGGTCCTGCGGGCTCTGACCCGCACCGGGGCGGAGCGGCGCTGGGGCCTGCTCACGGGCGGTGCGATGCTCGTCGGCGCAGTGGGCTACTTCCTCGGCGTGACGGCCTGGCTCACTGCCGACGGCGACGGCGTTATGTCCTATCGCTACAGCAATTTCCTCTACGACGGCTCGGATTCGCTGTTCACGGTCATCAAGGCCGTGCTGCTCTCGCCGGTGCGGACGCTCCGGGAATGCTTCAAGGGCGAGAAGATCGCGTTCTTCTTCCTGACGATGGGGCCGCTGCTGTTCCTGCCGCTGTGCACGCGGCGCTATGAGCGGCTCGTGCTGCTCATCCCGTTCCTGCTCGTGAACCTGATGTCGGATTACACCTATCAGCACAGCATCTTCTTCCAGTACACCTACGGCTCTGCGGCCTGCCTGCTCTACCTGACGGCCGTGAATCTGGCGGAGCTGCCGCGCGTCTGGAACCGCCCGGCGCTGGCGGCTACGGCGGCCCTGCTGGCGGGCGTGTGCTTCTTCGGGAACATCCTTCCGCTCTCCGAGAATTATGTCAACCGTTATTTTGACTACCGCGCGGTCTGGCAGGAGACGGACGCCGTGCTGGACCGCATCCCGGACGATGCGAGCGTCACGGCCACGACGTTCCTTGTGGTGCCGCTGTCGCGGCGCGCCGTGCTCTATGACCTGCGCTACTGCTCGCAGGAGCACCTGCTCAGCACGGACTATGTCGTTGTGGAAACGACGGACAGCGGCAGCCTGAAGCCCTATGCCGTGGATGGGGAGGATGGGCTGGAGGGCCTGACGGCTCTGCTGCGCGCCGCGGGCTATGCGCAGCTGCCGGATACCGGAAGCCGCCTGCAGCTCTGGAAAAGGCCGTAGAGACCGGAATATACAGCAGATCGACCTGTGGAACCGTTTCGATGCGGTACGTCACAGGTCGATTTTTGATACATTTGCCGTCTTGTAAAATTGGGGGGGCTGGTATACTGGAAGCGCAAGAAAGGACTTTTCAGGCCGGACAGGAGGCGGCACAGAATGAAACAGAGCGGAAGAAGAATCGCGGCGGTCGTGCTGGCGCTGGTGCTGGCTGCCGCCGGGATGGCGGGCTGCAGGATCAGCCGGACGCGAGCCATGACGGACAAGGAACGCATGGCCTGCGAGGCCTACACCATTTCGTTCCCGGAGGAAGTCCTCGGGGATAAGACCCTTGCGGAGACCATCCTGTCGCTCTGCACGGCGCAGGAGGAGACGGAATATGGAACCGTCTATGACGGGGTGGCCCTGCAGCCGTATCTCTGTCAGTGCAGCGAGGTCACGGAGGTCGTTTCCAGCATGGACCGGCCGATGCATCTGAACGTGCGCTACAAAACGCAGGACGGCATCGAGGCTTCGCTCGAGATCGACTATGACGTGATCGTGCTGCGCTCGGTCTACTACCCGGATGAGGATGCATATGCGCTCGAGCAGATGGGAGAGGCGACGTGGACGACGCACTTCCGGTATGGAAAATAGGAGGGTGGAATGGAAGAGTCTAAACTCAGAAATACCGCCCCGGAATATGACCCCAAGCCCTGTCCGCTCTGCGGCAGGACCATGCGGCGCGGGCTGATTCAAAGCAACGGAGTTATTTTCTTCACGGACAAGGAACATTACTTTGTCAATTTGCCGATGAAGCACCACGGCGATATTCCGCTGCTGAACAAGATGTTTTTCCCGGATGACGGCGCGACGAAGCTCGCCCAGATCTGCACGGACTGCGAGGTTGTTCTCTTCTACTACGGCAAGAAGTGGGACGACCGGCGCTGGAACAGATAAAAACTGCCGGGAAAGCCCTTAGGGCTTTCCCGGCACAGCTTGTCAAAAAAGTCCCTTCGGGCCTTTTTCGCCAAGCTGGCCTCCACCGGCTGTGCGGTGGAGGCCATTTTTTGCGCATCAGGTGTTGAAGAAGTAGAAGCCCTCCGTCGGGGTGGGGATGGTGCCGTCCACAATGCCGTTCACGGCGTAGACGAAGAGGATGATATAGAGAATCAGCCACAGCACCGAGACGATCAGGCCGATGATGGACATGATGCGGCCCTTGCGGTTGCGCGGCAGGTCAAAGCCCGCGCGGCGGCGCGAGAGGGACGCGAACACGAGTCCGGCGATGCCGAACTGGATGCCGGCGAAAAGCGTGACGAGGGAACAGATGCCGCAGACGAAGGCGACGATGGAAAACGCCTTTGCGGTGCCGGGGACGGGGCGCTGCGGCTCGGGGGAAGCAGGGATGATGTCCTGCTGCGGATCATAATTCTGCATGAGGGAGATCTCCTTTCTGATCGTTGGGTTCGGGGTGGGTATCGAGCCACTGCCGCCAGCCGTCCAGATCGTCCGGCTCCGGCGTGGTATCTTCTGCGTTTTCGGGCGTTTCGGCTTCTGCCGGGGCCTCCGGCAGGCTATCCGGCAGCAGGGCGAATTCCGTCACGGGCGGCACGTCCGCCTCGCCGCCGAACAGAGGGCGGCGGCGCAGGAGCAGCGCCAGCAGCACGAACAGGCCGAGGCTCACGCCGGAGATGATCGCGCCGGTCTTCAGGCCGGGCGCGGTGTAGCGCAGCTCGACGGTGTGCTGCCCGGCCGTCAGCGGGAAGGCGATGACGGCGTCCGTCAGCCGGACGCTCTCGGACAAGGCGCTGGCCGTCTGCGCCAGCGGGACTTCAACGCCGTCCACATAGGCGCGCCAGCCGTTCTCGTAGGGAATGGATGTGTAGAACAGGCCGTCCTCTGCGGCGTCCACCGTGCCGGACAGGCTGGTGTCCGTGTCCTCCGTCACGTTCCAGACGCTCCGGGACAGGCGGGAAAGTCCCTCGTCGAACACGGCGTCGTTCTGCTCGGCCACGTCCAGCGAGATTGTGCCCTCCTTACCCTCGGCGACGGGGTAGGTCAGGGTGACGGTGTCGCCCGCCTTGAAGCAGCCGAGACTGAACAGGCAGCGGACCTTGATATTGCGCGTGAACAGCCGCTCGCCGTTGCGGTAGACGGTCAGGTCATAGTTGCCGGACGACTTCGTCGTGGCGACGAGCAGGCCGTCCTGCGGCACGACATAGGAGATGCTCAGCTCGCTCTGCCCGTCGGCGTCCTGCGTGGAATAGCTGTACTGCGTGCCGCTCGTGCCGCTGGCGCGCAGATCGCAGGCCTCCGGCGCTTCGAGCGTGTCATATTTCAGGTGGGTGTAGAGCGCGTCATCCAGCCCCGTTGCCATGCGGAACATTTCCTCCTGCTCATTGATGGGGTTATAGACGTTCTGCTCCGCCACAAAGCTGCCCAGCGCACTGTCCGCCACAAAGCCGAGGCCGAGATAGGCGCGGTTCTGCAGCAGCAGGACATTGCCGGACTGCGCGGCGACGGTCGTGTAGGACGTGTCGCGCTGCTGGCCGTCGCGGTCGATGAGGTATTCGAGGCCGCACATCAGATTCGTGAACGGGCTGCTCTCATAATAGAGGTAGCGGTTGCTCGCGGGCCACGAGGCCAGACCGAGCGAACGGCTGAAGCGGTTGAAGCGGACGTTTGCCGACGAGGTGAAAACGGAAATGCCGCGGTAGCCGTTGAGCGCGGCGTCGTTGAGCGTCTGGTAGGACGTGACCTCCACGCGGCCGCTGCCCTCCGGCACGGCCTGCAGAACGGCCTGTACGTCCGTTTCCTCCCGCGGATAGGACGAGCGGGACGTGAGCGAGACCTTTGCCACGCCCATGGCGATGCTGCAGACCATTTCCGCCCCGATGACGGCAAACAGCAACGCCATGCTGAGGAGCTGCCGCCTGCGCTCCGGGCGATACAGCACGAGCGCAAGGCATACAATGGCCAGCGCCAGCGCGCTCAGGAGCATCCGGCGCATGCTGCCCTCCAGCCCCAGCCCGCACAGGATAATGCCGAGGCAGACGGGAAGAATGACGAACAGGTAGCGCTTGCGGAAGCAGTCCAGCAGCGTCCACGCACGGTAGGCCATGACGATGAGCACAAAGCTGAACAGGAAGCTGAAGCGATAGGGGAGCATATTGGGGAAATGCCCGCCGTGCCAGTAATAATCCAGCGTGCGGAACAGGAAGCTCAGCAGGAAGAAGGCGAGAAGGCCGACGCTCAGGAGCTTTTCCCGCAGGCGGACCTTTTTGCAGCACAGGAAGAACACGGCCAGCGCCACGGCGGCAAAGCCGCAGTAGACGTTCGGCAGGCCCTCCATCTTCGTCGGCTCCGTCGAGGTGAGCAGGTTGGCCAGCACGCGCCGCGCGCCGTAGGCGAGGCCCGGCAGCGTCTGCTCCTTCAGCAGGTCCAGCGTGCTCTGGCCCTCCGCGGCCTTGCCAGAGGCGTCCTCTGCGATGTTCAGCGCCAGCAGCTCCGGCACCTCGTTCCCGGCGGAGTGGGTGTTCTGCAGGCCGTAGAGCGTCGGCAGCAGCAGAACGGCTGCCATGCCGACGCCGAGCAGCGTGCACAGCGCGATGCGGCAGAAGCAGCGGAAAAAACGCTTCCAGCCGTCCCAGCGGCAGATGCACCAGACAAAGAAGCTCAGCCCGACAAAGATGCAGCAGAAAAACGAAAGATAGTAGTTGCACAGCAGCGAGAGTGCCAGCGCCAGCGTATACAGGCGGAAGCGGCCCTCGCGCAGCAGGCTGACCATGCCCGCCAGCATCAGCGGCAGGAGGGCCAGCGCATCGAGCCAGATGATGTTCCAATAGTAGCCCGCCACAAAGGAGCACAGGGCGTACATCATGGAAAACGGCACGAGCGCAGGCTCGTTCCGGCGGAACGCCGTCCGCAGGAAGACGGCGAAGAACAGACCGGCCAGTCCGATCTTCGTCAGAACGAGCAGCGCGAAGAACTCCCGCAGCAGCGACGCCGGGACCAGCACGGACAAAAGATAGAGGGGACTTGAGAGGTAGTAGGCATACAGGGGCAGGTAGCCGATACCCATGCCCGCCTCGCGCAGGTACTGCAGCGAGCCGCCGGAGCGGAGCTTTTCCCGGAACGAGACGAAGAAGGGGTAATACTGATGCCACATGTCGTGCGCCAGCACCTGCCGGTCGCCGAACGGCCACAGGCCGCCGAGCACGAAGCACAGCAGCATCACGCCGAACGGCACGGCGAACGACAGGGCGAGATAGCGGCGCTTCCGCCGCGTGCGGTCAATTTTCTGCATGGGAGGGCCTCCTTTGCGCCATGCGGCGGAGAAGTTGGGGGATGGTCGCCTCGAAGCTCACGCCGTACCAGCGGGCATCCGGTTCGCGCCGGGTCTCGGCGATGGTGTCCGCAACGTAGGCGGAGGCCAGCTCCATGGCATCGTGTACGCTCCAGCCGAGCGTCAGCGCGCCTGCGCAGGTGCTGGCGAACAGGTCGCCCGTGCCGTAGAACACGGCGGGAACATACGGCGCGCTGCACTGCGACACCGCGCCCGCGGCATCCATGCACGCCACGCCGACGCGGCCCGTCTCCGTCCGGACGCCGGTCAGGATGGCCGTGCGCGCCCCGAGCGCGAGCAGCCGCTCCAGGAGCGTGCGGATGTAGCTGTCGTCATGCGTCTCACGGTATTCCAGCCCGGTCAGCAGACAGGCCTCCGTGATGTTCGGCGTGATGAGGTCAGCCTGCGCGCAGAGCGTGCGGAGCACGGCGGGGAAGCCCGGCTCCAGCCCGGCATACAGCGCGCCGTGGTCGGCCATGACGGGGTCCACGAGCCGCATGGCGGGGAAGCGCGTGAAGAAGTCGAGCGCCTGATCCACCTGAGCTCTGCCGCCGAGATAGCCGGTGTAGATCATGTCGAACTGCAGGCCGAGCTGCTGCCAGTGGTCTGCGACCGGCGTGAGCGAGAGCGGCTCATAGCGGAAGCCCTCGAAGGCGGTGTGCGCCGAGAGGACGGCCGTCGGCAGCACGGCGCATTCCAGCCCCATGGCGGAGAGCACCGGCAGCGCAACGGTCAGCGAGCATTTTCCGATGCAGGACAGGTCCTGCATGGTGACGATTCGTTTCATAATCATGACTCCAGAGCGTAAGTTCATATTCATTATAACGCGCTTTTGCCGGAAAGAAAAGCCCTGCTGCGAAAAAAGGCATTCCGGCCCGTTAAAAAGTTTTTTGGAAAATATTGTGGTTAGGACTTGAAATAACCACAAGATATAGTATAATAGGGGTGCGTGAACGACGACCGGATGCTGCACTGCCTCAAAAAATGCGCAGCGGGAATCGGCCGGGATCGTTCTGAAAGGATCGAAAATTCGGAGTAACACAGAGAAGCGGGCAAAGCCCGGGGAGAGAATACCATGAAGATTATCAAGAGAAACGGAGCGGAAGAGACGTTCCGCATCGAAAAAATCATCGTGGCCATCACAAAGGCCAACAATGCGGCCGAGGAGGCCGAGCGCCTGACGCCGCTGCAGATCGACCGCATCGCGCAGGCCGTCGAGATCCGCTGCGAGGAAATGAACCGCAGCCTGTCCGTCGAGGAGATCCAGGATCTTGTCGAGGACCAGATCATGGCGCACGGGGCCTTCGAGGTCGCCAAGCGCTATATCACCTATCGCTATACCCGCAGTCTCGTCCGCCAGTCCAACACGACGGACGACCGCATCCTGTCCCTCATCGAATGCAACAACGAGGAGGTCAAGCAGGAGAACGCCAACAAGAACCCGACCATCAACGCCGTGCAGCGCGACTATATGGCGGGCGAGGTCTCGAAGGACATCACGCGCCGCATCCTGCTGCCGCGCGACATCGTCGAGGCGCATGAGGCCGGTATCATCCACTTCCACGATGCGGATTACTATGCCCAGCATATGCACAACTGCGACCTCGTCAATCTCGAGGACATGCTGCAGAACGGCACGGTCATCTCCGGCACGCTCATCGAAAAGCCGCATTCCTTCTCTACGGCCTGCAACATCGCCACGCAGATCATCGCGCAGATCGCCTCGAACCAGTATGGCGGTCAGTCCATCTCTCTGACGCATCTGGCCCCGTTCGTGGACGTCAGCCGCCGGAAGATCCGCGAGAGTGTGGTGCGCGAGATCCGTGAGCTCGGGGCCGAGGCCGCGGAGGAGCGTATTTCCAAGATCGTCGAGGAGCGCCTGCGCGAGGAGATCAAGCGCGGCGTGCAGACCATCCAGTATCAGGTCGTCACGCTCATGACGACGAACGGCCAGGCGCCGTTCATCACGGTGTTCATGTACCTCGGCGAGGCGCGTAATCCGCAGGAGAAGCACGATCTGGCCATCATCATCGAGGAGACGCTCCGTCAGCGCTATCAGGGCGTGAAGAACGAAAAGGGCGTGTGGATCACCCCGGCCTTCCCGAAGCTCATCTATGTGCTCGAGGAGGACAACATCCACGAGGATTCGAAGTATTTCTACCTGACGCGGCTGGCTGCGGAGTGCACGGCGCGCCGCATGGTGCCGGACTATATCTCCGAGAAGAAAATGCGCGAGCTCAAGCTTTCGAAGGGCGAGACGCCGGGCAACGGCGATGTCTACACCTGCATGGGCTGCCGCAGCTTCCTGACGCCGGATTCCTCCGGCAACGGCTGGGACAACGTGGCCAATGCCGGGAACTATGAGCCGGGCAAGCCGAAGTATTACGGCCGCTTCAACCAGGGCGTCGTGACGCTGAACCTTGTCGATGTGGCGCTGTCCTCCGGCAAGGAAATGGACAAGTTCTGGAAAATTTTCGACGAGCGGCTGGATTTGTGCTACCGCGCACTGATGTGCCGTCACGAGCGCCTGAAGGGCACGCTGTCCGACGCGGCCCCCATCCTGTGGCAGTATGGCGCGCTGGCGCGCCTGCCGAAGGGCGAGCCCATCGACAAGCTGCTCTACAACGGCTATTCGACCATCTCGCTCGGCTATGCGGGCCTGTATGAGTGCGTGAAATATATGACGGGCAAGTCCCACACAGATCCCTCGGCGACGCCGTTTGCGCTGGATGTTATGCGCTATCTGAACGCGGCCTGCGCCAAGTGGCGCGCGGAGACGCACATCGACTTCAGCCTCTACGGCACGCCGCTGGAATCCACAACCTACAAATTTGCCAAGTGCCTGCAGAAGCGCTTCGGCATCATCCCCGGCGTGACGGACAAGAGCTATATCACGAACTCCTATCACATCCATGTGACGGAGAAGATCAACGCCTTCGACAAGCTGGCCTTTGAGTCGCAGTTCCAGGCCCTTTCGCCCGGCGGCGCCATCAGCTACGTTGAAGTGCCGGATATGCAGAACAACATCGACGCCGTGCTCGAGGTCATGAAGTTCATCTATGACAACATCATGTATGCCGAGCTGAACACGAAGTCCGACTATTGCCAGGTCTGCGGCTACGACGGCGAGATCGAGGTGCTGGAGGACGCGGACGGCAAGCTCGTCTGGACCTGCCCGAACTGCGGCAACACCGACCAGAGCAAGATGAATGTCGCCCGCCGCACCTGCGGCTACATCGGCACGCAGTTCTGGAATCAGGGCAGAACGCAGGAGATCAAGGAACGCGTGCTGCACCTGTAAGACGTGCTTCTGTGCCAAAAGTTCCAATATTCCGAGTGGGGCTGCTGTTAACGGCAGCCCCACCGATATTTCGGGAGGAAAAACCATGTTCGGCGATCTGCATATCCATATGATCCTCGACGGCGTGTATTATCGCGCCGCCATCGACGCGCAGAAGGAGCATCCGCTTGACGGCCTCGTCCGCGCGCGGCTGTCTGATTATCAGGCGCGCGGGGTCTGCCTCCTGCGCGACGGCGGGGACGCCTGGGGCGTCAGCCTGCGGGCGCGGGAGCTGGCGGGGGAATACGGCATCGATTACCGCAGTCCAGCCTTTCCCATCTACCGCCGCGGGCACTATGGGGCCTTCATCGGCCGCGGCTTCGACACGGAGGACGAATACCGCGCCCTGCTGGACGAGGCAGGGGAGAAGCGGGCGGACTTCATCAAGCTCATGATCTCCGGCCTCATCGATTTTGACCGCTTCGGCGTTCTGACGGAGCCGGGGCCGGAGCCACAGGACATCCGCCGGATGATCGAGCTGGCTCATGCGGCCGGATTTGCCGTTATGGCGCATGCGAACGGTGACCGCGCCGTTACGGCGGCCCTGCAGGCGGGGGTGGACTCCATCGAGCACGGGGCCTACCTCTCTGAGAGCGTACTGCTCCGCATGGCGCAGCAGCGCACGCTGTGGGTGCCGACGCTCTCGACCATCGGAAACCTGATCGGCAGCGGGCGCTATCCCGACGCCGTGCTGAAGCGCCTGCTCGCCCAGCAGCAGGAGGCCGTCCGCTTTGTCGCCGCGCACGGCGGCCGCATCGGCCTCGGCAGCGATGCCGGGGCGTGGCATGTGATGCACGGGCAGGCCATTTCGGACGAGCTCGGTTATCTCACTGCGGCGCTCGGCCCGTGCACGGAGCCGCTTCTGCTGGAGGCCGAAGCGTACGCTTCTGTTACATTCTGTCGAAAGTGACCGTTGATTTGCCGAAATTTCTCCGATATAATAATGAAAAATGCCAAAAGGAGAGAGAACGGTATGCAATATGTGCTTTTTAATCCGCAGGCCGGAAACGGCAGCGGTGCGCAGCAGGCACGCGCTCTGGATGCGCGCTTCCCGGAGGAGACGTTTTCCTATACCGATATGACAACGATCAGCGACTATGCGGCCTGGCTCGGCACGCTCCCGGCAGATGCGTCCCTTATCATCGCGGGCGGCGACGGCACGCTGAACCGCTTTCTCAACGACACGGACGGCATGGCCCTCCCGGAGCAGCTCTATTATTTCGCCACCGGCAGCGGAAACGACTTCCTGCATGATCTCGGCCTCGAGAAGGGCGCGGACCCGGTCCCCGTGGCGCAGTATCTGCGCGATCTGCCCACGGTCACGGTGAACGGAAAGCACTGGCGCTTCCTCAACGGCATCGGCTACGGCATTGACGGCTACTGCTGCGAGGTCGGCGACGCTCTGCGCGGCAAGTCCGACAAGCCCGTGAATTATACGGCCATCGCCATCAAGGGCCTGCTGTTTTACTTCCACCCGGCTAACGCCGAGGTCACGGTCGATGGCAAGACGAAGCGCTATCGCCGCGTCTGGCTCGCGCCGACGATGAACGGCCGCTTTTACGGCGGCGGCATGATGGTCACGCCGGACCAGCATCGCGGCAATGCTGAGGGCAAGGTCAGCGTGTGCGTCATGCACGGCAGCGGCAAGATCAAGACGCTGGCGGTATTCCCGTCCATTTTCAAAGGCGGCCATGTGAAGCACACGGAAATGGTCGAGATCCTGACGGGCCATGACATCGAGGTGCGCTTTGACCGCCCCTGTGCGCTGCAGATCGACGGCGAGACCATCCGGAATGTGACGTCTTACAGCGTCCGCACGGGCGTCCCTGCGCGGGTCTGACAGAAAAAACGGCCGGAGTATGTATTCCTCCAGCCGACGGTGTGTCAAAAAAGCCTCGCAGAGTTCGCCGCCCGCAGGCGGTGAATCAAATCGGATCATTTTCTCCGGCGGCGTGTACGTCGGAGAAAATACTGCGCAGTCCGCCAGTGTGCGGATCGTCCGGCAAAGGCGGACGATCGTGCGCGCAGCGGACTGTAGTCCCTTTGTTTGGAAAGCCCAAAGGGCTTTCCAAACAGTTAATTGGCCGGAGCGCTCAGCGCTCCGGCCGTTTTATGTGGGTTTTACTGCTTCGTGAAGACCATGGGGAACAGATCGCCCAGCATCTCGCTGAGAGACTGCAGGTCCATTGCGTCGCCCGTGACGGACGTGAAGGTCAGCTTGCCGCCCTCGAGCGTGTAGGAAACATAGTCTTCTTCGGAGAAGTCGGCTTCCTGCGCCTCAAAATAGAGCTTGCCGTCAGCTGCCTTATAGACGCCGGACTCCTCGTCCTCTTCCAGAGAGCTCAGCAGGGACTCTTCGTCGAGCTGGCTGATCTGTTCGGCGACATAGTCCGAAACGCTGGAGCCGGTGCTCTGCTCGAAGGCAGCGTCGAAGTCCTCACGGGACAGTCCGGATTCCTCGGCGGTCTTGTAGAGCACCGCCTCAATGGCGGAGCCGCAGCCCTGCAGATAGGTGTGCAGCGCGGTAACGGTGGCTTCCTTGTCGGCCTGCATGGAATAGGTGCCGTCTTCGCCCAGCGTCAGAGTGTAGGGAACGGGCAGGGTCAGGTCGGCCAGATCCTCTTCGGCAAGGCCGAGCTGGGTCATGGCGGAGTTCAGGGCAGGGGCCAGATCGAGATCGATCTTGTAGGTACCGGGCAGGTCGGACTTGCCGCCGCCGCAGCCGGCGAGCGCAAGGACAAGGGCCAGCGCCAGCAGGCACAGTGCGAGAGACTTTACATGTTTCATGATTTTCTTCCTTTCTTCTTTGCAAAGAATGCAAGTTGATTATAGCATAACAGGATGTGGGTGTCAATCCATCGGGCGGCCGTTCAGAACGGCTTCTGCCAGCCGGTCGCCCTCATAACGCAGCTTCAGCGAAAAAAACGGCGCATGCTCCCGCATAAGGCGCAGGAAAATGCGGTCCCCCTCCCACTGCGGAAGGGCGGCGAACTGTGTCTCCGGGATCCACGCCAGCTCACCCTCGTCGCAGTCCCGCAGGGTTCCGCGGCAGGCCGAGGCGTGGAACAGGTGCATGTATTCGCCCTCCCAGCAGTCGCTGACGAAGGTCACAATGCCGCAGTAGCGGTACTCCGTCAGCTCCAGTCCCGTTTCCTCGCGGAATTCGCGGCGGACGCAGTCGTCCGGGCTTTCGTTTTCCTCGAATTTTCCGCCGATGCCGATCCACTTGTCGTGATTCGGATCGTTTTTCTTTTTGTTGCGGTGCAGCAGGAGCCAACTCCCGTCCTGCTCCAGATAGCAAAGCGTGGTATTCTTCATAGCGATCTCCCGAAAAAAGCCCCTGCAATCGCATGACGGTTGCAGGGGCCGGTTTTATTCTGCGGCGCTGGGATCGGTGGCGGGGTTCACGATGACTTTCACGGCGTTGTGCAGGTTCTCTGCGACGCAGTGCGCCTGTCCCTTGGCCTGCTCGCCGTCAAGCGTCCAGTCCATGTCGGCGGGGGCGTCGATCTCCAGATGGCTGGCGCTCGTGAACGTCAGCATGGGCGTGTGGTAATCCTGCGTCGTCAGGGCCAGCACGCAGTCGCTCAGCTCCATCAGGCTCTGCGGCTTGCGCACGAGCAGCAGCTCGAACACGCCGTCGTTCATGTCCACGATCTCCGGGGAGAGCGTCAGAATGCCCGCAACGGATGTGGAGTTGCTGATGGCGCCGAAGATATAGTCGTCCTCGAGCACGGTCTCGTGGTCGAGCAGAAAGCGCACATGGCGGCTGCGGATGGACGGCAGCTCCTTGATGCCGCCGAGCACATAGGCCAGATGGCCCAGCGCATTTTTCACGCTCTGCGACGTGGCGTAGGATGCGCGGGTGAACGCGCCGAACGAGGCGACATAGGAGAAGCAGCGGCCGTTGAAGCTGCCGAGGTCCAGCGTGCGCGGCTCGCCCTCGACGATGTCGCGCGCGGCCTGCAGCAGGTTGCGCGACAGGTGCATGCTGCTGGCAAAGTCGTTCGTGCTGCCTGCGGGGATATAGCCGATGGGCGTGTCGCTTCCGGCCGCATAGACACCGGAGACGACCTCGTTGAATGTGCCGTCGCCGCCTGCGCAGACCATGCAGTCGAATTCGCGGCAGCGGGATGCTGCGACCTGCGTTGCGTCGCCGCGGGCAGCCGTTGTATAGACCGTGACGTCGTAGCCACCGCGGTTGAAAATGCTGACGATCTCCGCCAGCGCGCGGTTCGCGCGCTTTTTCCCCGAGCAGGGGTTCAGAATGAGCAGCAGCCTCTTCATCGCACGATCCTCATGCGGAAACGCACCCAGACAAAGATGCAGCCTGCGGCGATCACAAGGCCGATGCCGAGCAGCGCCCACTGCTCCTTGGAGCGCGGCTTGCGGATATGGAACGGCATCACAAAGCTGGCGCCAGTCAGCGCCATAACAACGAGCAGCGCCCCGTGCAGGATCGCGGCACGCTGGAAAATGTCGAGGAAGCAGAAGAAAAACGGGAAAATGAGCGCGGCTGAGGTGATGGGAAGGCCCGTGTAGGTCTTGCGGCACTCGTCCGTCTCCTGCTGGCGCAGCTCCTCCGTCACGTTGAAATAGGCAAGGCGAATGAGCCCGGCGAGCACATAGAGCGCCGCGATCAGCACGGCATACCAGACAGAGCCGCACACGACGATCGTGATGACGGCGGGCAGGATGCCGAAGGCAACGATGTCGCACAGAGAGTCAATCTGAATGCCGAAGCCCTTCTGCTCCGCCGTGCGGTTCTTCTTCGTGCGGGCGACGCGGCCGTCAAACATATCGCAAAGGCCGCTGAACATCAAACAGAGGATTGCCAGCAGCGGGTGGTGGGCGACGGCCAGCCCGATGCCGGTCACGGCAGACAGCAGGCTGAGGTAGGTCAGAATGACCGTGTAATCATAGAAACCAATCATAAATAACTCCTTCTGCCGCAGGACGGCACCGGAAAACGGACGTCGGATAGACGAATCATAGTCGTCGTGTTATTATCCCACATTTTCGGCGATTCGTCAAGTCCCGGTATTTTCCGACAGAATGCGGCAGAGCAGGACGGAAAAGGCGTGGTCCTGCGCGGGCTTCCGGGCAGCCGTACGGTGCAGGCGGACACCGCCGCGGCGCAGGCGGGCGGACTCGGCGCGAACGGTGAGCAGAGCGTCGATATTGTCCTTTGTGTAGGCATGGCCCGCCGGATGCAGGGCCTGCGCGCTGCGCGCAAGGCACAGGGCGGCAAGGCCGTAGTCCTGCGTGATCACAACGTCGCCGGGGCGCAGGTGCGACAGCAGCAGATAGTCCGTGCTGTCGTGCCCGCAGTCCGCAACAAAGACCTCCACGCCGGGAATGGAAAAGACATGCGCCGTGTCGCAGAACAGCAGACACGGCACATGGAAGGCGGCGCATTGCCGCACGGTCTCGCGGACGACGGGGCAGCCGTCCGCATCGATCAGAACGCGCATGGGCTTCAGTGGCGGGGCGTCAGCAGGCCGCGCTTGTCGTGGATGACATTGCGCGGGCAGGCCATGGCGCAAATGCCGCAGGAGAGGCACTTATCCGCGTAGATAAAGGCGCGGTTTTCCGAAACGACGATGGCTCCGGCCGGGCAGGTGCGCTCGCACAGGCCGCAGCCGATGCAGCTCACGGCGCAGACATCGCGGCAGCGGGCGTCCTTGTTCGAGCAGAGGACGACAATGGGGTTGTCCTCGAGCCGCAAGTGGATGACGCGCTGCGGGCAGGCCTGATAGCACGCGCCGCAGCCGATGCAGCGGCTCTCGTCGACCTCGGCCACGCCGTAGGAGTTCAGCGAGATCGCGCCGAAGCGGCAGACCTCCATGCACGCACCGCAGCCGGTGCAGCCGTAGAGGCAAAGATCGTAGCCCTCCGGGCTCTGGTTGGCGCGGCAGCCGCCGTTGCAGTGGACGCAGGCAACCTTGGACGGGAACTTCTTTCTGACTTTCATCTCATGCAACCTCCCCGTTATTTGCGTGCATAGGGCGTGCCGGTCAGCGGCAGACTGGTGCGCGGCTCGCCGTCGAGCCGGTAATAGGCGTCCGCAATGGCCGGTGCGGTGGGGATCGAGGTGATCTCACCGATGCCGATCGCGCCGCAGGCCACGTTCAGGCCCGGCTTGTCGATGACAATGGCCTTGATCTCCGGCACCTGATGGGCACGGAACAGGCCGAGCGTGCCGAAGCGCGCCGTCGGGCGGCAGTTTTCATCGATGGGATACTGCTCCGTCAGGGCATAGCCCATGGACATGACAACGCCGCCCTCGATCTGGCCCTCGCAGGAGAGCGGGTTGATGGCCTTGCCGACGTCGTGCGCGGCTATCATTTTGCGGATGAGGCCGGTCTTCTCGTCGAGGATGCAGACCTGCGTGGCGTAGCCGTAGGCGACGTGGGAGACCGGGTTCGGCACATCCGCACCGAGCGGGTCGGTCTTCGCGAGGTATTCGCCGTAGAATTCTTTCCCGATGAGGTCGCTGAGCGACTTCCCGGCCAGCGCCTCGTGGAGCTGCAGGCAGGCGCGGCGGCAGGCCTCGCCGGTCACAAGCGTCTGGCGGGAGCCGGACGTGTCGCCGGAGTCCGGGGCAATCCAGGTGTTGGAACGCTCATAGACGATGTCGTCGCGGGAGAGGTTCGTGTTTGAGCAGACCATCTGCACCAGCACGGTGCCGAGGCCCTGCCCGATGCACGAAGCGCCGGAATAGATATGGACCTTGGAATCGCCCTCGACGATGAGCTTGCAGCGGCCCCAGTCCGGCAGACCGACGCCGAGGCCGGCATTCTTCATGGCGCAGGCGATGCCCTTGATCTTGGCGTTGTCGTATTCGTCCTTTACGGCAAGGAGCGTCTCCACAAGGCCGGTAGAGTCATCGACGATCTGCCCGTTCGGCAGTACACCGCCGGGACGGATGGCGTTGCGGTAGCGGATCTCCCACGGGGAGATGCCGACAAGGTCGGCAGCGCGGTTCAGCAGCGTCTCCACGGCGAAGCACGTCTGCGTGACGCCAAAGCCGCGAAACGCACCGGCAGGCGGATTGTTCGTATAGTAGGCATAGCCGTCGATCTCGAAGTTTTCGTAGGCATAGGGACCGGCGGCGTGCGTGCAGGCGCGCTCGAGCACCGGGCCGCCCAGCGAGGCGTAAGCACCGGTGTCGGAGACGACCTTGGCCTTCACACCCTGAATGATGCCGTTTTCGTCCACGCCCATCGTGAAGTCCATCTCGAAGGGATGGCGCTTCGGGTGGATGAGCAGGGACTCGGCGCGCGTCAGCTTGCACTTGACGGCGCGTCCGGTCTTATAGGCGATGAGCGCGGCCAGCGGCTGGACGGTCATGTCCTCCTTGCCGCCGAAGCCGCCGCCGACGAGGGCATTCTGGATCTTGACCTTCTCGGGCGGCAGGCCGAGGGCCATCGTGACCTCGTGCAGCGTGGTGTGGGCGCTCTGGTCCGTCGTGTAGAGGCGGATGCCGTCTCCGTCCGGCACGGCCACGGCGCATTCCGGCTCAAGGAAGGCGTGCTCCGTGAACGGGGTGGAGAAGTGATCCTGCACGACAAATTTCGAGTGGGCAATGGCCTCCTCGGCATTGCCGCGGGAGACGTGCTTGTGCGCCAGCAGGTTGCCCTTGCGGTGGACGAGCGGCGCATAGGGCGCGGCCGCCTCCTCTGGGTTGTGCACGGCGGGCAGGATCTCATATTCGACCTTGACGAGCTTTTTGGCCTTTTCCAGAATCTCCGGCGTCTCGGCTGCGACAAGGGCCAGCGCGTCGCCGAGGAAGTGGACGACGCCGCCGACGGGGACCATGACGTCCCAGTCGTGGACGATGTGTCCGATGATGTTCTCGCCCGGCACGTCTGCTGCGGTCAGCACGCAGATAACGCCGGGCAGCGCGGCCGCCTTGGACGTGTCGATGGACAGCACGCGGGCGCGCGGATATTTGCTGCGCACGGCGGAGCCGTAGCACATTTTTTCGGGGTAGTAATCGTCGGGGTATTTGCCGGTGCCGAGGACCTTCTCCTCGACGTCCAGACGCTGGACGCGGGAACCGATCTTCCAGTCCGTCGTGGCGGGCAGGGGGATCTTCTTTTCGCGCAGGATCTTCCCGGCCAGACGGATGGCCTCGACGATCTTGACATAGCCGGTGCAGCGGCAGTAGTTGTTGCGGATGGCCCAGCGGATCTGCTCCTCCGTCGGGTCCGGCGTGCGGTCGAGCAGGGCCTTGGCGCACAGCACCATGCCGGGGATGCAGAAGCCGCACTGCACGGCGCCAGCCTCGCCGAAGGCGAAGGTGTAGGCAGCCTTTTCAAAGTCGGAAAGGCCCTCGACCGTCAGGATGTGCTTGCCGTCGAGCCGCTCGGTATCCGGAACGCAGGCGCGGCAGGGCTCGCCATTGATGAGCACGGTGCATGCGCCGCAGGCGCCCTCGCTGCAGCCGTCTTTTACGGAGGTGAGATGCAGCTCATCGCGCAGGTAGCGCAGCAGCTTCTGCTTTTTGGCGACGGTAACTTCGGCACCGTTTATGTAAAATGTTGCCATGGAAACAGGTCCCCTTTGTAAAATAATCCGGTCGCAGCCGGTGGACGGGCTCGTATCACTCAGATTATACTATAAATAGAGAAAGCCTGCAAGGCAGAGACTAACTTTTTTTGCGATTTTTTTCTGAATTTTGACTTATAACAATAAAAAACTACAAGGAAATCGCGATTTTTCTATCGATAAGCTAAAACTTTTTTTGTACCCGGCAAAAAATGCGGGAAAGGATTGAAAATCGGGTGTGGATTTGGTACACTATCTAAGAAATGAAAATGCGGAGTTTCGGCTTTTTTGCGCCGCATGCGCCGCATGGGTAATATAGCAGACTGTCAAAAAACTGCCAAGCCAAAAGTTTCGGAGGGAAGGAAAGTGTGAAAGGAAACCGTCAGGGTGTCCTTTCGCGTTTGATCACCCGCCGCAGCGGCAGAATTGCAAAATCATGCTTCAAAATTTATTTTGCAATTCCAGAAGCAGCTTGGCGAAAAAGCCCTGGAGGGACTTTTTTGACAAGCTGAATATAGGTAGGGGAACTGGTATGGAAACGACAAAGACATTTCAGGAGCTCGGTGTCAGCGAGGAGATCCTCCGTGCGCTGGAAAAGAAGGGCGTCGCAATGCCGACGCGCGTGCAGGAGGAGGCCATCCCGCCGCTGCTGGCGTGGCGCGACGTCATCGCCAAGGCGCCGACGGGAACGGGCAAGACGTTTGCCTTTGGCATCCCGATGATCGAGCACATCGATCCGCAGTCCGACGATCTGCAGGGCCTGATCCTGGCCCCGACGCGCGAGCTGGCCATCCAGATCGCCGACGAGCTGCGCGGCTTGCTCACATTTTATATGGATATCCGTGTGACGGTCGTCTATGGCGGCCAGCGGCTCGAGCCGCAGATCCGCAGCCTGCAGCAGCATCCGCAGATCGTCGTGGCAACGCCCGGTCGCCTCATGGACCACTATAACCGCAAGAACCTGCGCCTCGACCGCATCAAGACCGTCATTCTCGACGAGGCGGATCGCATGCTGGACATGGGCTTCTTCGATGATGTGACGAAAATTCTCGACCGCATCAAGAACCGTACGAACCTCGGCCTGTTCTCCGCGACGATCTCGCAGGAGGTCATGACTGTCAGCTGGATGTACCAGCGCGACGAGGTGGAGATCACCGTCGCCCCGACGGAGGAGAGTAAGCCTGATATCGATCAGTATTCCATCACGGTCCCGCGGCTGGAGAAGGAAGAGGCTATGCTGCGTATCCTACGCTCCGGCGCGCTTGAGCGCGTGATCGTGTTCTGCAACACGAAGGTCATGTGCCAGCGCCTGAGTGACGACCTGCGCCGCGCGGGCATCCGCGCCGACTGCCTGCATGGCGACATCAAGCAGGCCACGCGCGAAAAGACCATGGCCGATTTCCGCCATGGCAAGCTCCCGGTCCTCATCGCGACGGACGTTGCCTCCCGCGGCATCGACGTGGACGACGTCGACGGCGTCATCAACTACGACGTCCCCGAGGAGAACGAATACTATATCCACCGCATCGGCCGCACGGGCCGCGCCCGGAAAAAGGGCATCTCCTTCACGCTGCTCGGCTCGTTCCCGGAGAAGGCCAAGCTGGACGAGATCGCAAAATTTGCGGGCTTCCGCATCGTTCCGATGATCTTTGACGAATATGGCTGTCTGGTGCCCGCACCTGCAGAGGAAAAGCACCCGACATCCCGCAGGCGCTTCTGATGCGCCCGGCGGAGGAGGGCCTGCTCCTACTGTGCTGCGCGCTCGGCACGCAGGATGTGCCGCTGACCCCGGCGCAGTACCGCACGCTCGCCCGGCGCGTCCGGCAGACCTGTCAGGCCGGAGACGGCGAGGTGACGCCTGCCTATCTCCGGGCGCTCGGCTATCCGGAGGCGGCCGCCGTGCAGATCACGGCGCTGCTCGACCGGACGGACACGCTGCACCGCTATCTCGAGGCCGCTGCCGCGCAGGGCATCACGGTCCTGACGCGCCTTTCGGACGGCTTCCCGGCGCGCCTGCGCCGCATGGGCGAGACGGAGTGCCCGCCCGCCCTGTTCTGCCGCGGCGACACGGCCCTGCTCGGCACGCGCTGCGTTGCGCTCGTCGGCTCCC
>ERZ791908.486-NODE-486-length-42202-cov-21.883717_pt1 | contig 42202 bp, 31 predicted proteins | sample MGYA00510144_ERZ791908 | MGnify/ENA primary metagenome ERZ791908 (study PRJEB30046, sample SAMN00792105) | human gut metagenome | study: EMG produced TPA metagenomics assembly of the A metagenome-wide association study of gut microbiota in type 2...
TGGCACGGCGTTGGACCCCGCAGCGGTTTGTTACACTGCGTCGCATCCGCGTAATTGCCTGTGCTACGGCACTCACCGTGGCGATGGTCGGCTCGTTTGCATTCACCGCAAGAAAATCCGTGGCCCTAAACATCAATGGCCAGACCACCCAGGTCACCACCTACGCTATGACCGCATCCCGCCTGCTCGAGGAGCAGGGCATCGACGTGAAAACCCATGACATCGTCGAGACCTCGTCCGGCAATCAGCTTGCCGATCATGCCGTGGTCACCGTGCGTTCCGCATACCAAACCACCATCACCATTGACGGCACTTCCGTACCATTCTGGACCGTGGCCACCAGCGCAGACCAGTTGCTCGGCTTCTTTGAGGAGAACAACGCCAACGCCGCCAAAATCACGGTCAATATCAATAACGTGTACAACCAGCTCACCGGCGGTCTGGTCATCAACCAATCCGGCCCGGTCACCGTCATCGCGGACGGTAAGACTTCCGAAGCCCCCAATGGCAAACTGCCGGCTGCATCCATTCTTGATTCCAAAGGCATCACGCTGGGCAAAGAGGATCGCATCAGCGTGGAAAAGAACGGCGATGAGACCATTCTGCGCGTGCAGCGCGTGACGCATGGCGTGGAAAACCGCACCGTGGTCGTGCCGTTCTCCACACAGACCGTCATCGACCCTAATCTGGCGCCGGGGCAGTCCGAGATCCGCCAGCAAGGGCAAAACGGCGAGAAGACGCAGATCTATAACGTCACCTATGTAGATGGCGTTGCCGAATCGGAAACACTGCAATCCGAGAACGTCACCACGCTGGCCGTTGACCAGATCATCGCCATCGGTCCAGCGAAGGCTGAATCATCCACCACCGATTCCGGCAGCACTGACAACAATCAGGGCAATTCCGGATCCAATAAGCCCAACAAGCCCGAGAACGCCGGTACTACTGACAATAAGAACGACAGCGGTACGGGCAACACCGACAACAACACGGGCAATACCAGTGGCAATACCGGTAATACCGGCGGCAACACAGGCAGTACCGATAACTCTCAAAATGAGGACACCGGAAGCGACAATAGCTCGCCATCGACTCCCACTCCTGATCCGGCTCCATCGGGCCGTCTTTGGCATCCTACCGTGGCTCAGGCGCAATCCTATGCGGCCGGCGCCGCAGCCCAGCGCGGCTGGACCGGCAACGACTGGACTTGCCTGGTCAAACTGTGGAACCGTGAATCCAGCTGGCTCTGGTACAAGGAAAACAAGTCATCCGGCGCCTACGGCATACCGCAGTCGCTGCCGGCCAGCAAAATGGCCGCATTCGGCGCCAACTATCGCGATGATGCCGCCGTGCAAATCGATTGGGGCTTGTGGTACATCGCCCAACGCTACGGCAGCCCGTCCGTAGCCTGGCAGCATTCGGAACAAACCGGCTGGTATTAATCGGACACAAGGAAGCACTGATGAGCAACAACACCTCCACCACTGGCCATCTACTGGGTGCGGCCGATATTCGCCGCATCGCAGCCGAGGCCGGCATCAGTCCGACCAAGAAATTCGGCCAGAATTTTGTTATTGACCCCGGCACTGTGCGTCGTATCGTTCGCGAAGCGGATGTCACGACCAATGACCATGTCATGGAGGTGGGTCCGGGCCTCGGTTCATTGACGTTGGCGATTCTGGAAACCGGTGCCACGATGACCGCCGTGGAAATCGACCCGCCACTGGCCGAACGCCTGCCCGGCACCGTAGCCGAGTTCATGCCCGAAGCCGCCGATCGCCTGACCGTCGTCAATCGGGATGCGCTGACGGTCACCCCGGATAATGTGCCTGATTTCAACGGCGATACCAGCTTCACCTTGGTGGCCAACCTGCCGTACAACGTGGCCACGCCGATTCTGCTCACCTTGCTTGAACGCTTCGATAGCCTCGGATCTTTCCTGGTGATGGTGCAGAAAGAGGTGGCCGACCGGCTGGCCGCCAAGCCCGGCTCGAAGATCTATGGCACCCCAAGCGTGAAACTTGCATGGTACGGCACTGCCGAACGAGTGGGCACTATTGGGCGCAATGTGTTCTGGCCGGCACCGAACGTGGATTCCGCACTGGTGAAGTTCACCAGATACGCCGCAGACGATACGCAGGCACCTTCCCACGGCAAGTCCTCCGCGGACCGTGAACTGGTATTCCGCCTCATCGATGCCGCTTTCGGGCAGCGCCGCAAGACCTTGCATGCCGCGCTGAAAACCATTGTTCCCGCCGAAGCGTTCGCAGCGGCGGGCATTGACCCGACCCGACGCGGTGAAACGCTGACGGTCACCGAATTTGCGGCATTGGTGGCAGCGGTTCAATCCACATCACATGCCACGCCTACCACTGACGAGGTGGAGCAATGATTCCGGTAGCCGTCCGTCAACGCCCCGCTTATGACGATCAATTGGATGAGCCGGCAGCACTGACCGTGCGCGTGGATTGCCCGGCCAAGACCAACCTCACCCTGGAGGTCGGCCCGACGCACGATGAATGGGGCGGTCGTCACGAACTGGACACCATCTACTGTGCCATCGGGGTATATGACACCATTACCGCCACCGCCAAACATCCGGGAGCTGGCTTCTCGCTGGAACTCGAAGGCGCGCATCTGGGCGATTTGGCCTCATCCAGCAGCGACATGCGCCGCAACCACGCGGTCCTGGCATTATTCGCCATGGCCCAGGAGGCCGGCCGCGATCCCGACGTGTCATTGACCATCACCAAACGCATCCCCGTAGGCGCCGGTCTCGGCGGCGGCTCGGCAGACGCGGCCGCAACCATACTGGCCGTCAATCAGCTATGGGAATTACACTGGCCAATGGAACGCCTGCGTACCATTGCCGCCACACTGGGCGCTGATATGCCATTCTGTCTGTCCGGCGGGTTCGCGCACGGCACCGGATTCGGCGAACGCATCGAGGTCATTGATGCGGGCAGTGCCGCAGAACGCGATCTCATCGGCCAAGGATATGCCGGAGAGGTACTGGTCGGCGCGTATCAGTCGCAGCTCAGCACTCCCGAGGTGTATCACACGTTTGATGCGGTCGGCCCCGGCAATGGCAATCGCAATCATCTGCAGGCGGCGGCCATCAGTCTGCATCCGCGCAGTGGTCAGGCCATTGACGCCGCTGTGAACGCCGGTGCCCGTCATGCATTCGTTTCCGGTTCCGGGCCGTCGGTGGTGGCTTTCGTGCCAGACAACGTCATGGCGCGGCGCATTATCGACGCCTGGCGCAACGGCGGTATGGTCGACCGTATTATCAAGGCCAGTGCACCTGCACACCCCATTATCGGAGTCAGCCAGTAACGCTACTGTAGCAACAAGCCACATGATCATGAAGGAAGTCTAACGATGACGCAGCAAATTGATGAACGGCAGGCACGCAAGACATATGTACGCCACCGCCAGACCATCGTGTTCTCCATCAGTGGCGTAGTGCTTGCAGCCATTCTGGTGGTTGCCATTCTCTTTAATTTCCATGTGTTCGGCCTGGGGCGGATTAACACACCGGCCACCGCGCCAAACTACGGCAATGCCGCTCCCTGCGCCGTCAAGGGCGATGATGGCAAGGCAACGTACGTGGCCAATGGAACTGTCGGCGTGCGTGTGATGAACGGCACCGAGCATAGCCAATTTGCCGCAGCGGTCAGCAAGGCACTGGAAGCCCGCGGTTTCGTGATGCAGGAGGCAACCAACTACTCCAGCACCAACGTCGAACGCACCACTATCTACTTTGGCAAGAACGCCATTAATCAGGCCTACACTTTGGCCGGCAACTTCACCGATGCCGCCATGGTGATGAACGCCCGCGAGGACCAGCTTATCGACGTGGTGCTCGGCGCTACCTTCAACGATCTCAAAGATGAGAAGTCATCCCCGCAGGAAGGCAAGAAAATCACTGATTTCACGGGGTGCGTGGCCGCCGATAAGATGACGAATCTTCCCGCCGATACGCAACACACCGCTTACCCGGCGCAGTAATCCCACTTTGGCTCCCGCTGGCGGGAGCTGCCACGAAGTGACTGAGGGTGGTTTATATAACATATGTTGACCACCCTCAGTCTCACTCCGTGAGCCAGCTCCCACCAGCGGGAGCTCTCATTTATGCATTACGCCTCTATCTCGGCGTACCAGCGCTTGAGTTCGGCCACGGCAACATCGTGATCCACCGGGCCGTTATCCAGACGGTATTCCAGCATATGCTTGTAGGCGCGGCCAATCATCGGTCCGGGCTCCAGACCCAAGAGTTCCATAATCTCGTTGCCGTCCACATCAGGGCGAATGGCGTCGAAATCCTCTTTCTTCTTGAGCTCGCGAACACGCGCCTCCATCTCATCCATCGCCTGGGAGAACACCATCGCCTTGCGCTTGTTCTGCGTAGTGGCATCCGCGCGAGTGAGTCGGTTTAGACGCTCATACAAATGCCCGGCATCCTTGACATAACGGCGCACGGCAGAATCGGTCCACGGCTCATCCACGTACCCGTGGAAACGCAGGTGCAGGTTCACCAGTTCCGAGACGTCCTCCACCAGATGATGATCGAATCGCAGAGCCTTCAAACGCTTGCGGGTCATTTTGGCACCCACCGCATCATGATGATGGAAGCTCACCTTGCCTCCCGGCTCGAAACGTCGGGTCTTCGGCTTGCCGATATCATGCATCACTGCGGCCAGACGCAACGTGAGGTCAGGAGCGGGCACCGGGCCATCCGGGCCGGTTTCCAGAGCAATGGCCCGTTCAAGCACGATCATCGTGTGCTCAAAGACATCTTTGTGCCGATGATGCTCGTCAATCTGCAACTGCAACGCCGGAATCTCGGGGAACACGATATCCGCCAGACCTGATTCGACCAGTGCTTCCAGCCCTGCGCGAGGACGGTCAGACAACAGCATCTTGGTCAGTTCATCACGTACGCGCTCGGCGGATACAATCTCAATGCGATCGCGCATCGAGGAAATCGCCTCCGCAGCATCGGGAGCAATGGAAAAGCCCAGCTGAGCCACGAATCGGACCGCACGCATCATACGCAGAGGATCATCATCGAATGACTGGCTCGGATCAACAGGAGTACGCAGCACGCCTTTGGCCAAATCGCTGGCACCGCCGAACGGATCAACGAATTCCAGATCGGGCACACGCAGGGCCATGGCGTTGACGGTGAAGTCGCGGCGTGAGAGGTCACCTTCAAGCGTGTCGCCATAATTGACTTCAGGCTTGCGCGAATCCGGATCGTAGGTATCCGACCGATAGGTGGTCACCTCAACCTTGACCTCGGTGCCGTCCGCACGCCGGCGCATGGCACCCAACGTACCGAACTTGCGGCCCATATCCCAAAAACCGTCATGCCCCCAACGGCGCAGAATAGGCTCGAACTGTTCCGGGCGCGCGGATGAGCAGAAGTCCAGATCGTGGCTCTTGCGGCGCAGGAGCAGATCGCGGACCGGGCCGCCGACCAATGCCAGCTCATAACCCTGTTCGGCAAACAGTCGACCGAGTTCGATGGCCTCGGGCCACACTTCGAAATCCAATGGGCACCTTCCCGTATGTGACATTTTTCTGCCTTACCAGCATACCGTTACCCCACCTGCACACGGGGTTGAGTAAGGTGGAGAATATGATTACGCCCGCCGATCTTGCCCGCATGCTTGGGCAAACACCCGATTCGACGGATAACCATACCCAAGACCAGCTGCTGTATACGTCTCAAACTCCGCAAAATTCCGCCGATTCCAAGCAATCCGACGACACCGTGGACAACGTAGCCGGCACTGACACGCAGTCGGCTGACCATGCCGATGAAACCGCCGAGGTCAGCACCGAGCATTCCATGCCGACGCCGGCAACCGTGTTTGGCATGCATGCCACGGTTACCATCGCCACCTCCAGTGAAACCATCGAGGGGCAAGCCGACGGCATTGACAGCGAGGCCGAAACCGAATCGATCGCGCAGAGCAGCATCGAAACCGAGACATCACCCGCTCCGATTCATCAGGAACCATCGCAGCCCATTCATGCCCAAACCGGGCCGACGCCGGCCACCGTATTCGGCCGACGCGCCGCCGACACAACACCGACTCCCACTGGCCCGACACCGGCCATGATGCCGCAACGCCGCACTTCCGACGGCCCCACCACGTTTGCGTCCCTGGATGCACAGGAACTACCGGTGGTACGCGAATATTCGGCTGGCGGACTGATCTTCGACGATCAGAATCGCGTGGCCATCATCGCCCGTCATTCTCGTTCCGGCCATCTGGAATGGTGCCTGCCCAAGGGGCATATCGAGAAGGGCGAGACTCCACAGCAGACCGCCGTGCGTGAAGTGCACGAGGAAACCGGCATTTTGGGCGAGGTCATCGATTCCATCGCCACCATCGACTACTGGTTCACCGGAACCACGCAGCGCGTGCACAAGCTGGTGCATCACTATGCCTTGCGGCAGACCGGCGGCGAGCTCACCGTGGAAGGCGACCCGGATCATGAAGCCGAAGACGCCATCTGGGTGCGGTTCGATGATTTGGACGACGTGCTGAGCTACCCCAACGAGCGCAAAATCGCGTGGCTATACGCCAGAAAGAAGAACAGGCAGGCAAACGAGTGAACCTACCCGCAGTCTTATGCCGCTCACGCCATGGTGGACGATTCGTACGCGCGTTTGCGGCCATTCTTGTCATCACGGCGATGCTGGCCGCCCCACTGACCGCATATGCCGATGATTCGCCTGATGATCAGGCCGGTCAGACCATCGCCATCGAGCAGAGTACGCCCATAGTCACCGCTTCTTCCGGATTCCATATCACGGTAGCGATTACCAATGCCTCATCGGATACGGCACCGGCGGGGTCACTGATTCTCAGCACAAATTCACGGTTCACATTCGTCTCACGCACTGATATGCAGAAATGGGCGGAAGGCGATACCGCCATTCCCACCCCGGATGTGCTCGGCAGCATTGATGTTCCTGAAATCACGCCGGGCAACACTGCAACCGTCACCCTCGACGTGGCGGCCGACCAGCAGGCTCTGCAGAGTATGCGCAGCTGGGGTCCCAAGCCCCTGCAGTTGTCGTACAGCGCCGGAAACCAGCCGCCAACCATGCTCCCCAGCTTCCTGACCCGTTCTCCTGACGGGCTCGACACCGCGCAGACTCCGGCGATGAACCTCACCGTGGCGATGCCGCTGACCACCACTGACTGGCAGGTTGATTCCTCCGCGCTGTCCGGCCTTGTCTCCGAAGATGAGAATGCATCCGCAGAGCCGGTGTTATCGGTGAACCAGCAGGAAACCACCACGGTCAAGGAACTCAACCAGACCTTGGCCAAACACCATAGCCTGCAAGTGGTGGCCGATCCGTTGTATTTCCAGGAACTCCCCTCCGATACCAGACCTGCCGTCGCGGGAGTCATGCAACCCGGTGATTTTGATGTCACGGCGTATGCGGCGCTGAACGATGCCGATGCCTACACCAGAGCCGGCATCGCCGACGAAGCATGGAACGCCGAACAGGCGCAGACATTGTATGCTGTGGCCAAATCCACCGTCACGCCGACTGCCACCTATGCCTGGCAGGGATCCGGCACGTGGAGCCTGGACGCCCTGACCAAGGTCCGCGCTCAGGGATATACCGCCGTTATTGCGGATTCCACGTTTGACGGTGAGCAAACCGACACCGTGCATACCGGCACCTATGTGGTCAATACCTCCGCCGGAGACATCACCGTGCTCAAGGAACAGTCGGAACTCGGCACGTTGGCGCATGGCGAAGCTACCAGCGCACGGGCAACGGCCGAAGCCAGCGATGCGGGCAGGCTGGCCAGAATGCTCGCACAAAGCGCGTTCTATCAAATGGAACAGCCGTATGCCACCCGAAACCTGCTGATGACCTTCTCCAGGAATAGCAGCGCGTCATGGATCAATCAGGTCATGAGCGCTATGGAACAGGCATCGTGGCTGAATCTGACTGATCTGAACACTATGGCCGCTGCCGACCCATACAGCGTCAGCAGCGAGGTGAACCAGGACGACTCCAATGCCGCCGACGTCTCCCAAACCCGTGCCACCCTGGAACAGCTTTCTTCAAGTCGTAAGGACATCCTGCGGCTCGCCACTTCCATACTGAAGAAGGGTCTTGATGAAGACGATGTCTCATCGTTGAACCCGCAGGCACTTGCCCGTCAAGATGCCAGTTCAACCGCCAGCCACACCAATGATCCCGCACAATGGGTGAGCACGCTGTTGAACGCGCATGACGACATCGCTCTGCATGCGTTCGCCGGCTCCAGCGATGCCGAGTATCAGAGCCAGATAGCCAAAGCCAACCGGACGTTCGCCGATACGGTGTTAGGCAGCGTGTACATCACCCCATCCGAATCGGTGTCGGTATTCAGCGAATCGGCCCAAATGCCGGTGACAGTAAGCAATAAGCTGCCTTACGCCGTCAGCGTCAAGGTCAATTCGATCACCGATTCCATGCAAATCGTGACCTCCCGTTCCAATGATGTTGTGATTCCCGCACGTAGTGAGGCTCAGGTGACCTTCACCATCCGTGTGTCCACTTCCGGCACCACCGTCGCACATGTGTCGTTGGCCGATCGGCACAACACCGCCTTCGGCAACACACAGGACACCACCATCACCAGTGTGCTGCGCATCAGCGATGCCAGTGGTTTCGTCATCATTGGTTTTGCAGTACTGCTGGGCCTCGTTGGTTTATGGCGCCAGTTCAACCGTAAGAAGGATCCTGACGAATGAGTTCTACCGTAGGCCGCAATTCCCTGATTATGGCCTCCGGTACCGCGGCTTCTCGCGTGACCGGCCAAATCCGCACTATTTTGCTGGCGGCAGCCATCGGCACTACCGGTCTGGCGGCCAATGCCTATCAGGCCGGTGCGATGATTCCGCAAACCGTGTTCACACTGGTGTCCGGCGGTATTTTCAATGCCGTGCTGGTGCCGCAAATCGTGCGCACGTTGAAGGAGAAGGACGCTCAGGAGCGACTGAACCGACTGATCACCCTAGCCATCGGCATTCTGCTGGCCGTCACCGTGGTGATGGCCGCAGCCACACCGCTGCTGGCGCGTCTGTACGTGGGCAGCAGCAATCATGAGATGATTGCCCTGACCACTGCGTTCACGCTCTGGTGCATGCCCCAGGTGTTCTTCTACGGCCTATACACGGTGCTTGGTCAGATTCTGGCCGCCAAAGATCATTTTGCCTCCTATGCGTGGAGTTCCACCGGAGCCAACGTCATCAGCTGCGCCGGATTCACCGCATTCATCATGTTGTTCGGCAAGGCCAACGAACAGCCGCTTGATTTCTGGACCTCGGGCAAAGTGGCGCTTACCGCAGGTACTTGGACACTCGGCGTGGCTTTTCAGGCACTGATCCTGTTCGTGCCGTTGATTCGCCTGGGCTTCAAATACCGTCCCAGCTTTGGCTTGACCGGCTTTGGTCTCAAGGCGATGGGACCTGTGGCGCTGGGATCACTGGGTGTGGTGGCGATTACCCAGATTTCGGATATCGTGCTGACCCGAATCGCCACACTGGCCCCGCAGCGTGCGCATGAGCTCACCGGAGTCAGTCTGTACGACGTTGCCGGCAATGCTACCTACCAAAACGCCTTCACCCTGTACATCTTGCCGTATTCGCTGATTGCGGTATCCGTCTCCACCGCCGTATTCCCCCTCATCTCGCGGTCGATAGCAGCGCAGGACTTCCATGCGGCACGTCAGCAGCTGGGCAATGCGCTGTGCAACGTAGGGCTGCTGGTGCTGTTCTTTGCCGCGGCGCTGGTGGTCTACCCCGAACCGATCATTCGTGCGCTGCTGCCTTCGGTCTCGATGAATGAGACCGTGCTCATCGCCTACGCTCTGATTCCGCTGTCTTGCGGCATCCCCGCCATATCAGCGTTCCTGTTGATTCAACGTACCTTCTATGCCTTTGAGGACGGCCTGCACCCGTTCCTCGCCGCGGTATTGCAATACGGCTTCACCACGGCACTCATGATTGTGGGCATGCTGGTGCTTCCGCCGAATCAGTGGATCGTGGGTATTGCCTGTTCCGTATCCGCCGGTGTGCTATTGGCGCTGCCGTTCATGCTGTTTATGCTGCGCAAACGATTCGGCGGCAGCCTGGAAGGCAAGCCGGTTGTGCAGACATACGGCAAGGCGTTGGCAGCGGCCGTAATCGGCGGCGTTGTGGTCTGGCTGGCGAAAACCCCTGTTGTGGACCTCTTCGGTGCCTCCATCCAAGAGACCGGCGGCCAGATGAGCTGGCTGTCCGCATTGGGAATTTGCGTCGTGCTGACCCTCGTGCTGGCCATGGTGTATATCGGCGTGCTCTGGGCACTGCGCACCACACAACTGACCGATGCCGTCCACTCGATAACCGCCCGTTTCGGGCGAAAACCCGCCAACACATCCGTTGACGAACCGCAATCCGAAGAAGACAATAATACTGCTGATACTGCTGCGAGCATCATGCCTGAGGCCGATGGCATTCAGGCCAGTCCCACGGCTAGAATGTCAGCGATGACGAATGCCGATCACATGGAGCCTGACGAGCAGATGAAACCGCAATTGGGAGATACTATCCTTAACCGCTACACCTTGGTGTCTTCGTTGCGTAAGGAACCCGGCCTCGAGGCTTGGCAGGCCAATGATCGTGTGCTGGCAAAGGATTGCCAGCTGTTTCTGGTCTCCAACCGCAAGGCATTGGACACGGTCAACACCATTGCCGGCGAGCTTGCGGCCACCCGCCCCGAACACTATGTACCGGTGCTGAAGTACCGCATGCAGTCCGACGTGCTCATTGCCGTCATCGCAATGGACAGTGGCCTATCCGTGGCCGATTACCGTGCCAGCGCCACCGGCAACATACTGAGCTACGACGCCATGCGCTCCATTCTTGGCGAGACCGTTCAGGCCATCCGTCCCATGCTGACCAGCACTGCCGGCACTGCCATCCTGACTACTGATACCGTGCGTCTTACCGGCTCCGGAATCGAAATTTCCGATGCTCCGTTTGCTCCGATCCTGGCAGATATGTCCGGAACCGATCCGGCAGGCGATGATGGCGCTGAGCGTCATGCCGTGCGTCAGCTTGCCGCGTTGCTGTATGCACTGCTTACCAACACGACCAGCCAGTCGAATCCGCAATTCGATCTGCATCTGCTTGGGCATGATATTCCAAGCGAGTTCCGTGTTATTTGCAAGCGTGGCCTGGCATTGGCCGATGAAGGCGAGCAGGTCATGCCGATGGCCTCACTGGCCGAACTGGACGCGCTGTTGGGTGATTGGAAGCCGCTGACTAAGCTATCGAGCACTGACATCGCCCTGCCGACCACTGACGGCGAATCCTCCATCGTCAAGGTGCAGCTGCGACCTACGGACGAGGCCGACATCGTTCCGATTCCTGATGACATTGTCACCAGCCAGCAGCTGCCTTCACTGTCCATCGCGGCACCTGCAGTGGCCGCTGGTGCTGAATCCGGCACCAATGGTCAGGCAGATGCTCATAGCATTTTCGACTTCAATTTCTCGCAAGCCTGGGAAAAGGAGAACCTCTCCGGCGAAGACACCGGAGACTGGTACAACCGACTGGCTCCGACCAACTCGACCGGTAACTCCCGGCTGACCGTGCCGATTCCCACCGCGGTCGGCGTGCCTGAGCCCACCGCTGCTGAGACCACCAGCCGTATTCCGATTTTTGATGCTTCCGGCCGTGAAATCCGCCCTGGTGAGGAGTCGCAGCGCGCGCTGGAGGAAGAGCAGGCACGTGCGGCGGAAGTCCAGTCCGTGCCGCCGAGCTTTATCCCGAAGGATCATCCCACTGGCAATGAGGATGATGCCCTGCCAGACGAGACGCTTTTCGGATCGATGACCACCAAGGTTGTTGCCATTATCGTGGCCGTGATTGTGGTGGTTGCCGCAGCGTTCTGGGCCATGCATGCGTTGCAGCGCAGTGGGGAAAACCCTGCAGATGCGGCGAACTCTTCTGAGAATTCGGAAGGCAATTGGCCGGATGTCAATGTGGATGATGTGCCGTTCGGTGAGGAAGATGGCACTTCCTCGTCCAAGGATTCCCCTACGTCTTCATCTCAGGAGAAGACCGAAACCAAGACAGAGACGGAGACGAAGCCCAAGAAGGTCACCGAGGATAAGGACTCCCAGTCGGTGCCCAAGCCGCGTCACGAGAACAACACCGCCTTTACGGTGGCCAGCGGGAACTTCCTGTCCAACCCTGCCGGCCAGTCCGGTTACGGCTACCACGTCCATCTTGACCAGCCTCATGATGTGTACCGCATGAATATCACCATCCGCACATCTGGCGGCAAGGGCTATATCCGTGCCAACACCACGGAGAATCCGACCCAAGGCGAACAGGTGGCCGAGTTTGTATTCGCCGAGGGCGGTACCACTGAGGTGAAGTTCGATAAGGTCGTCAACACACAGGATCTGGTTCTGTGGGTGCCGCTGGATAGCCTGCCGCAGAACCAGCTGTACATTCAGAAGGTTGAAGTCTTCTAAAAGTCGCGACTATGCCGGCAACGTCACGCTGTTGGCATAGAGGTGTCTATTGGCTTTCGGATGACGTATGCTGAATGCCATTGCGCCACATAACGTGCTGCCTGCCGCTACCGACGGCAGTCGGCTGCAGACTACACAATAGACACTGTGTCTAATTATTGGAGTGAGCACTGCACTTCATAACAGACTAAGGGGAATCATATGGAACATAACGTCATCATCATCGGCTCAGGTCCCGCTGGATACACAGCGGCCATCTACCTTGGTCGCGCCGGATTGAATCCTGTACTGGTCACCGGTGCTCTGGCCCCGGGCGGGCAGCTGGTGAACACCACGGAAGTGGAGAATTTCCCTGGTTTCCCTGATGGCATTATGGGTCCTGATTTGATGGATCGCATGCGCGATCAGGCTGAGAAATTCGGCACGCAGTTCATTGCCGATGATGTCGAATCCGTGGAACAGGTGGAGGCCTCAGATGCCGCTGACGCACCGCAGCCCCGGTACCGACTGAGCCTATCTGACGGCTCGATGTTGGAATCTCGTGCCATTATTGTGGCCACCGGCTCGAATTTCCGTAAGCTTGGCGTACCCGGCGAACGCGAACTTTCCGGTCATGGAGTGTCGTACTGCGCCACTTGTGACGGTTTCTTCTTTAAGGACAAGCCCATTGTGGTGGTCGGCGGCGGTGATTCGGCGTTTGAAGAAGCACTGTTCCTGACCAGATTTGGCTCATCAGTCACGCTGATTCATCGTCGTGATTCGTTCCGCGCCTCCCAGATCATGGTGGACCGCGCACAGTCGAATCCCAAGTTGACCTTGCTGACCAATACCGTGGTTACCGCCATCCACGGAAGCGCCTCGGAAGCAAAGCCCGCCTCCCCGGCCATTACCATTGGCGGCCCGAAGCTGCCCGCGGCCACGGCTCCCCAAAACGTGAGCAGCATTGATATTCGTAATACGGCAACCGGTGAGACTGGGACTTTGGATACCAGTGCGGTATTCGTGGCCATCGGTCATACCCCGGCTACCGAGTTCATTGCTGATGTGGTCAGCACTGATGATGATGGATACATCACGGTTGCAGAAGCTGGTACACACACCAGCGCCCCTGGCGTTTTTGCCGCCGGTGATTGCGTGGATCGCACCTACCGTCAAGCCATTAGCGCAGCGGGCATGGGTTGCCGCGCCGCATTGGATGCCCAGCAGTATCTGACCGCATAGTTGGTAGAGCATTACTCAGTAATCAGATATACACAATGGCGCAGTACGGATGAATTCGTACTGCGCCATTGTGTATATCTGATATATCAGACGTGATGCCTTACAGCCGTCTTATCTCACACCCACTTGCCGTCGGTGCTGGACTGATTGGGCACCAGCAACTGCAGGATGCGGTCCATGTCTTCAGGGGACGAGAATACGATTTCAATACGGCCATGTTTGGCGCTGCCCTTGATGGAGACCTTGGTATCAAAATGATTTTCCAAGCTCTGCTGAATGGCGGATCCCATCCACGGATTGGTCTTTGAAGTCTTCGGCTTCTTAGGCTGCTCTCCCGAAGCAACGGCCATAGCCACGATTTCTTCCGTACTGCGAACCGACAATCCTTCCGCGATGATGCGAGATGCCAGCTTATCCATCGCTTCTGGATCGCTCAGACCCAGCAATGCACGCGCATGGCCGGACGAGAGCACGCCAGCAGCCACTTTTTTCTGTACTGTTGCCGGCAGGTTCAACAGACGAAGTGTATTGGCAATCTGAGGACGTGATTTTGAAATCGATTTCGACAGCTGCGCTTGAGTCAGGCCAAACTCCTCAATCATCTGCTGATATGCGGCTGCTTCTTCCAGAGGATTCAATGCCACACGATGCAAATTCTCCAGCAAGGCATCACGGAGCATATCGTCGTCCGTGGTGGTTTTCACGATGGCTGGAATCGTGGTCAATCCAGCCAACTGGGAGGCACGCCAGCGGCGTTCGCCCATGATCAGTTCATAGGGGCTGTCCAGATGGCCAGTGAACGGGTTCGTTGAGGACTGCTCGCTGTGTTGTGCTTGCTTGGCCTCGGCAATCTGCTCACTGGGACGGCGGCGTACCACGATGGGCTGCAATACACCCACTTCTTTGATGGAAGCGGCAAGCTCATTGAGTTCGTCTTCGTCGAAAATCGTACGCGGCTGATGCGCATTGGGGCCGATTTCCTGCAAGCTGAGTTCAGCAAGATAGCCACCCTCAACAGACTTCAGTTCCTCTGGAGCCTCTTGTTTGTTGGCCTTATCCTCAGCCACATGCTTGTTCTTCGGTGTTTCACGTGAAACATTGCTCGATGATTTCGTTGCGGCTCGAGTGGTTGGCTTATCGTCACTGCCGAAGAATAGGTCACTCGGATGTGCGATATCATCCAACGCAGGCATGGCCGCTCGTTTGCCACCAGTTTTCTTGGCAGCAGCCCCCTTCTTGGGCTGTGATGGAGTCGTTGCGGTCTTGGACTTAGGCTTCACCGCTTCATTTGGCGCCTTCGCGGGCTCCGCGGGATCCTCCTCCCCTGGCAATACAGGGAATAACGCGCCAAGTCCTTTACCGAGTCGTGATTTGGTTGCCATTACTTCCTCCTCGCATCAATGGCTTCAAGCACATGCTGTGAACGTCGAGCGATTTCCAATGCCGCTTCGCCATATGCTATGGCACCTATGCCGCGGGGATCATAGGCAATAACAGGCTGTGAAAAGCTCGGAGCTTCCGATATCTTCACCGATCGGGGAACGGTGGTATCCAGGACAATATTGGGGTAATGGGACTTGACCTCACCATAAACCTCACGGCTTAACAGTGTACGGCGGTCGAACATCGTGACCAGCATGGTGGAGACCAGCAGAACCGGATTGAAATGCTGCTGCACCAGGCCGATGGTGTTGATCAGCTGGCCCAATCCCTCCAGCGCATAGTATTCGGCTTGAATGGGAATCAACATCTCAGTGACCGCGCACATGGCGTTAATTACCAGCAAACCCAAGCTCGGAGGACAATCGATGAACACGTAATCGTACGCGGTATCTGTCTGTTCCAGAAAACGATCGAGCGCTTCTTTCAGCAACGTGTTACGATTCGGTAAGTCCGCCACTTCAAGTTCGGCACCGCTCAAATCGATGGACGCAGGAACCACATCGAGCGAAGGAAAATCAGCGCTTGTCGTGATGACATCAGCGATTTCCGCCCGCCCCTCAATTACATCATAAATCGACCTATCTCCTGAAGAATGTGAAACAGCAAATGCCGTTGACGCATTGCCCTGGGGATCCATATCAATGACCAACACATGCGCTCCGTGCTGAGCCAGCGCTGCGGCAAGGTTTACCGTCGACGTGGTCTTACCGACGCCGCCTTTCTGATTGGCCACGGCGATCAAGCGTGTCCGTTTCGGCTTGGGAAAGGAGGCATGGGTCAAAGCGTCATATCGGGAGCTTTCGTCGGCCATCTGACTACCCAGCGCAGAACTCTGCCCATCAAAAATACGACGGAGGGTTTCGGAAGGCGATTCCATCATTGCGTCATGATGATCGTCTGCTGTCATCGTTCCTCCTTATTCAATGTACGTTCCAGTGTTCCTATTCGTATGGACATGATTTGTGTTATCCACATCCCCTATCCCCTATTGTGGATAAGTGTGGACAAGTGGATAACCACAACGGTCACATCTACAATCCACCATCGCAAAAGTGAGGTTTTTCAAGGGTTTTCACCGATACCCACCATAGGGGATAGAGTTGTGGATAACTCAACTGATGAAGTACAAATGTGGATAACTTCAACATCGGTACCATCATCAACGTTTGTCAACAATTACCACATGTGTCGGTTCCAGACCTGGACCGACCTCCGCTTCCACCACTCGGGGACGACGGCCACCATAGCGTGAAATCTGGCCACTGGCTTTGTCCAGTTCCGCTTGTGCCGAACGACCCTTGAGCGCAATAAGCCGACCGGTGGGTTTCAGCAGAGGCAATGTCCATCCAGAAAGCTTGGTCATCGGTGCCACTGCACGGCAGGTCACCACTGCAAAAGGATGCATCTCGCGCTTGCGAACCCTATTGATCACTTCATCGGAACGACCACGGATAATAGATACATTCTTCAACCCCATCAGATCAACGCACTCGGCAAGCCATTCAACACGGCGTTCCATCGGTTCAATCAGCGTAAAACTGCACTCCGGCAAGCAACACGCCGTCACCAGCCCAGGGAAACCTCCACCACTGCCAACGTCAGCAACGGTTCTAAAACGAGCTCCATCTGTGGCCTCGCGCACATAAGGAACTATCGCTGCGGAATTGAGAATGTGACGTTCCCAAATAATGTCCACATCACGAGGTCCAATCAAGCCGCGAGGTTCTCCCTCTTGGGAGAGCTTGTCATGAAATCTCTCTAATCGGGGTAAAGCATCCCCCAATACACGGGCCAGCACCGGCGATTCCTGTAACTCATCCACCATGACAGTCCCCTCCTATGTTTCACGTGAAACATGTGGCATAACTTGAGGCGCCGCTTATAACGACGCCTCACATATCACCGCACAGAAAACTTCAGCATATACCTTTGTGGCGCAGGTGTATACTCACTCCTGATCGTCGACCTCTTCTTCTTCGACGTTATCTTCGTTCTTGTTACGAAGATATACGGTCACATAACGATGCGGTTCTTCACCATGGGAGCGAGACTTCAGACCTTCATCACGCACCACGTCATGAACAACTTTACGCTCAAAGGAATTCATCGGCTTCAGATCCATCGGTTCGCCGCTCTCCTTAACGGCATCAATAGCATCGAGAGCCACATCGCGCAGGTGCTGGCGCTTACGCTTCAGGAAACCATCCACGTCCACAATCAGGTGGGAACGTTCGCCGGTCTTCTGCTGCACAGCCAGACGAGTAAGCTGCTGCAACGCATCAACCACTTCGCCATTGCGACCAATCAGATGTTTGATGTCCGTATCGTCATCAGCGACGATCTGAACAGTTGGGCGGTTGTTACGAACACCCATTTCGATATCGCCCTCATAGTCGGCGATATCCAGCAAGCCTTCAAGGTAATCGGCAGCGATGTCAGCCTCTTCGTTGAGCTGATCAATCGACTTCACGTCATCCTGTGCCATACGCTACTCCTTCATGTCAGGTCTGATTCTCAAGTCTAAGCCCTGCTCCCCCGAACAGGATTGGTTAGTGTCGGGGCGTGTTCGATGTTTCACGTGAAACATCGAACACGCCCCCGTCCTCATTATTTCTTTTTGCGCCTACGAACCGGCTGTTGCCTCTGGAATCCTTGGCTCGCCTTACGCGCGGCTTCTTCCTTAGCCTTAGCCAAAGCCTCCTCTTCAAGGGAAGGAAGACCGGCCTTTTCACGACGAGCATTCTCGTTGCGATGGTCACGCTTTTCCTTATCTTCTGCGGCAGGAGAACCTGGAGTCGGGAAGCAATACACCTGCCACAGCGTACGGCACAAGTTGCAAACGTTGTTGGTCAGCCAGTACACCAACACGGCGAACGGGAAGGAAGCACCCGAGAAAATGTACATCACCGGGAAGAGCCACAGCATGGCCTTCTGCATGGTCTCGGTCTGCTTGTTCATCGAAGCAGCTGCCATGTTGCGCTTCATGCTGAAGTACTGCATAAACCACAGGCAGAAACACATCAGGAACACGAAGATACCGATGACCGCCTTGCCACTAGCGGCAGCACTGGTGAAGTTATCGGTCACGCTGACAATGCCGAACACATCGGTTTGGGTGAATTGCTTGGCGGTTGCTACGTCGAACGCGCCCAACGCATCGCGTTTACCGTTGGCAATGTATGGAATGGCGGACAGCGTGTAGAACATGGACATGAACACCGGGCCCTGAATGAGCATAGGCAAGCAGGAGCCAGCCGGATTGGCGTCATTGTCTTGATACAGTTTCATGGTTTCACGACTCATGGCTTCCTTGGAAGCCTGATCCGTCTTACCTTTGTACTTGTTCTGAATACGCTGCATCTTCGGCGCCAATGCCTGCATCTTGCGCATCGACTTCATCTGCTTGTAGAACAGCGGGAAGATACACGCCTGCACCACCAGCACCAGGATGATAATGGCAAGAATCCAGGAGACGCCGACCGGGCTCATGCCCAACATGACAAAGAAGTCATGCACGATCTTCATGATCCAAGTCTGCAGCCACTCAACAGGGGTCAGAATCTTGTACAGGAATCCCCAGAACCCGCTATCCAGCAGGAATTGGTTTTGATTGATCATCGTTGGGCCTCTCTTTGGGTTGTGGCCAATGGCGTCAGTCGAGGCTCCTCATGAGCCTTCGACCACGAAAATCGATAAAAAATGGAATAACGCTGCGGCACGTCGTCAATTCCCCCACGGCTCCACGGCCTGCAACGAAGCAATCGCAATACGGCAAGCACTCCGCCTTTGCAAGCGCCATACCGTTCAAAAGCCTCAATGGCATAGTTTGAACATGTTGGGTAATACTTGCAACAGGGCGGTCGGTTCGCAGAAATGTGACGCTGGTACCAACGCACACCACGAATCATTACCGCCCTGATGGAAGTAGACATGTGTCATTCCGCCTTACGAGCCACTTTGGCAAAGCCGGTGGCAAACTGCTCATCCAACGATGAGAACGATGCGGATGCCGCACTTGGTTTTGCGCGCACCACGATATCGCAGTAAGGCGGCAGGCTCTCTTCATGAGCCTTAGCCAGAACCCTGAACCTGCGCTTCACCGTATTACGGGTAACCGCATTGCCCACCGATTTGGAGACAGCCAAACCCAGACGACGATACGTCGTCCGATCATCAGGTTGATGATCATTACGCATCAGGTAATGCACAATGATGTCTTTGCCACCCACTTTGCGCCGGCGTTTAAGTACGGCAACGAAATCACGATGGCTTTGCAGCCGCTCCACCTCGACAGCCTCGAGGAACTGATCCGAGGGATCAGGCGGACAGGCTCTTGCGGCCCTTGGCGCGGCGACGGTTAATCAGCGCGCGACCGGAACGAGTGCGCATACGCACACGGAAACCGTGCTTCATGTGACGACGACGGTTGTTCGGCTGGAACGTCCTCTTCATATCAATTGCTCCTAGGTCTATTTGGCAACGCTTCGCGCTGCTCTCACGTGAGTCAAGCTATATCAACCTACTCTGACCCCTACCCTCAAGTCAAAATACGTCAAGAGTTTTCACATTTCGACACGTCGAGGAAATCTCGGCTCACCTCTTTGAATCGGCATAAACTCAACCATTTCACCCCAAAAGTTATCCACAAATTACATGTATGTTATTCACATTTGAGCAATTCCAACACGCGACTCGGTGGATAACTTCCTCACATCGGAGTAAACATTATCTACGTAATTCATTCGTTGAGTAGTTCAGAAGGGGCCGACCATGGTTGATGTTTCCGGTGACCCCACAATCGAAGCTGCCCATATTTGGTCAAACACACTTACCCTTCTTAAGCGCAACAGCACTCTGACCGCACGAGAGAAGGGATGGCTTGAGGGAATAGTTCCTGAAGGTGTGTTCGGCTCAACCATCGTGCTGTGTGTGGATAACAATGACACACTGCAGGCCATTCAAGGCAATCTCAACGAATCATTGTTGCAAGCACTGCACACCGCAACCGGTGAGAACATGTTCCCCGCGTTCAAAGTAGTGCCGCGCAGTGAACCGCAACCGGTCTCCCCTTATCCAACGAATGCTTCGCCGACTCTCACTGATTTCGGCAAGGAACCGTATGGCGCGCCGGAACCTGTGATTCCTGCTGTTGAACAGCAGTTCTCTGTGCCGCAGCAAAAAATGAATCGCGATCCGGAAACTCATCTCAATAAGAGTTTCACTTTCGATTCGTTTGTTCCCGGTGACTCTAATCGCTTCGCGCGAACTGTTGCATTGGCTGTGGCAGAGGGATCAGGCCAGGATTTCAATCCGTTGTGTATTTATGGCGGTTCCGGTTTGGGCAAAACACATTTGCTCAACGCCATCGGCAATTACGCCTTGGTAAAGGATCCCGGCCTGAAGGTTCGATACGTCACTTCCGAGGAATTCACCAACGACTTTATTGACGCTCTGCAAAATACCAATCAGAGTCAAGGCCAGATAGCGGAATTCAACCGCCGATATCGCCAGGTAGATGTGCTGCTTATTGATGATATTCAGTTCCTAGGCGGCAAGGAAGCCACTCTGGATCAGTTCTTCCATACGTTCAATTCGCTGCATCAAGCGAATAAACGCATTGTCATTGCGTCTGATGTGGCTCCAAAAAACCTGAAAGGTTTTGAGGCTCGACTGATTTCCCGCTTTGAATCCGGCCTGACCGTGGATGTCAAGCCGCCGGATTTGGAGACACGTATCGCCATTCTGCGCATGATTGCCGCAATGAACGGATCGAAGATTCCCAATGACGTTCTGGATCTTATTGCCGAACGTTTCACGGAGAATATACGTGAATTGGAAGGCGCGCTGACCCGCGTCACCGCCGTTGCCTCGCTGAGCAACCAGCCGGTGACCCGCGCTTTGGCGGAGCAAACGCTTCAAGACTTCTTTACCACCGATGTGGAAATCAAGCCCACCGACATCATCGGTCAAGTGGCAAAGTACTTCCACTTGACGTTTGAGGATATCGTCGGCTCATCACGTACCAAGAACGTGGTGATTCCCCGACAGATAGCCATGTATCTTGCTCGCGAGATGACCAGCATGAGCCTGATGGATATCGGCGAGGTGTTTGGAGGTCGCGATCACACTACGGTAATGCATGCTTGCACCCGTATTGGCGACAAAATGCAACAGAAACAGGAAATCTATAACTACGTTATGGAACTGACTGTGCGTTTGAAGCAGAACGCAGACTGAGTATGCCTACGGCTTCCTTTACGGGAGCCATTTTCTATATCTGCGCATATCCGAGAGAATCGTTCCTGAAGACCGATTTCGGCACTTTTTCGAACCGAGCCAGAAAAAAGTGCCGAAAACCGTCCTCAGAATCGATTCTCCTCGCCGATAATCATGTTCAACACGCCGTACAAAGACCCAATAATCATGAAAGTTATCCACATAGTTGTTCACAAATGTGGGCAAACTCGGCGGATAACTCGTGGATTACCCACTATTTTTCGGTGGAAAATTGGTGCATAACATGGCCTTCTGTGTGGAAAACTTAACAATTGACTTTTTCTTGTGGATAAGTCGCCTATTTATCCACACGCTATACAGAAGTTATCCACAACGCTCCCCAGTGGATAAGCCGTTAGCACAGTAGCCCTCCATCCACTTATCCACACTATCCACCGCACTTATTACGACGATTACTTACTTGCATACATAAGATCACCGTCATGGTGATAATCGGCCGCATCAAGCACGCAAGCAAAAGAACCAACCAACCGCTAGAATGTTCTTCAGCAAAACCGACGAAGGGAACAACCTGACATGAAAGTCGAAATCGATACCGCCGCATTGGCTGATGCCGTGGCCTGGACCTCCCGCGTCATTGACGCTCGTCCCTCCAACCCAATTCTCGCTGGCGTAAAACTTGAAGCCATTGACGGCACCCTGCAGTTCTCTGCATTCAATTACGAGATTTCCGCTCGTCACCACATCGAAGCTGGTGTTGATGAAGTCGGTTCCGCTCTGGTTCTGGGCAAGCTTCTGGCTGATATCACCAAGTCGCTGCGCTCCGAAAAAACCTACCTGACCACCGATGGCTCCACGCTAACCATCACCTCTGGCAAGTCGAAGTTCACGTTGCAGCTCATGCCCGATGCCGAATACCCTGATTTGCCGGTTGTGCCGCCTATGCTCGGCCAAGTTGATGCCCAAACTTTCGTCCAAGCCGTGAACCAGGCATCCGTCGCCGTCTCCCGCGAAGAAAACCGTCCGGTACTGACCGGCGTGCGCATGCAGTTCCAGGACGACAAAGTCATCATGACATCCACCGACCGCTTCCGTTTGGCTCGTGCCACGTTCACCTGGACCCCGCAAGACGCCAACGTGGACACCATCACCCTAGTGCGTGGCTCTTTGCTCAAGGACGTGGCTCGTTCTCTGGACGAACACCAGAACATCCGCCTTGATTTCGATGCCGATAACCCCACGTTGCTCGGTTTTGAAAATGCCGGTCGCGTATCCACTTCGCAGCTCATCGACGGTGAGTTCCCGGCTGTCGACCGCTTGTTCGCCGATGAATACCCGATTCAGGCCGTAGTGAACAAGCAAGATCTGCTTGACGCCATTAGCCGTGTGGCTCTAGTCGCCGAGCGCAACGCCCCGATCCGCATGATGTTCACCGGTCAGGAGCTCGCCTTGTCCGCCGGTTCCGCCGACGAAGCGCAAGCCAATGAAACACTCGATATCGATATGGATGGCGACGAAATCACCGTGGCATTCAACCCGTCCTACCTCAAGGAAGGTTTGTCCGCGATTGCCGAGCCGTTTGTACGCATCAAGATGACCACGCCGGTCAAGCCGGTGGAATTCAACGGGCAGCAGGAAGCCGATTCCGATGAATCGATGGACTACCGCTACCTGCTGGTGCCGATGCGCTTTAACAGCTGACGCAGAATCTTTCACATACTGCACATGCATATCTCCCGTCTTGCACTCGACCACTACCGCTCATGGAGCCAGGTAGTGGTCGATTTCGTACCAGGAGTCAATATCCTGGTCGGCAAGAACGGCTTGGGCAAAACCAATCTGGTGGAGGCCGTTGAAGTGCTCTCCACCGGAGCTAGTCATCGTGCCTCCAGCATGCTGCCGCTTATCGAACGCGGCCAAACCACTGCCACTATTCGCGCCAACGTAGTAGACGACGATGGGCAAAGCACCACGTATGAGGCATCGATTCATGCTCGCGGCGCGAATCGGGCACGCATCAATTCAGGAACCTCGCTCTATTTACGCGATATCATCGGCCGCATTCCCAGCGTTTCGTTTACTCCTGAAGACCAGAGATTGGTATCGGGTGATCCTGGTGCTCGGCGAACGTTGCTCAACCAAGCCGGAGCCCTGCTGGAACCCGGCTATATGCAGTCGTTGCATCAATTCACACGCATCGGCAAGCAGCGCGCCACGTTGCTGAAGCAGCTTGGCGCCAGCGCGAATACTGGGCAACCGGTGGATGCCGTATTAAGCGGTTTGGAAATATGGACCGGACAGTTTATCGAAGCAGGTGTGGAACTGACCCGTATGCGTGCGAGAGTCATCGACTTGCTGGCTGAGCCGTTTGCCGCGCTGTACGCTGAGTTGACTGGCAACGATGACACCGTTAGCCTGACGTATGCGCCGTCATTTGACGAAGTGCTGATGCAAGACGATCCACGATTGAGCATCAGTGAACATTTCCAGCGCATCTACCCTGGAGAAGTGGCTCGAGGCGTCAATCTTATCGGCCCTCAACGTGACGATTTGACCCTGAATCTTGCTGATATGCCAGCCCGCGAATTCGCCTCGAACGGCGAGATGTGGACCATGGCGCTGGCCTTGAAAATGGCGCTATTCCAAGTGATACGCCAGAGATTGGGCCTTAAGCCCATCGTTATCCTTGATGATGTGTTCGCCCAGCTTGACGACAACCGTCGTACCCAGATTCTGGATTTTGCGCGCCGGCAAGATCAGGTGCTTATTACCGTGGCGTCAGAAGGCGATGTGCCCACGCATGAATCGGACAATGTGCTTGATATTGCGCAATTGATGCCATCCGCCGCGCAGTCTGGGGGCGGGAGCGAGGCACAATCATGAAGCCTCCCATTGCCTGTCAGCTGCATGTGGACGAAACCAAACTACCCGCAGAAATATTTGAACGTCTCTCTCACCGCGGGGCGATACTGAAAGACCGACGCCGCAGACGCGAGGAAGCCTTTGAGAACTTCGGCAAGCCCGGCCGTGATCCGGCCGAGTTGGGCAGCGTGATGAGCTCAATCGCAGGCGGTGGCGTATGGGCCGCGAACATGAAATTGGCGCAATTGCGCAACCATTGGGATCAGGTGGTAGGCGAGGCAATCGCCAATCATTCGGCAGTCGCTGATTTCACCGATGGAGTCTTGACTATTCGTGCCGAATCCACAGTGTGGGCCACGCAACTGACCTATTTGATTCCGCAATTGACCGATACCATTCGCAGGAATCTCAAAGGACTGACCATCAACGAAATCAGAGTCACCGGTCCGGCGGTCGGATACAGCCGGAAATGGGCCCGGCGTCGATAACACCCTAGAATAGGGGAAATTCGTAGAAGCCCCGCTATGGCGCTCGTCGTAGTAGACGAGTAGAATCACATGCAATATGGTCAAATGGCTGGAAGAGCCCTTTACGGGCCTCATAAGCCATATCGCCTCTGCAAATGACCTTCATTACAGAGGTTGACCCCGTAGTCACGGAAGGAAGCCTGTTGGCAGAAGAAACCAGCAAAGAGGAGCAGCTGAAGGCGGCTGCGGAACACATCAACAATGCGGAATTGACCGAAGGCGAGCTTGACGAATCCATGGCTCCCGAGCATTATGAGGCCTCTGACCTTCGAGTGCTGGAAGGTCTTGAAGCCGTGCGTATCCGTCCAGGTATGTACATCGGCTCCACCGGTCCGCGTGGTTTGCACCACTTGGTCTACGAAATCGTCGATAACTCGGTCGATGAGGCGCTGGCTGGATATGCCAGCCATATTGAAGTCACTATCCTGCCGGACAACGGTATCCGCGTGGTGGACGATGGCCGAGGCATTCCGGTTGATGAGGTTCCTGGCGAAGGCGTCTCCGGTGTTGAAACCGTGATGACCAAGCTGCACGCCGGCGGCAAGTTTGGTGGCGGCGGCTACGCGGTGTCCGGCGGTCTGCACGGCGTGGGCATCTCCGTGGTGAACGCCCTGTCCACTCACGTGGACATCGAAGTGCGCCGTCAGGGCTTCCACTGGACCCAGACCTATGTCGACCAACATCCGGTTGCGCCGCTGAAGCAGGGCGAGCCGATGGCCGAGGGCGAATCCACCGGTACATCCGTGACCTTCTGGGCCGACCCGAAGATCTTTGAAACCACCATCTATGATTTCGAGACGTTGCGTTCCCGCTTCCAACAGATGGCCTTCCTGAACAAGGGCCTGAAGCTTAGCCTGACCGACGAACGCGTCACTGACCAGGCCGGCGACGAAGTGGCCGGCGACGCCGAAGGCGAGCCCGGTGAGAAGCACCAAACCGTCACCTACCAGTACCTCAACGGCATCAAGGATTACGTCGACTACCTGGTCAAGGTGCGCAAGGCCACACCGGTGGAAGAGGATGTCATCAGCTTCGAGGCCGAAGACCTCAAGCTCGGCATTTCCGCTGAACTCGCCATGCAGTGGACTACCGCCTACTCCGAGGCTGTGCACACCTTTGCGAACACGATTTCCACCACCGAAGGCGGCACCCACGAGGAGGGCTTCCGTGCGGCACTGACCTCGCTGGTCAACCGTTACGCGCGTGACAAGGCCATCCTCAAAGACAAGGACGAGAACCTGTCCGGCGACGACGTGCGCGAAGGCCTGACGGCCGTGATCTCCGTCAAACTCACCAACCCGCAGTTCGAAGGCCAGACCAAGACCAAGCTCGGCAACTCCGAAGCCAAGACCTTTGTGCAGCGCGTGATGACCGACAAGCTCGGCGACTGGTTCGACGCCCACCCTGCCGAGGCCAAGAACATCATTCAGAAGGCCATCGAAGCCTCCCGTGCCCGTCTGGCCGCCAAGAAGGCCCGCGAAAACACCCGCCGCAAGTCCATCTTCGAGTCCGCCGGCATGCCCGACAAGCTCAAGGACTGTCAGTCGAACAACCCGGAAGAGTGCGAGCTGTTCATCGTGGAGGGTGATTCCGCAGGCGGCTCCGCCATCCAGGGCCGCAACCCGATCACGCAGGCCATCCTGCCGCTGCGAGGCAAGATCCTCAACACCGAGCGCGCCAGCCTGGACCGCATGATGAAGTCCGACACCATCGAATCGCTGATCACCGCGGTCGGCGGCGGCTACGGCGAGGACTTCGACATCTCCAAGGTCCGCTACCACAAGGTCATCATCATGGCCGATGCCGATGTGGATGGTGCGCATATCGCCACCCTGAACCTGACGCTGTTCTTCCGCTACATGCGCCCGATGATCACCGCCGGCTACGTGTACGTGGCCATGCCGCCGCTGTACCGCCTGAAGTGGACCAAGGGCCCGCACGACTTCGTGTACACCGACGCCGAGCGCGACCGCGTGCTCGCCGAAGGCAAGGCCAACGGACGCCAGCTGCCCAAGGGCGAAGGCATCCAGCGCTACAAGGGTCTGGGCGAGATGAGCTACCAGGAGCTATGGGAGACTACCATGGACCCCGAGCACCGCATTCTGAAGCAGGTGCACATCGAGGACGCCGCCGCGGCCGACGAGACCTTCTCGATGCTGATGGGCGATGAGGTCGAACCCCGCCGCCTCTTCATCCAGCGCAACGCCAAGAACGTGCGTTGGATCGATGCGTAACGGAATCCTCCAACCTCCCTCGTCAGAGGGAGGTACACAACGGACTTAGACAACTAAAGGAACAACAGTGGCAGATGAAAACAACACCGGCGACGAGCAGTTCACGCCGGACGGCTCGATGGAGCCGTTGAGCCCGCAGGAGGCGGACACTACCGACTACGGCCTGATGGACACCGGCGAACGCATCCAGCGCAAGGACCTGCAGCAGGAGATGCGCGAGTCCTATCTGGCGTATGCCCTCTCCGTGATCGTCGAGCGCGCCCTGCCGGACGTGCGCGACGGTATGAAGCCCGTGCATCGCCGTGTGATCTACGCGATGTACGACGGCGGCTACCGCCCCGATCGCGGCTACAACAAGTGCTCCCGCGTGGTCGGCGACGTGATGGGTAAGTACCACCCGCACGGCGATTCCGCCATCTACGACACCTTGGTGCGTATGGCCCAGTCCTGGTCGATGCGCAACATGCTCGTCGACGGCCAGGGCAACTTCGGCTCCCCCGGCGATGACCCGGCCGCCGCCATGCGTTACACCGAATGCCGCATGGCCCCGCTGGCCATGGAAATGGTGCGCGACATCGACAAGGACACCGTCGACTTCGTGCCCAACTACGACGGCAAGACCCAGGAGCCGACCGTGCTGCCGGCCCGCTTCCCGAACCTGCTCGTCAACGGTTCCGCCGGCATCGCCGTCGGCATGGCCACCAACATCCCGCCGCATAACATGCGCGAGGTGGCGGACGGCGTCCACTGGGCGCTCGACCACCCGGACGCCAGCCGCGAGGAACTGCTGGAAAACCTGATCCGCATCATCAAGGGACCGGACTTCCCCACCGGCGCCACCATCCTCGGCCACAAGGGCATCGAACAGGCCTACCGCACCGGCCGTGGCCTGATCACCATGCGTGCCGTGGTCAACACTGAGGAAATCAACGGCCGTATGTGCCTGGTGGTCACCGAACTGCCCTACCAGGTCAACCCGGACCGCCTAGTCGTCTCCATTCGTGAGGCCGTGCGCGACGGCAAGATCCAGGGCATTGCCGACATGCGCGACGAGACCTCCGGCCGCACCGGCCAGCGCCTCGTGCTGGTCTTGAAGCGCGACGCCGTGCCGAAGGTGGTCCTGAACAACCTGTACAAGCACTCCCAGCTGCAGCAGACCTTCGGCGCCAACATGCTGGCGCTGGTCGACGGCGTGCCGCGCACGCTGAGCCTGGACGCCTTCATCCGCCACTGGGTGAACCACCAGCTCGACGTAATCGCCCGCCGCACCGCGTACCTGAAGCGCGAGGCCGAAGAGCGCGACCACATCCTGCAGGGCTATCTCAAGGCCCTCGACATGCTGGACGAGGTCATCGCCCTCATCCGCGCCTCCGAAGACACCGACACCGCCCGTACGGGCCTTATGGGGCTGCTGGACATCGACCAGGTGCAGGCGGACGCCATTCTGGCCATGCAGCTGCGCACTCTGACCCGCATGAACCGCGACAAGATCGTGGCCGAGCATGAGGAATTGCAGCGCAAGATCGCCGACTACATCGACATCCTCGCCAAGCCGGAACGCCAGCGCAAGATCATCGGCGATGAGCTCGACGAGATCGTGGCCAAGTACGGCGACGACCGCCGCACCAAGATCCTGCCGTTCTCCGGCGAGATGAACGTCGAGGACCTGATCGCCGAAGAGAACGTGGTGGTCACCGTGACCCACTCCGGCTTCATCAAGCGCACCAAGGCCGACGAATACCGCGCCCAGCACCGCGGCGGCAAGGGCATCAAGGGCACCAAGCTGCGCGAGGACGACGTGGTGGATCACTTCTTCCTGACCTCCACGCACAATTGGCTGCTGTTCTTCACGAACAAGGGCCGCGTCTACCGCATCAAGGCCTACGAGCTGCCCGAGGGTTCGCGCGACTCCAAGGGCCAGCACGTGGCCAACCTGCTGCAGTTCGCGCCCGACGAGACCATCCAGACCGTGCTGTCCATCCCGAACTACGAGGTGGCCAAGTACCTGGTGCTCGCCACCCGTTCCGGCAAGGTCAAGAAGACCCCGCTGGCCGAGTACGATTCCCCGCGCCAGGGCGGCCTGATCGCCGTGCGCCTCATGGCCGACGAGAATGGCGAGAACGCCGACGAGCTCATCGGTGCCGCGCTGTGCAACGCCGAGGATGACATCATCCTGGTCTCCAAGCTCGGCATGAGCCTCAAGTTCCAGGCCGACGACGAGCAGCTGCGTCCGATGGGCCGCCAGACCGCCGGCGTGCAGGGCATGAAGTTCCGTAACGACGACAGCCTGCTGGCCATGGATGTGGTCCCTGGCGACTCCGACAAGGACCTGTTCGTGGTGACCAACGAGGGCTTCGCCAAGCGCACCGCCATCAGCGAATACCGTCTGCAGGGCCGTAACGGCTTGGGCATCAAGGCCGTGCAACTGGTCGAGGGCCGTGGTGCCCTGGTCGGCGCGCTCGTGGTGTCCGAAGACGATCAGGTCATGGCCATCATGAAGTCCGGCAAGGTGATTCGTTCCAACGTGGACGAGGTCAAGCGCACCGGGCGCAACACCCAGGGTGTTACCTTCGCCAAGCCTGATAAGGGCGACGAAATCCTTTCCATCGCACGCAACGAAGAAAAGGATGACCCCGAAGAGGAGGTCGCCGACAACGGCACTGCCGAAGCAGGCCAGTCCCCCGCCGAACCGGTGAACGAGTCCAACGAGACCGCACAATCCGGTGAGAATGTGAACAACGTGGACGAGGCGTGAGCCGAGTCCCGAAAGGCTGGTAGCCTCACTAACAGCAGAGGCTACCAGCAGGCTCTTAAGGAGAAACGATGAACGATCAGTTCGACAATAACGAGTCCGAGGTGATTCAGCCCAATATCGGCAATACGGTGAATGATGTGGTGACACCTGAACCCGTTCGGGAGGCACCGCGCAAGGCCCGTTCTGTTTCCAGCGAGCCGGAAGAGGTTACCAGCAGACCGAAGACTGTTCGTCCGGCAGCTCGTCGCAGCACTCCACGCGCCCGCCGCATGAGCCTGTCTCTGACCCGTGTGGATGCATGGTCCGTGGCCAAGGTGACATTCATGCTTTCGATTGCCGGCGCCATTATCCAGATTGTCGCCGCAGCCGTCGTCTGGCTGCTGCTCGATTTGGTCGGTGTATTCAGTCAGATTACCCAGATTGTTTCTTCCACTGGCTTGGATGCTGGCGGTCTTGATCTGAAGAATGTGCTGTCCCTGACCACCGTGGTGTCTGGTGTGACCATCTTCTCCATTATCGAAGTGGTGATTTTCACCATTCTGGCCACCATTATTGCGTTGATTTACAACGTGGTCAGCTCGCTGGTCGGTGGCGTGCACGTCACCCTCGGCGATGACTGAGTTTTAGCTATACCAACAAAACTCCCCTCAGTCCGATTCATGGACTGAGGGGAGTTTCGTATATTCATAGTCATTAGTGCTTGGCCGGCACAAAACTTTCGCGGGCGACCAGCTTGGTCGAGAGCATGGTGTGGCAGGTGATGTCATCATTGAAACTGATCGACTGGGAAAGCATCAGCAGCGCGTTTCTGGCTAATGCCGTCTGATCGATGGCATACGTGGTCAGCGGCGGTGAAATGTACTGGGCGATGGACTGGTTGTTGATGCTGATGATGCTGACATCGCGCGGCACCAAAATGCCGGCCTTGGTAAAGGCCTGAATCACGCCCACAGCCAGGGAATCAGTGGCCACGATAAAGCAGTCAGGCATATTGCTGCCGAGATTGGCCACAATCGTTTCGCCGTGCTTGCGGCCGGTTTCCACGCTGACCTGGCCGCCGGTAAATATCAGCCCTGCGGTTTCCAGGCCAAGGCGTTCGCACCAGTCGCGGTATGCCATCGTACGGATGTCTTCGGGGTACTCGTAGGTGCCCATCATGCGGCCTTCGCCGCCGATAAATCCGATTCTGGTCATGCCGCGGGCTCTGGCTTCGCTCAAGGCGTCCAGTATGGTTTGCAGCAGATCCGGCTGCACGGAGCTGAAAAGATTCGGGGCTGGGTTCACATCGATGAACACACCATGTGGCAGTACTTCATGAAGCCTTTCCAGGCTCTCGTAGGAGTGCGGTTCGGGGCCGATGGATACGAAGCCGTCATACTGGGTGCTGTTGTCAATGAGTTTGTTGATATCGGTGTAGAACGACAGGGTGATATGCATCTGCTGCGCTGTGGCGATCAAAGTGCTGCGCAGCTCGCTGTAATAGGCGTTACTCAGCTCCTCATCACTGGGAATGGCGTCCAGTACGGCGATATCGTGCGGAGCCACCAGTCGCCTTTCCTGTGTTTCGTAACCGAGTTCTTCACAGACCTGCAGAATCTTGCGGCGGGTCTCTTCTTTGACGGAGAACGTCGGATCGCCGTTGAGCAGGCGTGACACGGTTGCCGGCGAGAATCCGGCCCGTTGAGCGATTTCTCTGATAGTGACCATGCGTATGCCCGATATGTTCTTTCTGCACCGTTTGCGTACTATGTACTTGTTCCTGCATTACTACCCGTCATTAGGTAATTGGTAATGTATGTTTACCTGATACCTATCGTAGCGCACATCAATCGGAGTGCGGCAAAGATGTGCGCCAGTTGGCGGAAAAACAACACACCGCTCGAATGAATAGCATCATTCGGGCGGTGTTGTGCGGCAATGTCTGCTTGCTGTTGAGCCACATTCGGCTAACGGCATTACCTATGCGTTACTTGGTTTACCGGGCTGCGGACTCCTTGCCGAGCAGCGCGGCCTTGGCGATGTCCTTGCCGTACTTGGCGGCATCGGACTCATCGTGCAGGTTGGCTTCGATCTTGGCCACGATATGGGCGTGAGCCTTTTCGTCGATCTTCACGAAGAAGGCGAAGATCAGAAAGCCGATGATGATGAATGCCAGCGGCATCCAGAAGGCGAAGCCCTCGAAGGTGGTGATGTTGGCCTGGGTCATGTCGGCGGCGGTGGTCTTGTCGACGCCGGCGAACAGCGCGTTGGTGGCAAAGACCATGAAGTAGGTGCTCAGTGCGTTGTATAACAGCGACTGGCCGAAGTTACCGAATGCAAAGGCGGCAAGACGGCCTTTATTAAACTTTTTCTGGGGTTCGGCAGTTGATGACGACATCAGTGTTTCCTCATTTCCCGTGATACTGACTGCGGGGCGGACGGCGTTGGCTCTTATTTCTGTCGTTGAACAAGATAATGCGTTACCTATACAAAGTAAAACCATAACTAAATGCATTATCTAATAGTGATACTAGGAATGTCCGCAATGTGATTGCGGTGACGATTACTGCTCCTTGGTATCTAGCTCGTATAGGTCTGCGTCAGACTGTGCGGTGATGCACCATGCGATACTGCCGAGCTTGATTTTCATCGATATGCAGGTTATATTTAGTAAACATTTTATTTACTAGTTCAGTCACGGTGCCGTGACGAATTCGATGCAAGGAAAGGCGAAAACCATTATGACCAACTTGCAGTCAGCTCAGCAGTTCTCTCAGGCCTGGCTTACCGACCCGCGTGTGTTTGCCGTCAACCGGCTTGCCGCGCATTCCAGCCACAAGTTCTATGATCACGCTCCCCAGTGCGGCGAAGCCATGGATCTCAAGCAGAGTCTGGACGGTCAATGGCGCGTGCAGATGGTGGATCTCGCTGATTTGGCGGACAACGAGCTTGCTGAGGCGGCGTTTGCTCAGCCGGGATACGACGCTGCCGGCTTCTCCCCCATCGAAGTTCCCTCCGCATTGGAGACCAAGGGATTCCTGAATCATCAGTATGTCAACCAGCAGTACCCGTGGTCCGGCCATGAGAGCCCAGTGGCACCGGATGTGCCGAAGCATAACCACGTGGCGCTGTACCGTCATGAGTTCTCTTTGGAACCCAAGGCAGCTGCCGTGTTGGAGGCCAATAAGACTGCTGCGGATGATGCCGCCAAACGTCGCGTTACGTTGACATTCCAAGGCGCGGCCACGGCTATTGCCGTCTGGCTCAATGGCGCTTTCATCGGCTATGCCGAGGATTCCTTTACTCCCAGCGAGTTCGACGTGACTGATGTTCTGCGTGACGGCGTCAATACGTTGGCCGTAGCTTGCTTTGAATTCTCGTCCGCCAGCTGGCTCGAGGACCAGGACTTCTGGCGTCTGCACGGTATCTTCCGTTCCGTGGAGCTGGAAGCCCAGCCGTTGGTTCATGTGAACGACCTGCGCGTGCTGGCCGATTACGACCACACCACTGGCGAAGGTTCGTTGGACGTCGTCGCACTGGTGCGCAATGCTGGCACTGCTGCCGCCGTTGCCGCCACAGTGCTCGATGCTGCCGGCAACACTGTCTGGCACGGCAAGCTGACTGCCGGAGCTGATGCCGAGACGTTGACCGTGAAGGCCAATGTCGGCAAGGTCAACCCGTGGAGTGCCGAAGAGCCCACGCTGTACACCCTGCAGGTGGTGGCAACCGATGCCGCCGGTCAGGTAATCGAAGCAGTGCTGCAGCGCATCGGCTTCCGCCACTTCGCCATCGAAGACGGCCTGATGAAGCTCAACGGCAAGCGCATTGTGTTCAAGGGCGTCGACCGCCACGAATTCGATGCCCGCACCGGCCGCACGATTGCCGAAGCGGACATGATTGAGGACATCCACTCGTTCAAGCGCCTCAACATCAACGCCGTGCGCACCTCCCACTACCCCAACGAGACCCGCTGGTACGAGCTGTGCGACGAGTACGGCATCTATGTGCTGGACGAAACGAACCTCGAAACCCACGGCAGCTGGACCGATCCGGGCGATGTGTTCCAGCCCGCACGCGCCATCCCGGGCAGCAAGGACGAATGGCGCGCCGCCTGTGTGGACCGCACCGCAAGCATGGTGCGCCGCGACTACAACCACCCGAGCGTGGTGATCTGGTCGCTGGGCAACGAGGCGTTCGGCGGTGACGTGTTCTACTCGATGCGCGACTTCGTGCACGAGAACGACCCGTTCCGCCCGGTGCACTACGAGGGCACGTTCAACGACCCCGAATTCAGCGCCGCCACAGACATCATGAGCCGTATGTATGCCAAGCCTGATGAGATCGTCAAGCTATACCTCGGCGAGGACGGCAAGAAGCCGTACATTTCCTGCGAATACAGCCACTCGATGGGCAACTCCACCGGCGGCCTGCACCTGTACACCGAACTGGAGCGCTACCCGCTCTACCAGGGCGGCTTCATCTGGGATTACGTCGATCAGGCCTTGTGGCAGGACTGCGGCGACGGCACCGAGCGCCTGGCCTACGGCGGCGACTTCGAAGACCGTCCGAACGATTACGAGTTCAGCGGCGATGGCGTCATGTTCGCCGATCGCACCCCCTCCCCCAAGGCTCAGGAAGTCAAGCAGTTGTATGCCAATGTGAAGCTCGTGCCGGACGAGTCCGGTGTGACCATCACTAACGACAACCTGTTTATTTCCACTGCCTCTAGTCTGTTTACCGCGCGAGTGCTGGTGGACGGTGCGGAGCGTTGGCATGCCAACTACCGCTTCGATGTGCCTGCCGGCGAGACCGTGCGTGAGCCGATCGCCTTCCCGAAGGTCACCGATTTGGTGGCTCTGTCCGGCAGCGCCGAAGTGACCTACGAAGTCGACCAGCGTCTGGCTGAGGCCACTGACTGGGCTCCGGCCGGCTACGAGCTGACCTTCGGCCAGTATGTCGCCGCGGTTTCGTTCGATGACGGTGCCGCGGATGCCGTTGTTGCCGGCGATGCCGAAGTGGCAGCCGATGGCTTCAACGCCGGTATTCACACCGACTTTGGCGAAGTGCTGCTCTCCAAGACGCAGGGTGGCATGGTCTCTTTCAAGCGCGATGGCCGCGAAATGGTGATTCGCCGCCCGAACCTGACTACCTTCCGTGCGCTGACCGACAATGATCGCGGTAACGGTTCCGGTTTCGAGCGCGCCCAGTGGATGGCCGCCGGACGCTATGCCCGTGTGACCGGTACGTCGGTCGAGGAGACTGCCGATGGCAAGGGATTGAAGGCCACCTACAGCTATGAACTGGCCGACGCCAAGCACACGCCAGTCACCGTGCACTATGAAGTCGACGCCGCACTGCGCGTGCACCTGACGGTCGAGTACCCGGGCGAAGCGGATGCCGCCACGCTGCCGGCATTTGGTCTCGAATGGATCCTGCCCAAGCAGTACGACCGCCTGCGTTTCTACGGTCTGGGACCGGAGGAAACCTATGCCGACCGTCTGCACGGCGCCAAGTTGGGCGTCTTCTCCCGTACCGCGGCCGAGGATTGCGCGCCGTACCTGCTGCCGCAGGAAACCGGCAACCATGAGCAGGTGCGTTGGGCGGAAATCACCGACGAATACGGACACGGCATGCGCGTGACCGCAGCCGGCGGCACCCGATTCGCCACCAGCCTGCTGCCGTACAGCTCGCTGATGCTTGAGGATGCTCTGCACCAGAATGAGCTGCCGAAGCCGCGCCACACCTTCCTGCGTCTGCTGGCTGCCCAGATGGGCGTCGGTGGCGACGACACGTGGGGTGCTCCGGTTCACGACGAGTTCCAGCTGCCGGCCGACCAGCCGCTCAAGCTGGATGTGACACTCGAACTCATCTGAGTTGCCGCGGCGCTCCTGTTGAGGAGTTGCCGTTGTAGACCTGTAGACCACTGAGGGCGGTTATCGGGATTCCGGTAACCGCCCTCAGCGTCAATAATTTAGGAAATAAGCGGCTTCGTCCTAAAATCTTGTCACTGACTCTGTCTCAGTGACAGAAATTTAGGGGCATGGGGCTGATTTCCTGAAATCCTGTCACTGAGTTGCCGCGAACGACAAAAATTTAGGACGAGTGGGCTATTTTCCTAAATTTCTGACGCTGTCGGAAAAACAATTGGCCATCTGCGGGAGGCTCATAGTTGGGCACGTGTCGCTGCCGGGGAGTTGATCGGTCATCCATGGAGTCTCATGGTCGCAGTGATGACTCGCATTGCGATTTTCTCCACCTTCAGAATGATGTCGTGTTTACTGGCGGCTTCGTATGATGACGAACGATGCTTACGTATTTGGGTTATTTTTCGACGTCGTTCACTATTGCAATCGTAATGTGGCCGATTCTTTCGGCCGTACTTACTTTGCCGATTCTGGCTGGGCTGTACCATCGCCACCATCGTATGAAGTTGTTGTCTGCGGGAGCCGCATATCTGACGGTACTGTATGTGCTCGGTTTGATTGCATTCACACTGTATCCGATGCCGGATGACCCGGAAGCGTTCTGCGCGGCGAATGCCGGCCAGTTCGCACCACAGCTTGACCCGCTGCGTTTCATCTCAGACATCCAAAACGGCGGATTGAGCGGCATACTGCAGCTGGTAATGAACGTGGTGCTGTTCATGCCGCTTGGTTTCGTGCTCACCCGGTGGCTGCGCTGGCGTTGGTGGGCGGTGCTGATTGGCGGATTCGCCGTATCGTTGTTCATCGAAAGCTCTCAGCTCAGCGGTTTCTGGGGCCTCTACCCGTGCGCCTACCGTCAGTTCGACGTCAACGATCTGATGACCAATACGTTGGGTGCGATGGTGGGCCTCGCCGTGGCCGTGTTGTTCGGCAAGTGGGTGCCGATGGCCCGCATGCCCGAACGCAGCGAGTATAACGAACACCCTGGCGCGGTGCATCGTCTGGTGACGTTCATCATCGATATGGTTTTTGTGGCCTTGGTATACGTCCCGCTCACCTTGTTGGTGACGTTCTTGTTCTACTGGGCGGCTGAGCCTTTGCAGAACGGTGATTTCATGCTGTTCGGTGGGCATCTGACCGTTGGCGTTGGTTGGCTGGACTTCCTTGCGCCAATAGGAGCCAGTCTGGCGTTCCTCATTTTCGAGTTCCTGATTCCGCTGGGGCATAAGGGCCGCACGCTTGGCGGCATGTATACGCACATGACTATTGAAACCAAGCCGCGTAAGGGAATCGCGCGCGCCGTGTTCTACATTCTGCGCACGCTGATTATGGGCGCAATGGTGGTTATGGTCATTATCGGATTCGGACACAACGCGCATATCGTGCGCTACACCTTCTACGGCTTCGTCATCCTGTTCCTCTTCGCGGTGTTCGCCCATCGTATGCCTTGGGACTTTGTGCCCTGATCTTCGGTGGCGCCGGCCCCGGCTGTGCCCGTGTATGGAGCGGCGGATGTCGCTGCGGCACCGGCTGAGTCATCTGCCGCGAATGCACATTCGGACAAAGAGGGTGCGGCAACCGTGGCGGGTGATGATGCTGTACCTGGCGCGCCCGATTCGGATGCTGCGTCGAAGGGTGCGGTGAATACGAAGAATACGGGTGATGCGCGTGCCGAAGGCGATGAATCCGCCGCCACAAATCCGAATACTGTGGGACAAGATGAAAAATAGGCCGATTTTTGGCTGTTGTCCCATTCCCATAGTTGTGGCCTGATATGGCATAACCGTAGGAATGGCGGTATTCCAACGATTCTGATTTCTTGTGTTGGGACAATCGAACAGTCAATCGATTGATGCTGATGTTGTCCCACAGTCTCGTGGGACAACATCGCAAAAACAGCGATTATCGTATGTTGTCCCACGCTGAATAGCATCGGCCCCTGCCCTTCATGAGTGGAAGGACGGGGGCCGATTGGTTTATTCGCGATTGCGATCGCGGCAGTCTGTCAGAGGATCACAGCACGCCCTGGGCGACCATGGCGTTGGCCACCTTGACGAAGCCTGCGATGTTGGCGCCAGCCATCAGGTCGCCTTCCTCGCCGTATTCCTTGGAGGCAGCCAGGGAGTTGGCGACGATGGACTCCATGATGGACTTTAGCTTGGCGTCGACCTCCTCGAAGGTCCAGCTCAGGCGGTAGCTGTTCTGGCTCATCTCCAGGCCGGAGACGGCCACGCCACCGGCGTTGGCAGCCTTGGCCGGGCCGTACAGCACGCCGTTCTTCTGGTAGACCTCGATGGCCTCCGGGGTGGACGGCATGTTCGCACCCTCGACGACCACGGTCACGCCGTTGTCCACGAGCTTCTGTGCGGATTCGCCATCAACCTCGTTCTGGGTGGCGCACGGCAGAGCGATGTCGCCCTTGACGGTCCACACGCCCTTGCTGCCCTCGTGGTACTCGGAGCCCGGAACGCGCTCGGCGTATTCCTTGATGCGGCCGCGCTCGACTTCCTTGATCTGCTTGACGACCTCGACGTTGATGCCGTTCGGGTCGTAGATGTAGCCGTTGGAGTCGGAGACGGTGACGACCTTGGCGCCCAACTGCTCAGCCTTCTGAGCGGCGTAGGTGGCCACGTTGCCGGAGCCGGAGATCACGACGGTCTTGCCCTCGAAGGAGTCGTTGCGCAGCACGCGCAGGGCTTCCTGGGTGTAGTAGCACACGCCGTAACCGGTGGCCTCGGTGCGGGCCAAGGAGCCGCCGAATTCCAGACCCTTACCGGTCAGGACGCCGGAGTACTCGTCGCGGATGCGCTTGTACTGGCCGAACAGGTAGCCGATTTCGCGGCCGCCCACGTTGATGTCGCCGGCGGGAACGTCGGTGAACTGGCCGATGTGACGGCACAGCTCGGTCATGAAGGCCTGGCAGAAGCGCATGACCTCGGCGTCGGACTTGCCCTTCGGGTTGAAGTCGGAGCCGCCCTTGCCGCCGCCCATCGGCAGCGTGGTCAGGGAGTTCTTCAGGATCTGCTCAAAGCCGAGGAACTTGATGACGCCCTCGTTCACGGTCGGATGGAAGCGCAGACCGCCCTTGTATGGACCAATGGCAGAGTTGAACTGCACACGGTAGCCACGGTTGACCTGCACCTTGCCTTCGTCGTCAACCCAGGCCACGCGGAACTTGACCACGCGCTCAGGCTCGACGAGGCGCTCCAGAACGCCGTTCTTTTCGTATTCGGGGTGCTTGGCAATGACCGGCTGGAGGGTGTCGAGCACCTCGTAGACGGCCTGTAGGAACTCCGGCTGGTCACCATCGCGAGCAACGACCTGGTCGTACACGCGCTTCACGTACTCATCAGTGAGCATAATTCTCCCTAGAGGTTGGGTTATCAAATAAGGCGATTTTATTGTATGTACGGTGTCAAGGGGTGACAAGAAATTGCTCAGGATGTGGCGTGGAGCGGATGTGGCCTACGCCACCAACTCCGATGCATCGGCGCGAGCGATGGCCTGTTCGTAGTCTTTGGTGCCCTTGAAGACTTCCTTGGTCCACGGGTTGATGCCCTGCTTCTTGGCGCGCAGCAGGATGTAGCCGAGTGCCAACACGTTGACCACTAGCGCGATTAGGGACACCGCAAGGTTCACGTTCGGGTTGTTCACGGACTGGGTGGAGAACATGGAGTAGTCCTGGAACATCGGGAATACCTGCGCGAACATGCACCAGATGGCCAATGTATTGGCGCGATTCTGGATCCAGCCGCCCTTGTTCCAGAAGAAGTTGGCCACGGTGGGCGCCAGCAGCAGTGCAAGGCCGCAGTACCAGGAGTGGGTGGGCAGGCAATTGTAGGTGTAGCAGAAGTTCCACAGATCGTAGGCCACAATGAACACCCAGGTCATGTCCGGCCAGAGCATGTCGTCCTTCTTCTTGGAGGCGTAGATGCCGAACCAGCCGGTCATGCAGAAGATATTGAGGATGCCGGCCAAGCCGTTGAACACGTTGTGCCAGCCACCGTAGAGGGTCACGCCTTCAGTGGAGATCCAGGTGGTGCCCCAGCCGCGGATGGCGGATTCGAAGTCAGAGACCACGGCGATGAGGATGTTGATGGCCACGATCACGAACGGGAAGCACTTGAACCAGTGGGATTTGCCGATAGAGCCCCACTTGTATTTGAGGGCCATAAAGCCGATGCAGCCGATGGTGGCCGCGTAGAGCTTGGCGTAGTGGAACCAGCTGGTCATGTGCACGTAGGTCGGGTTGTTGAGTGCCCAGTCGGCGCCCATTGCGGCGGCGGTGTAGATGGTGATGAAGTAGACGGTCAGCACAGCCGGGACGACGAGGAAGGCGACGATGCCGCCAGTTTTGGTGCGACGAGCCAGTTCATTGGCGCCGATAAGGCAGCAGAAGACGAGTATCCAGCCAATCCATTGGTAGATGGCGTTGTCGCCGTAGACCTGAAACAGCATGAGCGGTCCTTTCTGATATGTGGTGCGCCCCGCGATTCTCCATCGGATTCCGAGCGCCGACGCCGCTTATTGACGCAGCGTCAAGTTCTCTCACGGCATAGCGTATCCCTATGTTGACATGGTGTCAATATGGGTTCTGTGCATGCGGTTTCGCATCATTACAAGGTTGACAGGCCGCTGAAATTTGTCTGTGATGCACTAGAATCGGATTGGATGTTGAGAAGCTAGTTGCGAAAAGATAAAAACCCTTGGAATCGGCATGATTCCAAGGGTTATCTGTGGAGCTAGCCGGGTTCGAACCGGCGACCCTCTGCTTGCAAAGCAGATGCGCTACCAGCTGCGCTATAGCCCCGTGAGAAAAAAAGAGCGGCTCGCGGCCGCTTCATTTTTCCTGTGGGCCCGGGAGGACTTGAACCTCCGACCTCATCCTTATCAGGGATGCGCTCTAACCAGCTGAGCTACGGGCCCGATTCATACGCTCTAAAAGCGCACAAGTAGCTATAATACCGATTCCCTTTGACTTGTCAATGCGTAAGAGACGGCGTGTCGCGGGTGGTGCCTTGCTGGGGGAGTGCGGTTGTGTCGTGCTGCGGACGGACAATATGCGGCATGAAGATTGATGGGCTGGAAGTGCAGGTGGTGCGTAAACCCATCAAGAATATGTACCTGCGCATCAAGCCGCCGAATGGTGTGGTCATGATTTCCGCGCCGCGGCGGATGGCCGAGCAGACCATTATTGATTTTGTCCGGGATCGGAGGCCTTGGATTGATAATCACCGGCGTCGTATGGCACTTGCCCGAGAGCGTTCGGTGATTGGCAGCTTGGGCGATTCCTGGCAGCGTGGCGCCGGCTATGGGGGAGTGGGCCTTGCTTCGGGCGGGTTCGATGGTGTAAACAACGGCAGTAGTGTGGCCACCGATAATGCGGCATTGACGTGGACTAAAGAGTTGCGTGAACGTGCGTCGGCCAATATCAACGCACAGTTGCCTGCGTTGCTGGCCAAATGGGGGCCGATTGTTGGCCGTACTCCTACGCATATCACGTTGCGGGTGATGACTTCTCGTTGGGGGTCATGCACGCCTCGTACCGGCCGAGTTCGCCTGAACCTTCAGTTGGGCCTTATGGAGCCGCAATCCCTGGAATATGTGCTGGTGCACGAAATGACCCATTTGTGGGAAAGCGGTCACGGTACCGGATTCCAGCGGCGCATGACTACGTATCTGCCGAATTGGAAGGCGTTGCGCCGCGATCTCAATCGTCGTGTGGTGCTGTAGAGGGTTATTCGGAATGAGGTAGTTGTGGTTCCTGCCATAACTGCATGGCAACGCTGGCCCGTAGTGTGACGGTGGTTGTCTGCTTCCTTTTATTCCGGATAGTCGCCGTCGCCACTCCTGGTAGTCCTTGGGGGTGGAAGGATGCCGGCCCCTTGCCGGTTCCTGACGATGGATCATGGTCGACACCCGAGTGTCGTTTCCTTGTCAGTTTCGGACGTTTGCGGGTCGGCCTGCCTTTCGGTGGGGCCGGGGCGACGTGCTTGTGTCCGAGATATCGGCATCCTTTCCCGGCGATGTTGACAGCCGAACCGTAGTCACGTGGGATGGTCCGCCCGCAGCCGGGGCACTGGTATTCCCTGGCTTTGCCGAGGTTCTTGTGGAGCGGACCTGCAGGCCATCGTCGACGAGATCAACGACACCCCCATGAAGGCCCTGGGCCGGGAAACGCCCAACGAGGCTTGGTATCGCGAACTCGGCAAGGTAATGTCGAGGACAAGCCACCCAAGGACGAGCGTTGCACTTTCAATTAGACAACGGGACCTGATGATCTACCAACAAGTGCGGCGCATCGATGAACTCGAACGGCGCATCAGCGAACTTCAGCTGGAGCTGAAGCAGCGCGAAGGCCAGCGAGGGTGAGCTGATCGGTCCAACCGAGCTACTCAGCCAACCAATCCAGCCAGTCCGTTCAGACCGACCTAACTGATCAGAGCGGGCCCTCTGACCAGTC
>ERZ791908.487-NODE-487-length-41881-cov-45.675345_pt1 | contig 41881 bp, 39 predicted proteins | sample MGYA00510144_ERZ791908 | MGnify/ENA primary metagenome ERZ791908 (study PRJEB30046, sample SAMN00792105) | human gut metagenome | study: EMG produced TPA metagenomics assembly of the A metagenome-wide association study of gut microbiota in type 2...
AATTCGGTTCATAAAGTCTGATTTTCGTCAATGTTTTAACTTAATGACATTGATTGTAATAATCGTGGTTTTTATTTTTAATAAAATTATTGTTGCATTTGCAACAATAATCAATATAATAATTTTAGGTGAAAAACATGAAAGAAGATATTTTAAGACAAATTAGCACGATTGCGCGGGCACTCGATTCAATTGCTAACATTAAATTCAAAGAGATGCAGCTGAATCGCGGTCAGTATTTATATTTGGTTAGAATCAAAGAAAATCCTGGTATTATCTCTGATCATTTGGCAGGGATGCTCAATGTAGATCGCACGACGATGGCACGGAGTATTAAAAAGCTAGAAGATAATGGCTTGATCGAAAGAAAAAATGATCAACAAAATAAGAAGATTAAGCACCTGTTTGTAACTAAAAAAGGTGACGAATTAGCTGAAAAAATTGAAAAAGAAAATACTTATTCAAATGAGCTAGTTCTAACCGGTTTGAATGAGAAACAAAGACAAGAATTGGCCAAACTTTTGCAACAAGTAGAAGATAATGCGAGTGAGAATTGGCACTTTGTTAAAAATGGCGGGAAGAGGGAGTATTAATGGATTACACAATTAGACCAGTCACCACTGACGACGTAGCAGAATTACAAAAGATTTCACGTGAAACATTTAAAGCAACTTTTGATCCTTTTACGGCTCCAGATGACATGGCACACTTTTTGGACGAAGATTATGCGACCGATGTCTTGATTAGCGAGATTGAAAATCCAAATAGCCGTTTCTTCTTTTTACTGGTGGGAGATAAAATCGCTGGCTATTTGAAAGTCAATGTGGGGGATGCACAAAAAGAGCATCTGAAGGGAAATGCTCTTGAATTGCAAAGAATTTATTTGCGTTCTAACTTCCAGCATAAGGGACTAGGCAACGTCTTGTTTGATTATGCGGAAAAGATTGCTAGAGATGAAAAGAAGGACTACATGTGGCTTGGCGTGTATGAAAAGAACATCAACGCGCAGCACTTTTACAAGCGTCATGGTTTTAAACGGGTAGGTCAACACGTCTTCCAAGTTGGTGATGATCTGCAAATTGACTGGCTTTTACTTAAAAAATTGTAAACAAAAAAATGGTGAGGAGAATTTCTCTTCACCATTTTTGTTTGCATTTAGTTATTAATCATCGTGTTCAGTTTCAAGAATTTTCTTACTGTGAGCGTCAATCTTCACCTCAGTAGATTGGTGACCATTGACTACTTCAACTTCCCAGTAAGTCTTACCGTGTTCTTGGTCCAGCTTCCATTCTTGGCTAGTGCCTTTAGCATGTTCTTCTGCGATTACGCTAGCTTCATCGCGGCTGATAATGCCGTCAAGGTTCAAAGCTTCATTGCGGTCATCGTGATCTAAGCGCTCTGAGTGAACGCTGCTGGCATGACCAGTTTCTGCGTTGATTTCGGCAGAGTATTCATGGGTACTATCGAAGCCTTCGATTTCGTAAACGTATTGCTTGCCTTCAAGAGATAAATCGATGCTCTTAATTTGCTTGCCAGAAAATTGGCTATGGAATTTATCAATGGCTTCTTGTTGGCTTAATTTGATCTTGCTAATTTCGGTCTTAACACTGTTAGTAGTCTCTGTGGAGGAATCGCTTGTTTGACTACTTTGACTGTTGTCGCTGCTTTTAGCTGCAGTAGACTTGTGTGATGTGGTTTGGCTAGTTTGAGCAGTGCTGTTATCCTGCTTTGAACAAGCCACGGTTCCAGTTAATAATGTTGCACCTAATAAAATTGCACTAGTTAATTTAGTGAGTTTCATATCTTATACCTCTTTCAAAAATTAGTCGCGTTCTACGCTGATTACTTTTTTAGTTAAAGCATTGATCTTTACTTCGCTCTTTTTGCCGCTCTTTGAGACAGTTACTTCCCAAACAGTTCTTGAACCGTCACGGTCTAAGCGCCATTCTATAGCCTTGCTGTCAGGAACTTTCTTTTGAGCAATCTTAGTGGCAGTTGAGCGTGAAATTACTTTTGACAAGTTGATTGCCTTCTTGTTGCGGTTTTTTTCAGCTTCTGAATGAGCGGAAATCACTTTACCAGTCGAAGCGTTAATCCTCATGTCGTATTCTCTGGTTGAAGTAAAACCTTCAATTTCGTAAACGTAGCGACCATTTTCTTTTTCTAAGTTGATGGAGTCAATCTTAGCACTTGGATATTTGGCTCTGAATTTCTTAACTGCTGTACTTTGTGAAACCTTAATTTTGCTGGAAGCTGCTTGAACAGTAGTAGGTTCCGTATTTTTGTTAACAGTAGTGATAGCTGCAGTGCCTAAGCCAATTAAAGCTGCACCTGCGATGGCGAATTTCTTTAAGTTGATAGTCTTCATAATAGTTCTCCTTTGGTTTTCTTAATTCCTAATTGCTTGACTTGATATATTTATCTTACTAAGAAAGGACGTTAGAAAAACCAAAATTAGATGGAGTTTAAATGAAGATTTCTTCATTTTTCTTTGGGCAGATAAACGGAAAAGATCGTCCCTTGAGGAGTGTTGTCTTCCACCGTGATTTGGCCGTGATACTTGTCGACTTCGGCTTTGACGATGGCCAAGCCTAGGCCATAACCACCGACTTTGCTGGAGTGCGACTTATCTTCGCGGTAAAAACGTTTGAAGATCTTTTCACGGTTTTCCTGGGAAATGCCAATACCGTGGTCTGCGGCTTGGAAGAGTAATTTGTCAGCTTGTTTTTTCAAAACGACGTTAATTTCGCTATCTGCAGGTGAATATTTAGCCGCATTTTCTACCAAGTTGTGGGCGATATTGCGAAAATCGGTTGGCTTGATCGGGAAGAGCAGTTGTTCAGGCAAGTTAGAAATAATTTTTTGCGGATAAACAGTCTGCACTTCATTTACTACATCAGAAACAATTTTAACCAAATCAATTGGCGTTACGTCGTCATTATTCTGATCGATTCTACCCAAAGTAAGCAGCTCGTTAACGATCAACTGCATCTTCTTCGATTCTGAATCAATATAGTCTAATGAAGTAGAAATAATCTCTGGGTTGCTTTGCCCGCGACGTTTGATCAAATTAACGTGGCCGCGAATGGCCGCAATTGGCGTCTTTAATTCGTGTGAAGCATCGCTGACGAATTGTTGCTCGCGCTTTAACGCATTATTTTGAAAACTCAGCAGATTGTTAAATGACTGCGCCAGGTTCCTGATTTCAAGTGGATTATCGGGAATAGTGACCTTTCTCTCAGGCGTTTTATTCTTGCGAATATCCTGGATTTCCGCGTTCATCGTTTGAATCGGCCTGCTCCATTTATGAGCAAAACGGCGAATGAGCAGGATGCTGATCAAGATAGCTACTAGGTTGATGCCTAGCATCGTAAGTAGAAGCCAGGTGATTAGATTGAAGAGTTCGTCGACATTTAAGGCAACGTGAATGCGATAGCCATGGTGTCCTTCACGTGCTAAAAAATAGATATGCTTGTGTGAAACAACAAAGTTTTGATAATGGCGTTTATGGTTAATATCCTTAAAAGTCTCGTGTGCATCTTCAGAATAATAGGTTCGGCCCTGCGGCGTAGTTAAAATAATTGCATCGTCGTCTTGCTTTGCTAAATAGGCATCAAGTAGTGCCGACCAGTCGTATTGCGGTTCCAGATTTTCTTCTACGGCGGTAATAAGCTGTTCACTCTGACTTTTGGCACTGTAATAAATGTAGCCAGAAGAAATAACTAAAAAGGCGATATTGACGAGAACCAAAATAGCCACGAATAGACTGACGAATAATTTGGTTAATTGGCTAGTGGTAGTTTTAGCTTTATTTTGCATGTTAATCGTCTTCTCTTAAACAATAGCCGAGGCCGCGCACCGTTTTGATGAGCTTCTTATATGGTTCGCCCAACTTGTTGCGAATGGTTCTAATGTAGACATCAACCGTGTTGGTTTGGCCCACGAAGTCATAGCCCCAGACGACGTCGAGCAGTTCATCACGGCTTTTTACTTTTTCGGGATCCTGCATCAGTTCGGTCATTAAGGCGAATTCTTTTGGCGTTAAATAAATCTTTTCGTCATTGCAGTAGAATTCGTGCTTTACCAAGTCGATTTTTAATGGACCAAAAGTAAGGGTGGAAGTAGGGGCTGCATTTTGTTCTTGGGTCTTTTTTAAGCGACGCAAAATAACCCGAATTCTGGCAAAAAGTTCCTCAATTTCAAAAGGTTTGGTAATGTAGTCATCTAAGCCTTGATCAAGAGCAGAACTAATGTCAGAAGCGGAATTTTTCGCCGTTAACATAATGATTGGCACATCGCTTTGTTTGCGGATTCTACGCAATACAGTGATGCCGTCATAAACTGGCAGCATCCAATCAAGCAGGATTAAGGTAGGATCTTCTTTTTGAAAAAGCTCGAGTGCCTCCTTACCATCTTGTGCCCAAATTACCTGGTAGCCTTCAAATCCCAGCTCTGTTTTCACAAAGCTAGCCACTGCTTCTTCATCTTCAACTAGCAGAATTTTGACATCTTTTTCATCCATATCATTTACCTCTAGAAAAAAACGGCTGGAAAATTCCAACCGTTTTGTTAATTAATTTTGACCTTTGAAGGTGCCGTTTTCTACTTCACGAATGAAGTCAGCCAAGTGTTTGTAGTAAACTGCAGGATTATCAACCATGTGGTGGTGTCCACCATCTGGAGTAGTAACTAAACGTGAGTTAGGAATTTCCTTTTGCATAATCTTAGCAGTTGAAATAGGCATAGTTTCGTTTTCACCAAAAGTAAGCAAAGTTGGAACATTGATCTTGTGTAATTGATCTCTGAAGTGCCAGTCCTTTAACTTACCGGTGATAACGAATTCGTTGTCACCTTGGAATGCGTGATAAACGGCGCTGCCACCAATGTCCTTTAAGTGGTAAAGCTTAGAAGGTTGCTTACGGTCAACGAAGTTAATATTCAAGATTTGAACGTCATCTTGGTAACGCTTGTTGTCGTAGTCATTGTTTTTTTCGCATTCGTGCATAAAGTCAATTTCAGTCTGTGGAAGAACTTCTTGTCTTCTTCTATTAACTGAAGCAACGTATTCATCGATTTCATCAACCATGGATGAAATGATGGCGCCCTTTAAATGTTGACCATATTTAACTGCATATTCTTGAACAAGAAGTCCGCCCCAAGATTGACCGATTAAATAAAAGTTATCGAGGCCAAGCTTTTCACGCACTTCATCAACTTCGTCTAAGAAGTATTCATAAGTCAAATATTTTTTAGCGATTTCAGGATCAGAATAATCAGGTTGATCTGAATAAAGAGAACCCAATTGATCGTACATGGTAACTTGAACGTTAAGACCTTGCTTCTTCAATTGTTCAGCAGTGTCTTCCCAGTATTCGTGGTTGCCGCCAGGACCGCCGTGAAGAGCTAATAAATGAATATCGCCTTCACCTTGAGTGTTGGTCCATAAGTGATAACCGTTGTCTAAAGTAATAATTTTAGTACCAGTTTTCATAGAATTTCCTTTCAGCCTTTATTAAAAATAGAATGTATTACATTAATTATCGTATCAGATTGAGAAAAAGACAAGTATGCGAGTATAATGGTTCAAGTATATAAAAAAGGAGAGTTTATGAGTCTTAAATATGCTAAAAAAAGCCAAATAATTAGCTTTACCATTTTGGCGGCAATTAAAGCCTGCAACATCGTCTTTGTAGCTTATATGATTCAAGTCATGTTGAACGTTGCTTCTTCTGGCTCTCATGACTACATGCACTTAATTAGATTGGCTTTATTAACTGCATTAGGTCAATTGTGCTTTATGGCCAGCAACTTTGTTTACGAAACGGTTAAGATGGGAATTATTCGTGACGTAAACATGACATTAAAAAAGGCCAATCTTCGGTATCTAGTTGATCAAGGCGATCCGGATATAAAAAGCGGTTTGTCGCTGATGACTAATGATTTAAAACAAATTGAAACTAATCGTGTGACCGCTCAACTAGATATGATTTTCCAGGGGTTGTCATTTATTGGTGCCATTAGCTTTGCTTTTTATAGTTCTTGGCAAATGACTTTAGTATTTGTAATAGCAACGATTGCACCTGCTGTAGTGCAGATGATCACTAGTCCAATTATTACTAAAAAGTCAAAGATTTGGGCAAAAACTAATGCTAATTATACGCAGCATGTTTCAGATTCATTAAATGGTGCTCAGGCTACCAAGCTTTATAACGTGCGAACAAATATTGTAACGCGTGCGGCAAATGCTGCCCAGCAAATGGAAAACGCGTTAAGAAATATGACTTTGACGCAGGCATGGGCACTAGAATTAATTTATTCTGCAGCTGAGCTTTTCTGTTTCATCATTCCATGTACCGTAGGTGGGATCTTGATGATGCAAGGCAACTTAAAAGTAGGTACTTTGGTAATGATGGTTGATTTGGCAATGAATTTTATCACGCCAGTTGTTACATTGTTTAACGAATTTAACCAAGTTAAGTCAACCGTACCGATGTGGGAAAAGACTCAAGAAGCTTTGAAACATGTGATGAAAGATGACAAGCAAAAGATCGATCATTTTGAAGGAATGAAAATTGATGATTTGTCTTATGTAACAAGTTCTGATCATAAGCGAATTTTTGATGGAGTTAATTTAGAAGTTAAACCTGGTGAAAAAGTATTGCTTATGGCGCCAAGTGGCTGGGGGAAAACAACGTTGTTGCGCCTTCTTTTGGGATCAAAAAGACCTAAAGATGGGAAGATTTTGCTTAATGGCAAAGATGTAACTGGTAATTGGGATGCAGCGCATAATTATTTCTCCTATGTTAATCAAAAGCCGTTCATGTTTGACGATACGTTGCGTTTTAACATTACGCTTGGCCGGAAGGTGAGCGATGAAAAGCTGAAGCAAGTAATCCATGAAGCTGGACTTGATAATTTGGTTAAGAGCCAAGGCCTAGATAAGCAAGTGGGTGAAAATGGTAGTGAATTGTCTGGTGGGCAGATTCAAAGAGTAGAAATTGCTCGTGCTTTATTATCGGGCAGACCAATCTTGTTGGCTGATGAAGCAACGAGTGCGCTTGATCCTAAATTGTCACTAGATATTCATAAAACATTACTTGAGAATCCTAATGTTGCGGTAATAGAAGTAGCCCACAAAATCTCACCTGAGGAAAAATCAATGTTTGATGTGATTATTCATTTGGATAAGCATACCGTTGAAACAAAGATGTAGTGAAATTAATAGGAAAAGTACTACTTTGTAAGTGGTACTTTTTTAAAAATAAAATATATAAAATTTTATATAATAGAGTCTGGAGAATTATTGCTAAATTTATATCAATTCAATTGAATTAAGACCGCTTACAAATTATAATTAGAATTAAGAAGATTCTTTATTAGTAGGAGGAAAAAATTATGGCAGAACCTAAATGGCTTAAGGATATGAATCCTAATGAATACTTAAAAGAAGATTTTGAAGCTAAGGGTAAATCTAAATATACAGTTGAAGGAATCGATAAAAATGATCCTGAATGGCTGGATAAGGCAGCTAAGAAGGTCCATGCTGCAGAAGGTGACGATTATGTGAAGCTGGATGCGGGGTTACTTACTGTTAACCAACTTAATTGGATGCTTAGAAATACAATTGGGGAAATGACTTTTGTTGACGATAATAATGAATTTCTATGGTACAATCGTCCAACTGATCCCAATTATAAGATGCTTGCTAAACGTACACCAGATCAAGTCGGTGATACTATGAAGGCAATTCACCCTGATGTGCGTGATGTTATTCCTAATGCTAAAAAAGTAGTTCATGCTTTACGTACTAAGCAAGATGGACATGATGATGTCTATATGCCTGTTCCAACTGGTAATTTGAAGAAACTTGTTTTGCACTACTATAAGCGTGTTGAAGATGATAATGGAGATTACGCAGGTATTTACGAATGGGTTCAAGATTTGTATCCACTCGTTAAGTATTTCTGTGAAACTACTGGTCAAAAGTTGGTAGTAGATGATGATACCACAACTGGTGCAACTTATCGTAGAAATTCAGATCCTGATGCTGTAAGTGGTGCTTCAACTAAGGCTGAAAAGGTAGAAAAAACTAAAAAAACAGAAGAACCAGATACTACAACAGGTGCTTCACAACATTAATATTTATCAATAGAAAAACTCATCAATTGACTCAATTTTAGAATCATTGATGAGTTTTTTGTTAATTAATAGGATTGATTTCTTTTACTGCAATCATTATTTCTTCAGTAGTGTTATCGCTAGTGATGTCGTGCTGTGGATATGCAAAGTAAGGAACTATTTGATGATTTTCAGGAATATTTGCATCGATAATTTCTTTTAATCTTTTGTTGCTAATAAATATTGCAGCATTAGCTGGTGCAGAATAATATGCATCAACTTTATTACCATAGGGATCGTAATAATTAATCTTTAAACAGTTAGCTGAATTAATATTTTTAGTAATAGAAGAATTTTGTTCGCTTTTTAGCATATTAAAGCCTCCACTTTATTAATGCGGTTACATTTAAATCTATAGTAACAGTAATTTTTAGTTAATTTTTCTTGTTGATGAATGAGCCTAATGCCGTGATTGTTGCAGCAATACTTGCTAAAACAATGCCTGTAGTAATGAGGTTAGTCTTATCTTCACCGGTTTCTGGAAGTCCAACTTCTTTTGAGGTTTTAGTTACATTTTGATTTTCTACTTCTGCTTTCGGTTTAGTTGTTGTTTCACTAGATTTCTCGGTTACAGCAGTAGGAGTTACTTCTTTTTGATTTTTTTCGATTACATTTTTAGGAAGTGGAGCAATAGCTTCTTCTGTTGATTCTTCTCCAGCTGGTGTTTCATTTTCATCTGTACCATCTAGATCCAATACATCTTCATTTAATGGAGGAGTAAAATCTTCTGTATTGTCAGGAGTTTCCTCTGGTTTAGGTTGTGGAGCAGGAGTATCTGGAGTTGGATTTTCAGGCTCAGGTTCAGGTTTAGGCTCAGGTTCAGGTTTAGGCTCAGGCTTTTCAGGTTCTTCAATTTCTACGAATGGTGGTGTTAAGTCCCAACGGTGTGTTTCGCCACTAACAGTAACTTTGTTACCAATAATATTACCGTCAATGTTAACAGCATTTGTAATATGAGCGTTGGTTGCTAGAACACTTCCCAAATGGTAGTCTCCAGCAAAATGTAATTTATTAACATCTGTACCGAAGTTCCAGAGCAATTTATTAAATTGATTTGGAGTTTCAGAAGAACCGCCAATATTATTACCATCAGCATATTCCAGTACAAGGTGAGTTTGAACTGTTAAATCTCCACCTTGAATATTAATTACATTTAAAATAATCATTGGAGCTTCAGCACCAGCAGGAATACCTTTGATCGTAATATTACGTTTGTCGCCTGAAAGGTGTGCGGCATCAATTGTTACATAAATAGGTTCCTTACTGTCGCCAGCATTCTTTATAGCCTCAGAAACATCGGTCCAACTATTGTTGAGATCATTAAAATCGGCTTTAACTCCTTCAGTCTGTGCTTGACTAGCCCAGTTATCTGACTTTTGACTTAATTTATCTAGTTCGCCTTGAATATCAATTTTTTGATCGGCTTGAACAATGTGGTTATAAGGAATATCTACTTTTCTCCAGTCAGGTTTTTCTGCAGTTCCATAGTTAACTTCAATTGCTCCATCATTTTCAAATGAACGGTATTCAATGTCTGGTCCAAAGATGACTACTTTGTTGTCACCATCGATTTTGTTAAGTCCATTGAGATTGCCAACATAGTGGATATCACCGTTGGTTAAATTATTGGTTGCATTTGAATTGGTACCAAAATTTGTACCAGAAAGTTTATCTGCAGCAATATTACCTGCAATATGACCATTTTGGGTCACTTCATTACCGAAAATATGGAAGATACCAGCGATACCTAAAGGATGTTTATCTGCCAAATCTTTAATATGATCTGCCAATTCTTCCTTGGTCATTTCATTGATATTGGGTTTATCTTTTTTATTTGTACCTTCTTTAGAAGTATTAATATTATTATTTTGAGATACATTTTCTTCAGATTTTGAATTTACATCTTCAACTGGAGTAGTACTTTCAGCTTCTTCTGTTTAAATTGGTTGCTCAGTATTAACAGATGTTTCTGGATCTGTTTTTTCTTGAGTAGATACATCTGTATCAGTTTGCACAGTAGTTGTAGTACTATCATTAGTATTTTCAGAGTAATTAGCTGAAACTTCAGTATTATCAGTAGTTAAAGTGTCTGCTGTATTATTTTCTACAGGAACACTTTCTTCTACTACTGAAGTTGTATCACTTGTTACTTCATTTGAAGTTGTATCATCAGTCATTTCATTTTGAATTGCTTCAGAGGCTGCTGAGACAATTGGCGCACTAGGACCAGCTAGTATGCCGAAACTTAATAACACTGCAAAGCACCCTTAGTCAATTTGCGAATAGCAAATTGCGTTTTCTTTGTCTTGAACATTTTTAGTACCTCCGTAGCACATAATTAATATATTCTTTTTTCTTTTTGTATACATCATATGACATAGTGTCACTTATGAAAATAAAAATAAAAGCACTTTAAAAAAACTTAACAAATAAAAAATTATGGTACTAACGCAAATCAAAAAAATGTCAATCCTTGTATTTAATTTTGAGTCCACTATACTAGATAGCGATGCTTTTTAAATAAAAGAGCGGATAAGGCACAATATATAGTATATTGTGAACCTAAAATAAAAAGGGAGTAGTTTGTATATATGGAAAGACATGAGAATTATTTTGTTTGGCTGTTTAATCAATTAAAGGGGTGGCCAGTACAAAACTATTGTTTATGGTTTTTCGCATTTGGTTTTCAATTAGCGTTACTTATTCAAGCAAAGGTTACTAGCGTAACTTTGATCACTTTCATTGGTACTCTTTTGGGTACGCTTTGTGTATTGGCAATTAATGCCACTAAGGCAATTAATGGATGGTTAGGATTGATTTCAGCAGCATGTTTCATCTATGCTGGTTGGTCAGCCAAGAATTATCTTTCTATTTTTGAACAAATTGCTTATATCGCAACTTTGGATTTGCCAGTTATCTTGTCAGTAAGATCATGGAATGATGATACTAAGAACCACTTGAGAAAGTTTGGTGGTAGAGAATGGGTCATCGCCATCGTTGGTACATTGGCCGTTTACTTGGTATCAGGCTTCTTAATTGGTAAGTTCACTAATGACCCACGTCCTTGGGTTGACGCTATCAGTTTTGCTATTTCACTTACTGCTGGTATCATGTGCTTCATGCGTTACAACAACCAATACTTCTGGTGGACTGCAAGTGGTATTTTCCAATTGATTCTTTGGGGTATCACTTATGCGCAAGGGGATGCCAACTTGGCAATGGCTATCAACTCATTGATTTACGTCATTAACGATGTTTTGGCATTTACTGTTTCACCATGGTTCAACATGGGCCGTCGTAAATCTGGACTTAAGGAAATTAGAAACTAGTAATCAGCTAAGAATCAATTCAATATAAAAAGGAAACGTTATCGAATTTCGGTGGCGTTTTTTTCGTACATAAGTGTTTTCTGAAAAGCTTTAAGAAATTTTAAAAGAGACGATGTGTCACTATTTATGAAAATGGTTTCATGATAATGTATAAGTATCAAAAGTATAATTAATTTGATACGTATACACAATAAGGAGGCCATGAAAATGACATCTGAGAAAAATTTTAAAAAGAAGATGAAGAGATATCACAAGAATCACGAAGATCATAAGGAAATGAGCCCTAGAGCTAAGAAAGCTGCGGCTAGTGCGGCTTCTGCACTTTTGGGTGTTGGAATTATGACAGGCGCAAACACTCATGTTTTAAGGCTGCAGGATATCGTGAAGATGAGATTGCTGAAGTAGAAAGCGCAAATGTTCTTAGTTCTGAAAAGACTAAGGTAAGAATTAGCGTGCAACAAAGAACTAATAGTACTGAAGATCAAAATGGTGAAGTGATTTCAGATGAAAGTACTGAAACTTCAAATGATGTAGTAACAGATACATCAACTGAAACTGCATCTACCAATCCTGAATCTGTAGCAACTAATGATACAACTGTTGATACAACTTCAACTGAAGGCACAAGTCAGCTCGAAACTCAAAGTACTGAGACGACTACTGAGCAAGTATCAGCAACTGGTGATACTTCAAATGAGAAAACTCCTAAGGAAGAGACTAAAACTCCAACTTATGATGATGCTAAAAATGAAGTTGAAAACATCAACAATACAAATAATAGCAAGTTAGATGAGGCTATTGAAAATGCCAAAGGCGAAGGCGTAGAAGTTGATGTCGCAAATGGAGAAGACATCACAACCAATGTTAGTGGTATTAAGGATGCTGAAGGAAAACTTGAGGAACATATTCAAAAGCAACTTGATAAGATTAATAAAGCTTTAGAACAATATAGGACTGAACTTGAAAAATACAATAAGGAATCTGCAGAATATGAGATAAAATTGGCTGAATATAACCAAAAGAAAGCAGACTATATTGAAGAACTAAAAAAATATGGGCTTTGGGATGAAAATAACGTTGATATTGATAAGGTATCGCAAGATTTAATTTTGGATCCAAATGAAAGTTCAAAAGTTACTGTAGTGTATAAAGGCGATAATGTAACAGTAGGAACTGGTAATAAAACTATAGGAACTAATCCGGATACTCAAGTAGTACTAGATCAATTTTATAAAATTAATAAAGAAACACTTGGTGAATTTCTTAGACTTGAATATACAGGTTTTCAAAATTCAAAATATGGCAATGTTGATATTGGAAAAATTTTAGTTTCATTTAGTGGTTGGAAGCCAAACTATGAAAGAGATAAATATGATCCATCAGGTATTTATTTCAACAATAAATTAACGGATGGTTTCTGGTATGTTCATAGTGATGGTGTAACCGTAGATATTACTTTGTACGATAAAAAAGATAATCCGATTGATTTGAAGGATGGCACCGCATATATTACGGCAGGCTCTTTGAACAGTGAGGGTACAGGTAGTAAGTACATTGAAAAAGCCGAAATTATTAATGACAAAGAACATAATGAGTATGGCGGAAGCGGTCTTGCTTTACCTGAATCTACGGTAAAAGTACATGAGGGTGCCGGAATTTATGGTGGCGATGTTCTTTATTCAGAGAAGAACAATGAAGTGTTGGTAATCTATGGAGACGTTAACGATAACACCATAAGAAAACAAACTCAAGCAGCAATAAATGTTTGGGGAGACACTGAAACTAATAGAGCCATTATTAATAAGTATATTAATTGGGATAACTCTAACGATAATAAAAAAGCAATCTTTGGTGCCGGCTTATTCAAAGTTCACGGTAAGAAAATTAAGATTAGATTCAGTACAGGTATAGGTTCAGCTTGGGCAACTTATTCAACTTCTATTCCTAAAATGACTTTGGATGCAGTGCATCCAGGTAAGGCCCCTGAAAGACCAACGTTAAAAATCGAAGTTGAAAAGAAGCAAATATTATTAAAGAAAAATTCTAGTGTACATATTCACTACGTTGATGTATACAATGATATTCAAAATGGTGTAACAAGTGGCTTTGATCATGTAAATCTACTACATGGTACTGAGTTGGGTGAGCATGTTCAACATATTGAACATTTGGCTATTGATGATGAATACCAAAACACATTGTGGGATTGGGCAAGTGCTGGTTATGTTTTGGCTGAAATGTATGTACCTGAAGCTTTGAAGGGTACTATTAAGGATGACCCACAACACCACTATGTTTACTTGACTCATAACACTGCTCCAGAGGATCGTCATATGGATGTTAACCAAGTAATTCACTACATTTATGAAGACGGTACTCCTGCTCACGAAGATTATAATGGTAAAACATTGCACTTTGTTCAAACAGGTACTAAAGATTTAGTAACTGGAAAGATTACTTGGGACGGTGAATGGACACCTGGACAAAGTTTTGAAATTGTAAAGAGCCCAGAAATCGAAAACTACGTAACTGATCGTTTAGAGGTAGGCCCATATGACATTACAGTAACCAATGACAACTATGGAACTAATCTGGATAAAGAAGATACTGTGGTCTACAGACCAAATACTACAACTCCAGATCCTGATCCGGACCCTACTCCAGACCCAACACCTACTCCTGATCCAGAACCTGAACCAACTCCAGATCCTCTTCCAGAAGAAGATGAAACTGTAACGCCACATGCTTCTACAGAACCAGGTAAGGAAAACAAGGGTACAGGTACGGCTAAGGTAGCTCCAGTCAAAGCTGCAACGGTTTCTGATGAAGCTAAAACTCCAGAAACAGTTTCAACCACAGAGGGCATTTCAGACGAATCAACCGAAGTAGCTGAAAAGAGTCAAAATGAAGAGACTTTACCTGAAACAGGTGATAAGAAGGCTGAAGCTGCAGGAGTTCTTGGAGCATTGGCAGCCACAATGGGTATCACAGGCTTGGGCGCTTCAAGAAGACGTAAGGCTAGCGCAAAAGTTAACAGAAAAGATAAGAAGAACGGTAAGTAGATTTGAAAAGTAGTGCGAAAGCACTGCTTTTTTTGCGTATGTTAGAATGAACCAAATTAGAAAGGAGTCTCTTAATGACCTTTTATACCCTAAATTACATCCAAAATAATCAGAATACGGATCGGGCCATTTTCTACATTCTGATGTTAGTCACCTTCATCCTGAAATTCAGCCGCGACCACAACAGCTGGATTCGTGGCATTATTGACGGCAAGCCCGTTCAAGTGATCAAGGATGGCAAAGTCTTAGTCGGCAACTGTATGAAGGCAGGAATTTCCGCTAATGAATTGATGTTTAAACTCAGAAGCCGCGGAATTTATTCTGTTGAAAAAGTGAAGAACTGTATTTTTGAACAAAACGGGCAATTAACTATTATTGAAAATGATGAGGCTAATATCCGTTTTCCAATTATTAGCGATGGGCAGTCCAACGTCGATGTGCTGGAGTTGATTCACAAAGACGAGTCTTGGCTCGAGCATGAAGTAGAAAAAGCAGGTTATAATAATGTTAATGATGTCTTTTTAGGCGAATACATTGATGGAAAACTGCATTTTACAGGTTATACAAAATAATTAGGAAAAGAGAATCATAATGACAGATTTAACTAAGGTAAAAGAATGGCTGAAAGATGCTGGTGCCGTGATCGTCACTGCTGGTAATGGCATGGCTAAAGAGGAAGGCCTCGACATTTTAAGCGAGGAAAACTTCGATGATGAATATGGCAAGGTTGCTGACAAGTACGATGTGCATACAATCGGAGATGCCCTCGACAAGAAGTTTGACACTTGGGATGAACAATGGGCTTTCTGGAGTCAACTGGTCAACGAATATTCGCTTGAATATGAGCCAAGTGAAACCATGTTGGCTTTAAAGGAGCTGCTCAAAGATAAGCAATACTTCATCGCTACTAGCACTTTCGGTCACTTCTTTGAAAATGCTGGTTTTAACGAAAACCGCATCTTCAATGCCTTCGGTGACTGGATCAGAATGCAATGTTCTAGTGGCGTGAACCATGGTCAAAAGGATGATCGTGAAGTCGTTAAGAAGTATTTAGAAGGAAAAGGTGAAGTGCCAAAGTGTGAGGATTGTAATTCTCCAATGGAATTGCACATGCCACTTAACGCCAACTTCTTTCCAGACACCGATGCCAATACGCGCTTCCGTTGGTTCTTAACCGGTAACGAAGACAAGAAGGTCGTTGTCTTAGAACTCGGCGTTGATGAAACCAGTCCACAACTGCTTGATCCAATGGTTAAGCTAGTTGAACAATTCCCTAATTGGCATTACATTGCCGCAGACTTAGCCGACAATGATTTACCAGACGATATTCAAAAGAGATCAGCTGGTTTTGCCACAGATTCACACGATATGATGATGAAATTAACTAAATAGGTGAGAAATGAGTATTTACGTAAAAAACGGGATTTTGCATGTTTCCGGTGCCCAAGATAAGTTGCGGCAAAAAGGGCGAGAAATACCTGACTTTTTGTCTAATTACACCATGCTGGATATTGAAACGACTGGCCTGAGTCCATACAGAGACCGCATTACAGAACTTGGTGCAGTGAAGGTCAGAAATGGCCAAATCGTTGACCAATATACTAATTTGATCAAGTTCCCTAAGAACAATAAGGTGCCTGCTTTTATTACCAAATTGAATGGCATTACTGAAGAACAAATCGTTAATGAGGGGATTCCTGCTGAACAAGCGATTAAGGAATTCCGTGAGTTCATCGATGACGACATTATCATTGGTTATAACGTCAACTTTGACCTGAACTTTTTATATGATTTAAGTCAAAAGTACAAGTTGCCAATCTTAAATAATGATTACGTCGATGTGTTACGCTTAGCCAGAGCGTACTATCCACGCGAACGCCACAATCGTTTGATTGACTGCATGCAGCGTGCTGGTATCGCGCAAGTAGAGGAGCACCACGGTTTAGCCGACTCGCTTGATACGATCAAGGTCTATAACGACTTTAGTGCGCACTTCACCGATGATTTGCTTGAAGCGACACGTAACAAGATCAAGAACGTTGATTTAACTGGCGACGATGTCGATTACATTGATCTCGGTTTTAGAAATCCGGTCCAAAATAAAAACATCGTTTTATCAGGTCACATTCATATGGATGAACAAGACGCCGACAAGATGATTGGCAATATGGGTGGTAAGGCCGAAGATAAGGTTAACCCAATGACCAATTATCTGATTATGGGCGACCATGATTTCTTTAGAAAAGACAACGAAGATTTGAATACGGCACGTGATTTGATTAAAGATGGTGCCAAGATTAAGCGTTTGTCAGAAAGCTTCTTTTTAGGGATGCTTGATGACTGGGCACGAAGTTAGAGGATTTTTATGGCAAGAAGAAGACGACGCAGAAAACAGAGTACTGTTTTTTCATCGATTATTGTAATTATCGCTATTGCCTGGGGAATATTTACTAAAGCTGGCAGCGATCCTAATGGTAGCCAATTTATTAAAGATGTAACTGGCAATAGCAATGACCAAGTAACCAATACCATCAAGAGTGCTTCAAAAAGCAATAAGGTCTATGGCGGGCTATCGCAAAGCGATTATAAAAAGCTAGCTGATTTGAATTTCAAGAGTGGCTCTAGGGCATATACCGAAGTGAACCATAATCGTTCGACCTTAGTTAAAAGCTCTTGGAAGATCAACCGAGTAATTTATTCAAACCTTGATTCGCTGAATAGAACTTCACGTTCAAATACTGCCTTTTTGGAGCGGCGCAACGTGGCTAATGATAGTTTGCGTGTGCGGCAGTTCGTAGAACCGACTGGTTGGCATTACAACCACAGAAACGGCACGCAGATTTATAACCGTGGTCACCTGATCGCTTATTCGGTTTCCGCTGGTATCGACCAAAGCGGTAACTACGATCCAAGCAACCAATCCGGGGACCAGAACAACCCTAAGAACCTGTTTACCCAATCGGCTTTTTCTAACCAACGAATTCAAACCATTTTTGAAGCTAAAGTTAGAAAAGCTCTGAGAGAAAATAAACGCGTGATTTATCAAGCCACTGCTGTATTCAGAGGCAATGAACTAATGGCGCGCGGAGTTAACCTGCAGGCCGTTTCAACTGATGGCACGCTGGACTTCAATGTTTATCTGTATAATATTCAACCTGGCTATCAATTTAACTATAATAATGGTAGAGCTAAAGTTGATCGCCAAATGCAGGTCAATGAAGAGTAAAATGTAGATATAAATTTTTAAAAGGGAGTACATATTAATGAAAAAAGATAACTGTACCGCAATGCTTGTCGGTAAAGATGCTTCAATCGATGGCTCAACTATGATCGCTCGTGACGAAGACGGTTACGGCGGCATTAACGAAAAGCTGTTTGTCGTAAACAAGGCTCGCCACTACGATGAAGATTATGTTTCAAAATACAACGGCTTCAAGATGCACCTTGAAGGTGATGGCTGCAAGTGGACTGCTGCTCCAACTGCTGATGATTCAGAAGGTCGTTGGGACGAACAAGGTATCAACGAATATAACGTCGCTATGTCAGCTACCGAAACTGAAGCAACCAACGCTCGCTGCCTAGGTCACGACCCACTCGTTGAAGACGGTATTAACGAAGATTCAATGGTTTACATCACTTTGCCATTCGTTAAGACTGCACGTGAAGGTGTTAAGCGTTTAGGTCGTTTGATTGAAAAATATGGTACTGGTGAAAGCAACGGTATTGCATTTTCAGACAACAAGGAAGTTTGGTACCTTGAAACTGGCGCTGGTCACCAATGGGTAGCTGCTCGTGTTCCTGACGATTCATACGCAATTTGTCCTAACATTATGGTTATCCAAAACGTTGACTTTAATGATCCAGACAACTTTATGTACAGCAAAGGCCTCCAAGAATTCGTTGAAAAGAACCACTTGAACAATAGTACCGATGGTAGTTTCAACTTCCGTGATATCTTTGGTACTAAGGATGAAGCTGATGCTTTCTACAACACCCCAAGAACTTGGTACGGTCAAAAGTTGTTTAACCCAAGTATTGAACAAGATCCAACTAGCCAAGAAATGCCATTTACTCGCGTTCCTGAAAAGAAGATTGGCGTTGAAGACGTGCAAAGATTTTTGACTAGTCACTACAACGGCACCCCATATGATCCAATGGATACTTTCTCATCCGGCACTGAAAAAGAACAAAAGATGTTCCGTTCAATCGCATTAGACAGAAACCAAGAATCAAGCATCTTGCAAATCAGAAACGATGTTCCAACTAAGATGGCTGCTATTCAATGGATCAACATGGGCTTTTACGCATACTCACCATACGTTCCTTTCTATACCAACATCGAAGATACGCCACTTAACTACAAGGTTGCTGAGCACATGGTTGATCCAGACAGCAGTGCTTACTGGCTTTACAAGACTTTGCAAGTAATCGTTGAACCACGTTACCACCAATACATTTATGAAGTAAATGCTTACCGTGACGATTGCCAAAGCTACGGTATCGGTCGTATCGATGCCATTGATGAAAAAGCCAAGGAGCTTGACGGTACTGAATTAATCAAGTATTTGACTAACGCCAACGATGTTACTGCCGGCGTAATTACCAAGAAGACCAAGGAATTAATGAGCAAATTGGTAAGACAAGCTTTGAACAGTTCTAAGTACCAATTTGAACGCGGCGACAATTTATAAAAAATAAATAATTTAGAAATAATAGGTCATGAAAATTAATTTCATGACCTATTTTTGGGGTACGTACCACAATATTTAGTAAACCCGAACGAAAAAGCAAAATATAACTATGCGAAAGTTTGAATACGAATAAAACGCGAATACTGAGAGAAATTTATTTCACCAACACTGAGAAACCACGAATTTTTTTACTGAATTATTTGTTTTTTTTGCCCTTTTAGCTTAAAATTAATAGATAAATTTATAAACTTAAATCAATATATAGTGGTGTGTGAAACTTATGAATGATGATAAATTTGTTGAAGTAAAGAACCTTAAAAAGGTTTACGACAATGGTCACGAAGCAATCAAGGACGTTAGCTTCTCAGTTAAGAAAGGCGACCTTGTTTGTTTACTTGGACCTTCAGGTTGTGGTAAGACAACCATTTTGAACATGCTTGCTGGTTTACTTAACCCAACCAGTGGCGATATTCTTTTTGATGGCAAGTCTGTCGTTAACGTAGCACCTAAAGATCGTCAAATTGGCTACGTTTTCCAGAACTATGCTTTATACCCACACATGACAGTCCTTCAAAATGTTATGTTTCCTTTAACTGTGGGCAAGCAAAAAATGCCTAAAGATAAGGCTAAGGAGATTGCGGAAAAGTACATGGAAACCACGCAAATCACCGAACTTGCCGACCAAAAGCCAGGTAACTTGTCAGGTGGTCAACAACAGCGTGTCGCAATCGCTCGTGCCTTGGTGCAACAACCTAAGATCTTGCTCATGGACGAACCTTTGAGTAACCTTGATGCACGTCTTCGTTTGAAGATTCGTGAAGAAATCCGTAACTTGGTTAAAAAAGTGGGCATCACTACTTTATTCGTTACCCACGACCAAGAAGAAGCTTTATCCATTGGTGATAAAATCATCCTCTTCAACAATGGTGTGATCCAACAAGACGATATGGGTCAAAACTTCTATCTTGAACCAAATAACTACTTCGTTGCTAACTTCGTTGGTAACCCTGTAATTGATAATTTCAAAGTTACTGTTAAAGACGGCAAGATTACCGGCTCAGACTTTGAAATCAACGTAGATGACTTAGAACAAAGTCGTTTCAAACATGATTTAACTGATGGCGAATACACATTATCTGTTCGCCCTGAAAATATTTTGCCAGCTGATAGTGGTCACGTTTCAGCTAAGATCGACGATGTTGAATTAATCGGCCGTGAACGTATTTTAAAATTTATTCATGATGGCTTTCAAGCTCGTTCACTTGTTGATCTTGAAACTCCAATTAAGAGGGGAGACACCGTTAACTTAAAGATGCGCCTAGATCGCGTATTCCTCTTTACTAAGGAAGGAGAGCGTGTCTACTAATGAAGAGCAATCAAAAGAAAGCTTGGCTCTTTTTAGCGCCAACAATTATCTTTGTTACTTTCTTTAGTATTTACCCAATTTTACGGGCATTTGTGATGAGTTTCCAAAGCGGTCCATTAATCAATTTGAACTGGACTGGCTTTAGCAACTATCAATACATCTTTAGTGATCCCGAATTTTGGCGCGCAATTAGAAACACCATTCTTTATGCGCTAATTTCGGTGCCTGTAGCATTGGCTATTTCAATCATGCTCGCATGGTTTATTTTCAGTAAGGTAAAGCACAAGTCATTCTTTGAAACGACTTTCTTTATGCCTTACGTTACTTCAACCATTGCGATTGGTATCGTGTTCCGTTACATCTTTAATGGTGAATACGGGATGCTTAACTTCTTATTAAGAGCACTTCATTTGCCAGCTCCTAACTGGATTGATGATCCATCAATGTCACTGACAACCATCATTATCTTTGGTGTTTGGACATCACTTGCCTTTAACATCGTTATCTTGATGGGTGCTCTTCGTAACATTGATCCAAACTACTACACTATTGCCGATATGTACGGCGCAACCGGCACTGAAAAGTTCTGGCGTATTACTATGCCACAACTTGTACCAACGATCGCCTTCTTATTGACGATGAACATTATTGCAGCATTCAAGATTTATACTTCCGTATATGCATTGTTCAACGGACAAGCAGGTGTCGGGAACTCAGCTACAACGGCAGTGTTCTACATTTATAACAAATTCCAAATTGTAGGTACGCCAGGTGTAGCGATGGCCGCAACGGTAATTTTATTCCTCATCATTATGTTCGTAACCTTTTTACAACATAAGATGATGAAAAAGATTGGGGGACGGTAAAAAATGAAGAAGATTCGTTGGGGTACTTTGGTTGCTTACATCGTTTTAGCAATCTTTGCGATTATTACTGTCTTTCCATTCGTTTACATGATTTTGGGCGGACTAATGAGTTTTAGAGAAACGACAACGATTCCGCCAACATTAATTCCTAAGCACTTTGAATGGTCAAACTATGCTAAGGTCTTTGCCCAAGCACCATTTGCTCGTTACTTCTTAAACACCTTTATTACGGCTAGTGTAACGACTATCGTAAGTTTGTTTAACGCACTTCTTGGTGCTTTTGCCATGGTTAACTTGAAGTTCAAGGGTAAGGGCGTTGTACAAGTCGTTCTTTTGTCACTCTTGATGGTGCCAGGTGAAGCAATCATCTTCACTAACTACAACACCATTGCCAGAATGGGCTTACTTAACACCTACATTGGTTTGGTATTGCCATTCTTGACTTCAATTTTCTACATGTACTACTTACAAAGCTACTTCGGCTCAATCTCACAAACCATCTACAAGGCTGCGATGATTGACGGGGCTAGCGACTGGGAATACATCTGGAGAATTTTGGTACCAATGTCTAAAGGTGGTTTGTTCACTGTAGCGCTTTTGAGCTTCATTTCAGGTTGGAATTCATTCCTATGGCCATTATTGGTAACTAATGAAGACAGCATGAGACTGTTGAACAACGGTTTAACTTCATTTGCCTCAGATGCAGGTAGTGAAACGCAATTGCAATTAGCAGCTGCTACATTAACCGTTTTGCCAATCTTGATCTTATACTTCATCTTTAGAAAGCAAATTATTCGAGGAGTAGTACGTAATGACCTTAAAGGATAAAACAACCGTTACCTTTTATAACGGCTTAACCACAATTGGTGGACCAATGATCGAAGTGGCTTATAACAAGTCACACGTTCTGTTTGACTTAGGCGAAGTATATCGTCCTGAGTTAAAGCTGCCAGATGAAAGTTACCAAACTTTGATTAAAAATCAGTTGATTGGGGATGTGCCTAATTTTTACGATCCAAAAATTACGGGCAAGCCAATCGATACTGAACGCTGGGAACACTCTGCAGCTTACATTTCACACTTACACTTGGACCACAGCAAGGTCCTAAACTTGCTTGCACCTGAAATCCCACTTTATGCAGGTCCAATTACTGCTCATTTACTTCCTGCTTTGAATGAAAATGGTGACTTTCTTTTACCAGCCGCTGGACACGAGAAGAACTACACTCGTCCAATCATTGCGGCTGAGTATAAGAAGCCGATCAAGGTGGGAGATATTACCCTGGAAATATACCCTAGTGACCACGATGCTTACGGTGCAACTGGCTTACTAGTTAAGACACCGGACAAGCAAATCGCCTACACTGGTGATATTCGTTTGCATGGCTACCACCCAGATTGGGTTCGTGCCTTCATGCAAGCGGCCAAAGGTAGCGATATGTTGATCATTGAGGGTACTGGCGTTTCTTGGCCAGAAGAAAAGCACGATGAAAACAGCGAAGAATTCACTGGTCCTAAGAACGAAGTGGAGTTAACTGAAGAAATCATGCGCTTGCAAAACGCCAACCCTGATCGCCAAATCACCTTTAACACTTACCCAACTAACGTGGAGCGTTTGCTTAGAATTATTTCTGATTCTCCACGTAAGGTGGTTTTGCATGCTAAGCGTGCGCATTTGATTAAGGACAGTCTTAACGAAGATTATCCATATTACTACTTGCCAGAAGACAAGAAGTATTCTGATTTGAATCCAGAGCTTGAAGTCAGCTACGACGAGCTTTTGGCGGATAATCATAAATACTTATGGCAAGCTGTAAGCGATTATGATAAGCTTCAAGTGGGCGGCCTTTACATCCACTCAAATGCCGAGCCATTGGGTGACTTTGACCCTGCCTACAAGCCATTTGTAGAGCAATTCGCTAAAAATAAAATTGAGTTCATTGCATTGCGTTGCTCAGGCCACGCCGATGAAAAAGAACTCAAAGAAATAATTGGTGGGATTCAGCCAGCTATTTTGGTACCGGTGCACACATTGCATCCGGAGCTGGAAGAGAATCCATTTGGAGAACGTATTTTACCTAAACGTGGTCAAACAGCCACGCTTTAGTAAAATTAAAGATTATTGTTGTTTAGTTTTATTTTTTAGGAGGATTTATCCAAATGAAGTTTAGTAAGAAACTTGCTATGGCTGCCGTTGCTGCTTTAGCCTTAGTAGGAACTGCTGCTTGTTCAAATGGCGGTAGCAACACTTCGTCAAGTTCATCAGAAAAGATTCCATCAAAGATTACTAAGAAGACTACAGTTGTCTTTTGGAACGCTATGCCTGGTGTACAAGGTTCTACTTTGAAGCAATTGACTAACGAATTCGAAAAGAAGAACCCTAAGATTAACGTTAAGTTGGAAAACCAAGGTGCTTACGATGATTTGCAAGCTAAGATCAACTCAACTTTGCAATCACCAAACAACTTGCCAACTATTACCCAAGCATATCCAGGCTGGCTTTGGAATGCTGCACAAAACAAGATGCTTGTAAACATGACTCCATACATCAACAACAAGAATGTTGGTTGGGGTAGCGCTAAGGCATCTGGTATTAGAACCGAACTTCTTGACGGTGCTAAGATCAAGGGCACCCAATATGGTATTCCATTTAACAAGTCAATCGAAACTTTGACTTACAACGCTGACATGTTCAAGAAGTATGGCATTAAGAAAGTTCCAACCACTATGGAAGAACTTAAGCAAGTGTCAGAAACTATTTACAAGAAGAGTAACCACAAGGTTGTAGGTGCTGGTTTTGACTCACTTTCGAACTACTACACTCTTGGCTTAAAGAACGAAGGCATTAACTTCTCAGACAAGGTTAACTTCAGTGGTGCTGCTTCAAAGAAAGTTATTAACTACTACGCAGATGGTATCAAGAAGGGTTACTTCAGAGTGGCTGGTTCAGAACACTACCTTTCAGGTCCATTTGCTAACGAAAAGGTTGCTATGTTCATCGGTACTTCAGCAGGTGAAGGTTTCGTTAAGCAAGGTGTAGGCAACAAGTTCACTTACGACGTTGCTCCACGTCCTGGCAAGTACACTATGCAACAAGGTACTGACATTTACATGTTCAACCACGCAACTGCTGATCAAAAGGCAGCCGCATTTAAGTACATTAAGTTCTTGGTATCTAAGTCAAGTCAACTTAAGTGGGCTAATGCTACTGGTTACATTCCAGTTAACGAAAGCGTTGTAACTTCAAGCGAATACAAGAACAACAAGAGCACCAAGCTTCCTGCTAAACTTGAAGACTCAATGAAGCACTTGTACAGTGTTCCTGTTTCAAAGAACTCAAACGCTGCATACCAACAATTGAACAGCATTATGCAAAACATTTTGTCCGCAGCACAAAAGGGTCAAAATGTTAACAGCCAAATTAACGCTGGTAAGCAAAAGTTTGATGCTGCTTGGAAGCAATAAAACTAAATAGCAATTAATGTTAAAAGCAGACCGTGGTGGGTCTGCTTTTTTTATGGAAAAATGGTAACATTTATAGGTAAATAAAAATGCAGAGGTGAGCCAGTTGATAAGACAACAAAATTTCCCGGTGGAAACAAAATATAAATGGTACGACATCAACAATTTAAGCGAGGAAGACAGCGATAAGTTGCAAAGTGAGTTCAATTTTACGCCGGATATTATTTCATATATTTCCGACCGTCACGAACGTCCTCACTACGACTATGACTTGCATACCAAGAGTCACTTGCTAGTTTATGATGTACCAATCTGGCCCACCAATACGATTAAGCACTTCATTTCCCACCCAATTACATTCTTGGTTGTCGGTGAAAATGTCTTCACTTTCCATACCGAATCAACCAGTTATGTTTTTGACGAATTCAACGACGAACATATGCGGGAAAGATTATCTGAAGCAAAGGATGTAACAGAACTGTTGATGCTGTTCTTCCTTTACTCTTCACAATATTTCCAGCGTGCCGTTACGCAGCTTGATGTTGAGCGTAACAGCTTGGATCAAAAATTGTCTGATGACATTAACAACAAGGATTTGGTCGAGCTTTCTAATATTGAAAAAAGTTTGGTTTATTTGTCCAGTTCTATTCAAACTGATCTGATCATGTTGCACAGCTTGGACCACAGTAAATTGAACTTCACTAAAGAAGCTAAAGAACGACTCGATGACGTGTTAATTGAATCAAGCCAGTCAGCAGAAATGGTTAGGATTTCACAACAAGTTACGAAGACTTTGTCAGCAACATCCAACAACATGATGAACAATAACCTGAACGACACGATGCAGTTCTTAACTGTATGGTCATTGGTTTTGACGATTCCAACTATTTTGACGGGGTTCTATGGGATGAACGTTTCTTTGCCAATCTTGAAAAACTCGTTTGACTGGATTTTGATTATCCTATTGATGGTGTTTTTGATGATCTGGCTAGTAATTCTGATGAAGCGACACCATTTCTTCTAAGATTGAGGCAAATAAATGAAACATAAAGTATTAATAGGTGCAATTATTACGACCGTGGTGGCCTTTCTTTTGTACACGACTAACTTAAAACGCGTGGATAACGCCAAATTAAAGGTTGTGGGACCAACAACCAGCAAGGTTAATAAGAAGAAAAAAGCCAAGGAACCAAAGGTCAAGACGCTGAAGGAACCTAAGGTTAGCTCAATTGAATATACCAACCACGTTAAGGCTAAGAGCGGTAGCAACAAGAAGCTGGTTAAGATCATTAAGAAGACGATGGGCGTTGATGACAGCTACCAAGTTGCTGTCCAAGATTTGACCAATTCTAGCCGTTATGCCGTGGTCGCTAATACGCAAAAAGCACATGATGCTAAAAAGGCGATGAAGCTGTTCTTGCTTATTGCGCTATATGAACAAGAACAAAACGGTAAGATTAATTCTAGAACCGCGATTAAGATTAAGAAGTCAGACAAGGCCAAGGGCGATAAGATGTTCCAGGTTAATATGGCTTATGGCATTGCTTACTTGCGTGAAGGGATGCTTAAAGGAAATAAGACTGCATCAAACGCTTTGCTTAGAAAAGTTGGCGTAAATAATGTTGACTCTGTAGCTAAGAGAATGGGTGCAACGCAAACGTCGATCGCCAAGGACTTTAACGGTGATTCATATGGTAAGACGACTGCTAACGATTTGACTAAGACGATGGTCGGTCTTTACCAAGGTAGAGTGCTTAACCGGCAACATGCTAGTCGTGTGCTTAGCACAATTGCTAGCTCACGTCCTTTGCCAAGCATGGTGAACGGCATCAGCGGCGGCGTTTATGCGATCGGTGATGATGATTTTGCGACAGCAATCGTCCAAGGCAACGGTCATGCTTACAGCATGTCTGTTTGGGGCAGCAATAATAAGAACTTTAATAAGCTAGGCAAACAAGTTAATAATTGGTTTAGTAAAAGAAAATAAATAGGCATAAATAATAAGGCGAAACGCCTTATTATTTTTTTACATTATTTACACTATGTAGATTGTATTCTTCACTTTGTAGTGATATATTATTATTATGCTAGGAGAAGGAGGGATGAGAATGGCACAAAAAAGAAATCTTGATCTGGACAAGATCATCGATCAGGCAACTGAGCTGATTTGTGAGAAGGGCTTAGATAAGATGACGATGCCAGCTTTGGCTAAGTCATTAGATATTCGCTCGCAATCACTTTATCACTATGTTTCAGGCCGAAAGCAGTTATTATCCTTAATTGGTGCAAGAGAAGTGAAGATCTTACGGCACAAGTTAATGGATGATTTGATCGGGATCTCCGGTAAGGAGGCCTTGCTTAAGTTTGCGGACACGGTGCGTGACTTTTTGTTGAGTGATCGGGCTTTGTCCAGTATTGTGTATCATTTGAACGAATATCCCAAGGATGCTGAGATTAGTCAGGAGATTTTTAATCTGATAAAATTAGGTGAAAAGCTTAATTTTAGAAAAGAGAGTGTCATTTCATTCCATGCTTTAATTGGTGCTGTATTGGGTTATGTGTTTTTAGACAATTCATCTTCTTTTGTTGATGAAACTAAGGATGAATCTAATCGTAATTATCACGAAATGATTCTGCGTCTCGTAGAACCAGAGCCTGATTTACAAAAACTAGGGAGGAAATAGGAAAGTGCAGAAATTTCTGAAAAATCATGTTTTTTCTTTAATTGCATGGGTTTTGATATTGATTATTTCCGTTGTTGCTTTGCCTAATATCACTGAGCTAACTAATGCTCATTCAGATATTACATTGCCAAGCAATGTTGAAAGCAACGTCGCACAATCAATTGAAAACAACTGGGGTGCAAAGAAGAAAAACACCTATGCGATAGCACTTGTTTTTAACAAGGAACATGGCAAGCTGACAGATGCTGATAAACAAGCTATCAACAATACGCTCGATAAGTTTACTAATGATAAAAGCAAGTACGGAATTAAGGACACGCTGCTTCCTGATTCCAATATTGCTACTAGAAAGAAGCTTCAATCAAAGGACGGTACGACTTGGGTAGCACAATTCAACGTATCTAAGAAGGGCCGTACGGTTGAACAAGTTTATAACCAAATGAATAGGGATGTTAAGACGCAAGGCCTTCGCACTTACGTAACTGGTGCCGACGTTTTGCAACATGACTTCTCTGCTTCAATTCAGGAAGGAATTAAGAAGACTGAAGCAATCACTATTGTCTTCATCTTTATTGTCTTAATCATTGTATTTAGATCACCAATTGTGCCATTAATTTCATTATTGACTGTTGGTGTATCATTCCTTACTTCCTTCTCAATTGTTACGAACTTAGTAGAACATGCTAATTTCCCATTCTCAAACTTTACTCAGGTGTTCATGGTTATCGTGCTATTTGGTATCGGTACCGACTACAACATCCTGCTGTATGACAAGTTTAAAGAGGATCTGGGGAAAGGGATGGACAAGTACAAGGCGATGCACGATGCGCTTCGTAACGCTGGTAAGACCATCCTTTACTCAGGTTCATCTATCTTAATCGGTTTTACAGCTTTAAGTTTGGCTAAATTCTCTATTTACAGATCAGCTGTTGGTGTTGCCGTTGGTGTTGCCGTACTTCTGGTAGTACTTTTAACACTCAACCCATTCTTTATGGCTGTTCTTGGTAAGAAGATGTTCTGGCCAGTTAAGAAGTTCACTGGCGAAAGTGATGATAAGCTTTGGCATGGAATTTCAGCTTCAACTTTGAAACACCCAATCATTTACTTGGCTGTTTTAGCCGTGGTTACAGTTCCATTTATGTTGATGTACTCAGGCCACTTGAATTACGATGATACTGATGAAATTGCTGATTCAGTTCCATCTAAGCAAGGTTTGTTGGTAGTTCAAAAGCACTTCTCAAAGGGTATGGCTGAACCATCATACTTGTACATCCAAAGTAAACATAGATTAGATAACGAAGAAAACTTGAAGTTGATTGATCAATTGACCAGACAACTTCAACAATCAAAAGACGTTTCATTTGCAACATCTGTAACCCAACCTTACGGTCAACCAATTGATATGCTTTACGTAAATAATCAATTGAACACTGTTAACGATGGGGTAGATCAAGCTCGTTCTGGTTTGGGTAAATTAAGTAAAGGTTCTAACAAGGTGGCTAATGGTGCCAACAGCTTGAAGGATGGTGCTGATCAACTTCAAGATGGTACGGGTCGTCTTCAAAGTGGTGCCCAACAATTAGTTGGTGGTACTAGTCGTTTGCAAAATGGTGCGCAACAATTGCAAAGTGGTGCCGTTCGTTTACAAAATGGCTCAAGTCAATTAGTTAGCGGTGCTACTCGTCTTGAAACTGGTGCAGGTCGTTTGGCTAGTGGTACTCACGCACTTCAAAGTGGTGCAAGCAGCTTACAAAGCGGTGCTAACAAGTTGCAAAATGGTGCTAACAGTTTACAAGCTGGTACCAAGACCTTGCAAAATGGTACCCAACAAATGGCTAACCAATTGCAACAATTGAGTACACAACTTTCTAACCAATTGAGTGGATCAAACAAGCAACAACTTGCTGCATTGCAAACTGCTTTGCCACAAATTAATAGCGGTATTCAACAATTGAATCAAGCTGTTGGTGGTATAGATGTTGCTCAAATTAAAGGCTTAACTGAACAATTAAATGGTCTTCAATCAAAGGCTAGAGAAGCACAAGCTCAAGCAAAGAAGGCTGCAGAAACAGCTTCGAATGCAGCAGTTAGTGCAGCTGTTCAAAATATAAAAGAACAATTAGCCAAGCAAAATGTAAAGGCAACAATTGATCAAAGTGCAGTTACTGCTGCTGCTACTCAAGCTGCTTCTAATGCAGTTGGTAGTCAAGGTGGTTCAGCTTCAGCAGGTATTGATCCTAATACTTTAAGCTCTTTAACTTCATCACTTCAACAATTATCAACTCTTCAAGCTCAAGTAGCTAAGTTAGCTCAAGCTTCAAACCAAGCACTTCCGGGTGCCGCAACTGCTTTGAACCAATTAAGCTCAGGCTTAAGTCAAGTTCAATCAGCTGCTAGTGCAGGTGTTGCCGGTGCAAACAAGCTTAACTCAGGTGCTGCTGCTCTTAACAGTGGTGCAGGTCGCTTGAGTACTGGTCTTGGCAGTCTTGCAAGTGGTGCAGGTCGTCTTAACGCTGGAGTTGGCCAACTTAACAGTGGTGCAGGTCAACTTCAATCAGGCTTAGGTACTCTTGCCAACGGTGCAGGTACTCTTAACACTGGTCTTGGTACTTTAGCTAACGGTGCTGGTCAACTTAACAACGGTGTTGGTCAATTAGCTAGCCAAGCTCCACAACTTATCTCAGGTATCGGCCAACTTAACAGCGGTGCCGGTCAACTTGCAAGTGGTGCTGGCAAGTTAGCTTCTAGAGTTCCACAACTTACTACTGGTATTGATACTGTCAACAGTGGTTTGGGTCAAGGTGAAGCTTACCTTAGAGGCTTAGGTTCATCTGCTGCCGCAGATACCTTCTACATTCCAAAGGAATTCTTGAAGAATGAAATGTTCAAGAAGTCAATGGATGTATACCTCAGCCCTGACAAGAAGTCAGCTCAAATTATCGTTGTCTTCAACTCAAACCCAAGTGCAACTGAAGCTACTGACGAATCACAAGAATTGAGCGCAATGGCTAAGAAGACCTTCCAAGGTACTCCATTGAAGAATGCTAAGGTTGCCATGGGTGGTCAAAGTTCAAAGATCAAGGATACTAAGTCAGTTGCTAGTGGCGACTTCATCAGAACTGCCGCAATCATGTTAATTGGTATCGGTATTGCTTTGATGTTCGTAACTCGTTCACTTCTTCAACCTGTTTACATTCTTGGTACTTTGCTTATTGCTTACCTCTGCTCACTTTCAATCAACCAATGGATTGTTAAGGCAGTTCTTGGCAGAAGCATGCTTACTTGGAATACACCATTCTTCAGCTTTATCATGTTGATTGCCTTAGGTGTTGACTACAGTATCTTCCTCATGACTCGTTACAACGAGCTTAAAGAAGAGGGCTTTACTACTCCAAGCTCAAGAATCTTGAAGGCATGTGCCATCATTGGTACGGTTGTTATCTCAGCCGCAATCATCTTGGGTGGTACTTTCGCAGCCCTCATTCCATCAGGCATTCCAACCTTGATCGAAGTTGCCTTGACTGTGGACGTTGGTTTGTTAATCTTGGTATTCATTTTGCCAATTACCTTATCAGCTGCAGTTAAGTTAACTTATGAAGGTATTGACTTTGGTAAGTACTTCAAGAGAAATAAAACTAACAACTAGTTAGATAAAAATATAAAGAGCAGTCCTACAATGGCGTAGGGCTGCTCTTTTTGTGCTCTCAGCTGTTTTATTAATTAATATGGCTAATTATGTGTGGTCAAATAAAAACTATTACCTGGGTAATTATTTGCTTTGTATAAGCATGGTATAATTAATACTAAAAAAGAAGGGACTTTTTAAATATGACTACATGTCCGAACTGTGGCCACGATATTAGCGAGACGGACGACGTTTGTCCAAATTGCGGTTTTAATCTTAAAAAATATCGTGACGACTTTTTCACAGATCAACACAAGCAGGCTAAGTATGAAGAGCCGGATGAAGGTAAAAAGATTGCTAGTCGTGCTGCTTATCGCGAAGAATTTTATCCAGAAAAGCAAAATTCTACTGTTCAAAGAATGATTGCTTGGGTAAGACAAAACGCTACGCTTGTCTTTTTACTTGGCGTCTTTTTGCTGATCCTAATGAGTTTTTCTAGAGCAGCTGGCTGGGTTTGTTTCTTGGCTTTGATGATCTGGCTCTTTATTGTGTGTGACCGCAAAGAAAAGGTTGAGCAATACACCGTTGATAAGCGCCTGACGGAGAAGATCAATCAAGTAGGATCAAATCTTTTTAACCGCGTTGACGAACATGAAGACAAGGTGAGAACGCGTGGTAAAGAGTTTGCTGAAAAGCACCCACGAGTAGAGAACCAAGTTAGAGAAATTAGAAAACAACGTAGTCACCGTTACAGTTACATTCAGTTGTCTGTAATTTTGACAGCTTTAATTACTTTGATTGTTTTGTTCACGGACTCAGGTGCTTCAGTTTCAGCCATAAGTTATACACAAAAGATGTCTATCTCAAATGTGATTTTTAGCCTAGCTGGCCGACTTTTATCCACAAACTCACTTGAAGCTCTTATCTTGTACATTGTTTGGTTACTTTTGCTTTTGTTCCCAGTCTTTATTATTTACAACATTTTGAAAAACACGAAAAGTAGTCAAGTTTTGTCCTTCGTTTTATCATTGATTGAAACAGTCTTCTTGATTTATATTGTTTATCAAATGTCCAGTTCAGTTCGTGCATCGAACGGCGTTTTGGCACAAATTACTAGTCAGTTGATATCTTATGCTGTTTCAATTGGTACTTCCGCATATTTCTTGTTATTGTCCAGTGTTTTAACCACAGGACTTTCAGGATTTAACATTTTTAAACACAGGCAAAATCAATAAAATTTTCTGAACACAGTTTGACATAAGTCAGGCTGTGTTTTTTTGTTAGATTTTGATTCTGTTGATAATATTGAGAATCTTCTGTTGAATCGTGGTTAAATGAACGTCATTTCTTAATTGAATAAAAGTGTAAGTGTTAAGCGTAGGTACGCCGGTAATGTTGATAGTTTTAATGCCATTTTCTCCCTTGGGTGCAAGTTCTGTCACCAATGCAATGCCTAGATTTTCTTTAACAAGTTCGAGAAGAATACTGATATTGTCCGTTTCATAAGCAACGGGTGGATGGATTTGTGCTACTTGGCAATAAAGATCGAACAATACGCGGTGGATAAACCCATGGTTCATCGTGATGAATTTTTGATCTTTTAGGTTTGAAAAGTCGATTGAATCAAATCTGGCGAGGGGATGCTGCTTGCTAACAATTAACTTAATGGAGTTACTGCGCAGTAACTTGCTTTGGTAATGGTTATTATTGATGGGACTGAGTGAATTAATCAGCGCAATATCTATTTCACCTTTTTCTAGTTTATAGCTCAAATCATTGAAGCCAGCTTCGGTAATTTCAATGTTGTGGTTGAGTTTTTCCTTGCTGAGTTCAGTTAGTATTTTGGCTAAATAGATTTTCCCTACAATCGGTGATACACCCACTCGCAACTTAGGATAATTTGCTTCAGCTACTTCATTTTTAGTCGTTTCAAGTAAATTCAATATTTCGATACTGCGGTCATAGAGAATCTTGCCCACAGGAGTCACAATGAAACGTCCTCGTGGCGTTTTTTGAATAATTAATTGTGCGCCAAATTCTTCTGATAATCTTTTAACGGCTGCTGAAATAGAGGGCTGGCTTAATTTGAAAAATTTAGCGGTTTTGGTATAGCTTCTCGTTTCAATTAATTTTTGATAATATGCTAGATCTTTAATACTCATTTTTTATTCCTCAATAGTAGTTGCTACTAGTATAGTTAATTTTTCTGTTTTTATAAAAATAACTTATAAAAAATATTTTCGTATGTGGAAAACGACTAGATTTACCACTCTTTATCATTAATTTTTTTGATCAAAATGCCTTTCACAAAATTGTCTGTTGATAAAATGAGCGTTTTAATGGGGATAGTTAAAGTAGAGGAGAAAAAATATGGCATCATCTTTAATTAATTCGGAATTATTCAAAGATCAATATAGTACAAAAGAAATGCGTGCGGTGTTTAGCGAACGCGCTCAAATTCAAAGTTGGCTCGATTGCTGGGTAGCTTTAGCCAAGGCCGAAGCAAAGAACGGCGTTATCCCAGAAAGTGCCGCTGAAGAAATCGCACAAAAAGCACACGCCGAAGACATCGATATGGATTATGTGCGTGAAGGTTTTAAAAAGGCTTCGCATCCCCTAATGCCACAGATTTGTGCTTTTACCAAGCTTTGCTCACCCGAAGCCGGCGGCTACATTCACTGGGGCGCCACCACGCAAGACATCACCGACACAGGGATGATTTTGCAATTAAGAAATGCCCAAGACATTTTAGAAAAACAATTAGAGCACTTATTAAATCAAGTTTTAGACAAAGCCGAAAAATACAAGGCTCTGCCAGAGGCTGGTAGAACGCATGCTCAGCACGCCGTCCCAATTACCTTGGGTTATAAGTTTGCCATTTGGGCAGACGAACTGGGTCGCGATCTCGAAAGACTGCAACATGATCGCAAGACTTACTTTGCTGGCAACTTTGGTGGGGCAGCCGGAACCTTGGCTTCTCTTTTTGATAAAGGCATTGCTGTTAGAAATGATTTTTGTAAAAATCTCGGTTTAGCTATTCCAACGATTACTTGGCACGTTTCAAGAGATCGCTTGGCTAACTTCTCCAGCGATATTGCGATTGCTGCAAGCACGATTGGCAAGATGGCTAACGAAATAATTAACCTGCAAAGAACCGAAATCGAAGAGGTCGAAGAAGGATTTCAAATGGGCAAGGTTGGTTCCAGCACGATGCCACAGAAGCGGAATCCAATGATCTGCGAAAACATCTATGCTAATGTCCGTTTGGTTAAAAATAATGCCAACTTAGGCCTTGAAGCAATGGTGCAAGAGCACGAACGCGACATGTCCTTCTGGCAAACTGAATGGATGTACTTGTCAGAAATGTGCTTAGTCTTTAGTGCCGCCATTAAAATGATGAGCCAAGTAATGGATCAAATGATCGTTCATGGAGATAACATCAAACGCAATTTGAACATGACGCATGGACTGATCATTTCAGAACGCGTGATGCTCGATCTTGGCCGTTACATCGGTCGACAAAACGCCCACGAAGTCATTTACGAGGATGCGCAAAAAGCGTTTAACGACGGCATTGATTTTCTTGATGTGCTTTTAGCTGACGAGCGAGTAACCAAGGATGTCGATGAGGCTACTTTAAGAGAAATGCTTGATCCAGCCCGTTATGTTGGTTCATGCGTGCAAATGGTCGACGACGTAGTAAAGAAATGGCGCAAGTAAAAAAGATTGGCTTTTAGCCAATCTTTTTCTTTTTACACAGTTAAAGTAATTAACTATTGATTATTTTTAGTAACGTCGATAACTAAGTGTTCGTTAACAAATGCCATCATACCAAGTTCGCTTAATTCACGACCATAGCCTGACTTCTTCACACCACCAAATGGCAATTCACCAGAAGTGATCCAGCGACCGTTGATGACCGTCATTCCAGTTTCGATTTGAGCGGCAACCTTTTGTGCACGTTCGATATCGCTGCTGATTACTGATGAACCCAAGCCATAGCTTGAATCGTTTGCCAATTGAATAGCGGCATCGTCATCGTTAACCACGAAGACTTCGGCAACAGGGCCAAACAATTCTTCATCGAAGATTGGGTTGTCCTTGTCAATATTGGTCAAAACGATTGGTCTAAAGAAGGCACCCTTAGAGTCAATTTCTGGGTATTGGTAGAAGACCTTAGCACCTGCGTCAGTGGCTTTCTTTACTTGAGCTTCAAGCTTTTCCTTAGCTCTTTCGGAGTTCATTGGTGGCAAAGTGGTGTCGTCTTTAAGTGGATCACCAGCCTTCAAGCTTGAGAAGACGTTCTTCAATTCGTGCAATACTTCGTCGTAACGGGACTTTTCAACGATGATGCGCTTAGATGAAGTACATACTTGACCATCGTTATAAGTTCTAGCATCCCCTAAAACGTTACGGAGTAGTTGTGGATCTGCGTCATCCAAAACGATAAAGGCATCGTTACCACCAAGCTCCATCGTTGACTTCTTCAAGTTTTTACCAGCGGCTTCAGCAACAGCAGAACCGCCAGGTTCAGAACCAGTTAATGCAACGCCTTGGATGCGTGGATCGGCAATAATATCGCCTAATTGATCGTAGCTTGGGTAAAGGTTGATTAAACTGCCTTCAGGAGCACCAGCACGCTTGATGATCTTAGCGGTGAGTGCGGCAGAACCTGGAACGTTATGAGCATGTTTAAGCAAAACTGGGTTACCCACGATGAAGTTAGGTGCAAAGACACGGATAACTTGGTAAAGTGGGAAGTTCCATGGTTCACAAGCCATGATGACACCAGTTGATTGCTTCAAGTAGTAGGCGTTACCTAAGCCGGTATTTAATGGGGTAGGCTTAAGCATTACTGGACCATTTTTAGCATAGTAATCACAGATTGAAGCACATAATTCAACTTCTTCTCTTGATTCGTGTAAAAGTTTACCCATTTCAAGGGTCATCATTTTAGCTAATTCATCTTCATGTTCACGCAAAGCATCGGCAACATCGTGTAAAATTTTTGCACGACTTTCAGGCGTTTCATGACGCCACTTTTTATAAAGTGCATGGGCTAAGTTGATGGAATCTTCGATTTGCTTAGCAGTTGGATTATCATAACTAGCAAATTCTTCATTGGTATATGGATTGATTGACTGATATCTAGACAAAGTGTTTCCTCCATTCATAAGTTTTTATTCTTCTATAAGTCACGTAATTTATTATAAAGCGTTTGCAAATAAAACACATCGATTTGTACTTTTAGTTAGTAAAAATGCATGATAAACTTTTTATATGTAATTAATGAATTGAAAATCATGGAGGATTTTTATGACTAAGCAAGTTTCCACCGCAACTATTTATTTGGGTACGCCTTTTTACAATGACGACCAACGCGCACGTGTTAAGAAGGCAATGGTATTACTCGAAAAGAACCCAACTGTTGTGAGAGTTCATTTTCCATTTGACCAAAACTTCGTTGATCCAGAAGAAAAGAATCCAGAAATCGGCGGCATCCGCAGCATGACTTGGCGTCTTGCAACATACAACAACGATATCACCGGTTTGGTTAACGCAAGCTGCGGCGTCTTTTTATACGACATGGACAACATTGATGATGGTAGTGCCTTTGAAATCGGCTTTATGCGTGCACTCCACAAGCCAGTAATTTTGGTGCCATTCACTAATGATCCAAATAAAGAAAAAGAAATGAACTTGATGCTGGCACAAGGCGTAACGACAATCATTGACGGTAACACTGATTTTGAAAAATTAGCTACTTATGATTTCAACACCACACCTGCTAATCCAGTTGTTGGTTACAAGATCATCTAACAAAAATACCCGGGGAATAATTCCTCGGGTATTTCTTTATGCATTCAATTGTTTAAGTAGTTTCCGCGCCTTTTCTAGCGTGATCCGGTTTCTGTTGATTCTTGCAAAAGCACAGGCGTCATGCAGGTGCTGACTCGTGATCTCCTTTTTCTTAGCCTGTTCCATATCGTTTATGCCTTGGCGCAAAAGGATGCGGGCCATATAGAAGATGGCGTGTTGCTCGATCCCAATCTTGTAGCCGTAGCGAAGCAAGGAATTCGATTCTTTGTACATCTTGCGTTCGCCGTAGAATTCACCGGCATCGCATAAGATAGCCAAGATGTGCATCGTGGTTAAAACATTAGTAATATCAACGTCCATAATGCTTTTCAGGATCTGATCGTAGTAGTGCTGTGCCTTTTCGGTTTCGCCTTGCTTAGCGTAGATTTGACTACAGCCGTTTAAAGCGAGCAGACGGTAAATGTCGTTTTTCGGCAAATTATCCGTTGTCAAAATGTTGTTGAAGTAAAATAGTGCACTCATTTGGTTACGGTCGCTTTTCAGTGCATATTGACCGCGCAAAAAGTGGTAGTGTACTTTATCTTCATCCCGCTTAAGATTTTGCGGATTAATCTGCGATAAAATGTTCAAAATCTTGGCGTAGTCGAAATTGATAAATGAAAAATCAGCTTCAAATAGCAAGCGTGCGACTTTCTTTTCATCGCTACTGGTCATAATATCGCCAACTTCGATGTTTAACCGATCGCAGAGCTGCTTCAAAATTTTAAAAGACGGTACCTGACCATTATTTTCGAATTTACTTAAAGTAGATTGCGTACAAATACCATGACAGAGGTCGGTTTGTGAAAGCTTTTGGTCTTTACGAATTTGTACGAATTTTTCTATATTGATCATAATTATTTTTGTCTCTTAATTGTTTGGAATAAAAAGTCGAGTGATTCATCGATGTAGTCGTTGCCGTAGTCCATTGCATGACCATGTCCTGGAATGACGAGTAGTTGCACACCGTGATTTTGTTTAGCTAAAAAGTTGACGAAGTCGAGAACTGAATCAAGTGGGGTCAGTTCGTCTGCTGAATTGATCATCATTACTTTGTCTAATTTGCTTAGGTCGTATGATTTTGCATCAAGCTTAGCTAAAACCTTTGGGGCTTCAGTGCCGGTATAAGTCAAAGTAAAGTACTTGTAGAAGGACTGTCTGATTTGCTCAGGATCAGTAATGCCCAAGTCTTTTGCGGCTGCTGGGGATGCCTTAACGTCTTGGTGTTCTTTGATCCAGTTTGAATACTCAACTGGTGCAGACCAAGTTACCGTTGGAAAACCATATTTGCCGGCAACGTATAACGCCATTGTTCCGCCAACGCTGGCCCCGATTTGCACGATATTCTTGAGATCGTCTTGATCAGTGTAATCAGATTTTAAAAGCCATTCGACAAAATGCAATGCATCTTCATGTGCAGCTGGAAAATGTGCTGCAGGAGCGAGGCTGTATTCAGGAATGAAAGTCATAAAACCGGCATTAGCTAAATCAACGCCGACGCTCTTAACGCTTTCCTTGTTGCCACGGAACCAGCCACCACCATGCCAAAAGATTAAGATTTTGGTCTTAGAAGTTGTATTATTTGGGTAGTAAACATCGGCCCCTAATTTCTTATTTGTGTCGTAGATAACATTATTTTTTATTACAACCATGAAATGCATTCCTTTCTTAGATCTTTCATCGCTTATTATATATTAACTATAGGAACAGAAGAAATTAATAAGAATATTTTTAGTTTTTCTATAATAAGGTGAAAAATCGGTTAAATAGTGTTATTTTTGATAAAATTGACGTACTAGTCCTATGAGGGAAGGCGAAAAAATGCAACATTTATCAGCTAAAGCAAGTCGCAAACTAATTAACATTGCTACAGTGGTTTGTGGAATAATCATTATTTTGCTAGTGATCTATTGGTATCGGCTAGGCATTTTTACTGATCAAGCAAAAATGCGGGCTTATTTAGCTAATAAACAAATTGTTGGTCCGATCATTTTTGTACTGATTCAAATAGTACAGGTAGTTGTACCGATTATCCCCGGGGGCGTTTCGCTTCTCGGCGGTGTGGTATTTTTCGGACCGATTGCCGGTTTTATCTATAATTACGTCGGCATTTGCATTGGTTCAATTATCAACTTTTTCTTAGCCAGACATTACGGGCAACCATTTATTTTGCATATTGTCTCTGAAGAAACGCTAGATAAATATATGAAGTGGACGAAGAATCAAAAGAAATTCAACTGGTTCTTTGCGCTGTGTATCTTGGCGCCGGCGGCACCCGATGATGTGCTTTGCTTACTGGCTGGTTTAACCAAGATGAAGTTTTCTACGTATTTCTGGATTATTATTTTGTGTAAGCCTTGGACAATTGCGGCCTACAGCTTTGGTCTGCAATATGGTGCAAGATGGCTGTTGAAGTTGATGGGTAACTGATGCTTGAATCAAAGAGAATATATTTAAGACGATTTGAAGAAGGGGATGCACCTCTTTTACTAAGATGGGGACAAAACGCGCGCTATCATGACATGGCCGGTTTTGAAAAGATCGAAAATATGGATCAAGCGGTAAAGAGCGTGCACCAATATATGACTAGACCCGAAAGCTATGTCATCTGTCTGCGTAATAGTGATGAAGCGATTGGTTTAATCGAATTATATGAGCGCGGCATGGACGAGCAGAGTGGTTTATTAAAGACAAAAGAAATAGGCTTTTTACTGGATCAAGCTTTTGAAGGCCATGGCTATATGAACGAAGCGGTCCATTTAATTTTGACCTATGCTTTTAAACATAAAAGACAAACGGAAATCTGGGCTGGCACCTTTGCCGATAATGAAAAGTCGCAAAAACTGTTGCAGAGATTAGGTTTTCACTACGTTTATACCGTCGATTACAGCCAAGTTAGTGCACTTTTTTCTTTTAAAGAAAAATATTATTTGCTCAAAAAAGAAGAATGGCTTAAAATAGACGCAAACACGAAATCCTAAGACTGCTTCAGAGAGTTCACGGTTGGTGCGAGTGAATGAATAGTCGTTTCCAGATTTCAGTAATGTGGGCAATTAATAGTTGCACGGTTTGGCGTCGTTATTCGCCTGTTAAAGAGGTGCAGTCTATTTTAGACTGAAGATGGGTGGTACCGCGAAACCGTGTAAGAGCCGATTCGTCCCAAAGATAGGGATGATCGGCTCTTTTTTATGCATGGAGGTTTTATATGCTTGATATTAAAGTGATTCGTGAGAATCTTGATTGGTCAAAGAAGAAGCTTGCTACACGTGGCATTAAGCCAGAAGAATTGGACGAATTAGTTGAAATCGACACTAAGCGTCGTAAGGATTTGACTAAGAGTGAACAATTAAAGGCTAAGCGTAACGATGTTTCAAAGCAAATTGCTGAAAAGAAGCGTAACAAGGAAGACGCTAGCGATGCCATAGCTGCTATGCGTGAAGTAGGTAAGGAAATCAAGGACTTAGATAAAGAAGTTGATGAATTAACTGAAAAGCAAAACTACATTTTGCTTAGATTGCCTAACTTCCCAGCAGACTCAGACCCAGTTGGACCAGACGACAGCTACAACGAAGAAGTTCGTAAGTGGGAAGAACCAACTAAGTTTGACTTTAAGCCCAAGGCTCACTGGGACATCGGTACTAATTTGGGTATTTTGGACTGGGACCGTGCTGCTAAGGTTTCAGGTGCACGTTTTGTTTACTACATTGGTGCAGGTGCACTTTTGGAACGTGCCGTATTCAACTTCTTCCTTGATGAAAACACCAAGGATGGCTACACCGAAGTTATCCCACCTTACTTGGTAAACGATGCTTCAATGCAAGGTACTGGTCAATTCCCTAAGTTCCACGAAGACGTTTATACTATCGTTGATAACGACGATCCAGATAAGCCACGTGACTTAACTTTGATTCCAACTGCCGAAGTTCCTTTGGTAAACTACTTCAGAAATGAAATTATCCACGGTGACAAGCTCCCAATTAACGTAACTGCTTTATCACCAGCATTCAGAAGTGAAGCAGGTTCAGCTGGTCGTGATACTCGTGGTTTAATTAGAATGCACGAATTCCGTAAGGTTGAAATGGTTAAGGTATGTAAGCCAGACGAATCATGGGATGAACTTGAAAAGTTGACCCACAACGCAGAACACTTATTGCAAAAGTTAGGCTTGCCATACCACGTAGTTGCTTTGTCAACTGGGGATGCAAGTTTCACTAGCGCTAAGACTTACGACCTTGAAGTTTGGATGCCTGCACAAGACAAGTACCGTGAAATTTCAAGTTGTTCAAACTGTACTGACTTCCAAGCACGTCGTGCACAAATTCGTTACCGTGACGAAGACGGCAAGCTTCACTTGGCTCACACTTTGAACGGTTCAGGTTTGGCAGTTGGTCGTTGTGTAGCCGCAATTTTGGAAAACTACCAAAACGAAGACGGTTCAGTAACTGTTCCAGATGTACTTGTTCCATACATGAACGGTATGAAGAAGATCACTAAGGAATCAAGTTTAATCTAATTAAATAGATTTAATAAGAAGACATTCGCTGTAAAAAGCGGGTGTCTTTTTTGCTTTTTGATAAATAAAAAAAGTTTTTAAAAAAATTTTTGACGAAAAATAAGTGAATTTTGAGCAAATTTCGAACGATTAGTTGCGTTAAGCTTTTAGCGTTAAGAAAAAAGAGTGTAGATTGAGGGATGCAATTTTAGAAGTGGTTACAACTAAACCACGCGTTTCATAAGTGAAGCGAACGAAGGGGCAAAC